>Ga0307425_1000320_pt1 | contig 30445 bp, 21 predicted proteins | sample SalMarWE160330MG_FD_202152 | JGI IMG/M metagenome (GOLD analysis project Ga0307425, IMG submission 202152) | Salt marsh sediment microbial communities from the Plum Island Ecosystem LTER, Massachusetts, United States - WE1603-30 | ecosystem: Environmental > Aquatic > Marine > Intertidal zone >...
GAGGTATAACTGCCTTGCCGTTGATCTCCGATCGGGCGATAATGCCAATTTTGTGAAGAATGAAACGGCCCAGAATGCCGGCGGCCAGCACTCATCGGTCAGATTCCTGGATGCGGCAAAGGATATCAGGGCAGCCATTGAATATGTGTGGTTGTTGAATCCCGTGGAACCGATACTGCTAGGCAGTTCCTATTCGGCTTCGCTTGTGATGCTGGAAGGATTGAACAATCCCCAGGTCAGGGCCGTGATTGCCTTCAGCCCGGGGGAATACTTCGGCGACGACCTGAGGATGGAGGAGGTCTTCGATTCTATCAGCAAACCTTTGTTCATTGCTGTAACGGAACGGGAGGAATCCTACGTGAGGCAGATGATGAGCCATGTCCCGGCGGAAGAGTACACCCTTTTCCGGCCTCAGAACCCCGGCGTTCACGGGGCCAGGGCCCTCTCGGAGGACAATCCCTCGAAAGACGAATACTGGCTGGCCCTGCTGCTGTTTATAGACAACCTCAATAAATAAACCGGCTGGCCAGGTATCTCATCATACGGTTCAGCTCGATCGGGGATGTTGTGCTCACCACTCCCTTGATCCGCTGCCTGAAGCAGCAGGTGGAGGGTGCCGAGGTTCACTATGTCACCAAGAAAGCATACCTTCCCCTGCTGCGCGCCAACCCTTACATCGATAAAATCCACTACCTGGATGAAAACCTGCCCGGTCTTATACGGCAACTTAAAATAGAAAACTTCGACTACATCCTTGACCTTCACAGGAACCTGCGCAGCCAGTGGATCAAATCGAACCTGAGGATCATGTCCTTCACCGTCCGGAAGATCAATTTCCGGAAATTTCTGATGATCCGGTTCAAGATCAACCGGCTCCCTGACCTGCACATCGTGGACCGGTATATGGAGACGGTCAGGCTGTTTGATGTTAAAAACGACGCGAAGGGACTGGATTATTTTATCCCGCCGGAAGATGAGGTGTCGCTTTCAGATCTGCCTGAATCGTTCCGGAAGGGGTACATTGCATTCGTTACCGGGGCAATGCACGGGACCAAGCAGATGCCCGTCGAAAAAATGGTTGATATCTGTAATAAACTTGAACTACCGGTCATACTGCTGGGGGGAAAAAAGGAGGAAGCCCTGGGGAAACTGCTCGATGAGCAGACCGGTGATGGTGTGCTGAATGCAGTCGGGAAATACAACATTAACCAGAGTGCTTCCCTGGTCAGGCAAAGCCGCGTGGTGATCACGCATGACACGGGACTGATGCATGTTGCCGCCGCATTTAAAAAGAAGGTCCTGTCGGTCTGGGGACATACCATACCGGAATTCGGCATGTACCCCTACCAGCCCGATCCGGCCTCCCTGATATTTGAAACCCGTGGCTTGTCCTGCCGGCCCTGCACCAAGATCGGGAAGGACAAATGCCCCAAAGGCCACTTCCGCTGCATGAACGACATCGACAACGACCGGATCGTCAGGGCGGCACAGCAACTCTACTGACTTCCTGCTGCGATCCCCCCTGTCAAATCGAATGATAACTGAAGGCATTGTTGAAAAAGGTGCCTACTCAAATTTGGGATGCCTTCGGAATATCAGAACGTCGCTGAATTTTGCGCAAATAACGCAAAATTAAGGCTCCTTGTCTGATAATTCCTCAGGCAGGGTTCCCAAATTTGGAAGCGCCGTTTCAGCTATGCCGGAAGTATTCGATTTGACAGGGATATCACTGGGCGATGAAATAGTAGGTGATGCTGCCGATCTGGCGGACCGGTGCGTTGTAATCGGCATTGAAGCGGGTACCGTAGGCAGCACTCAGGGCGGCCTCCGCCAGGCAGATCTCATTGGCGGTATCGCCGGGTTTGTCCGTTTCGGCCTGAACTACCCTTCCCCGCTGGTCGACCGCAATTTTAACCTCGACCAGACCGGCACCCTCGCATTTATAAACGGGCACGGGCAGCCGCAGGTGGTAGCGGTTCTTTAACTCATAGTAAATATTGGTCGGTCCCTCATAAGGAACCGGCGGTTCCTGTTTGGTCTCCTCTCCATCCATGATCAGTTCTTCCTTCTGCATATCTTCCAGTTCCTTCAGTCTTTCCTGAGTTTCCTGCCATTCCCCCGGACGGTTCGCATCCAGATCCTGCTCCAGTTCCTTCACGTAATTTTCCGTACTCAGCTCCCGGTCAATCTGCCGGGCCAGGTTCACGGGAACATTTGACCTGGGTTCGGCCAGGTAGCGGGCAAGCTTTTCCTCGAATTCCGGGTCCGGGGATTCTGGCTCAGGTTGATCTTTCACCTGCGTCTGATCAAAATCAACCACGATTAGTTCCTCCATTCGTTTTTTTTCTGTTGAGATCTTGATAACCAGAAAGATCAGGATCAGGACCAGGTGAAATGCTATGGTCCCGAGAATGCCCGCGGCGTTCTCCCGAATCCTTTCGTCCATACGTCTCCAGAATCCCGGCATAATTCAATTTGTGCATTAGAGCCCGAAAAGAGCGGGCATATCGTAAATGATTGCGTAAATTTAGCAATTAATGAACGTTCCTAACAGACAGAAAATGATACGTTATCTTACGAAATTAACAGTGGTGCTTGTGCTGCTGCCTTGCCTGCTTGACTCCTGCAGCTTCCTGAAGGAGATCAGCACCCTTGGCAAATGTGAATTCAGGATGACAACCCTCGAAAATCCCCGCCTTGCCGGTTTGGATGTCAGCCACATAAGAAGCTACAGCGACATAGGCCTTACCGATATGGCCGTATTGACGACTTCCATCATGAAAGGAGAACTGCCGCTGACCTTTACCCTTAATGTGGAGGCAAGGAATCCCAATCCGGCCATGGCCACCCTGAACAGGCTTGAATACCTTGCCTTCATCGACGAGGTGCAGGTTGCTTCCGGTTCCCTGGACCGGCGCATAGAAATACCGGCCGGGGGAAGTACGGCCATCATACCCCTTCAGCTCAGAACGGACCTGATCGAAATTTTAAGCAAGGACTCGCGCCAGGCGCTTGTGAATTTCGGACTGAACCTTGCCGATGCCGGGAACCGGCCCACCCGGGTCAGCCTCAAGATTAAACCAACCATCCTGGTCGGTGTGGCGGAGATCAATTACCCGGGTTACTTCACGGTGAAATACGATTTTTCTTCCGGGGAGGGGAATTAGCACATCCCCCGCAGTTTGAGGATGATACCGGATAGTCCCGGACTCTTTCAGAACTGGCTCAGGTCCACCGAAAAAATGAACTCACCGGCAGTCTGCCCGGTTGCCGGTATCCAGATGAACCTCCCACCGATGTTGAAGGGCAAGAAGATCTGCGCCAGGTGCATATCCGTGGTCAGTTCCAGGCCAAGGGACTGAAAATTGCGGTCAACGGGACCGTTGCGGTTTCCATGGATGTTGACCCCCCTGCCTGCGGCAAAATCATAGAAGACCGACCCGCGAAACCGTTTAAAATAGGCCACCCTCCATACCTGCCAGTCCGGGCAGGCAATCGGGAAAACGTAATCGAGGCTGATCTTCCTCAGCTCCGTTGCCGTGTGATTGAAAATGCCCCTGGGCATGGACATCAGGTTGCCCATCAGGTAATGCGCCGGATCCTGTTTCTGGATCCCCCCGAATACCTTGAGGGTCTGGTGCCTCAGAACGCCCGGCAGGTAAAGGGTTCCGGATCCGAGCCGTTCCGAGCCCAGCTGTTCGCTTTCGAAAGGAGTGTCGACGTACCGCAGGTTCAGGACCAAACCCAGGCGCGGCAGAATGTCCCGTTGCGATGTTTTCAGGTAACTATAGAAATAGAGGCGGTAATCCATAAAAGTCAACCCGCTGCGATATGTCCCCGGTTCTGTGTAATAAAAATAGGCCCTGCTGTAACTGGCTTCCACCGAGGGCTGTGCCCCCATGATATAGCGGTTGTAAGTGAAATTCAGTGGAAGGTGCACTTTTGTTCTAAGGCTCAGGTCCGTGTGAACTTCAGCGGGAGCACTGACGCTGTCCGGCGGGGAGGCAACCTGCGTCAGTCCCCCGTAATCAAGAGAAAACTTCAGGACGGGGAACCATCCCGACCAGGTAAAGGAAGCGTGGAGAAAATGATCCCGCTGCTGCATGTTGTATTCGTATCCCAGGATGGTGGTTGCCGTGCTTAGCAGGTTCTGCGACAGCAACATCAGTCCCGGGGATGCCGGCAGCTGCTCAATGCTGGGATCACTGACATCAACATACAGCGGAGCCCAGCTGTGAAAGGTAAACAGGTTCCCCAGTTTCCGGTATTTCCTGGATTCGTATAACGGGACCGATGATCCGGGTACCGGCACGCGGGATTCATCGGCTTCAGACGGCAGATTCAGTTGTTCTCTGTGACCCTTTACGGCTTCCAGGGGAACGTGCCCGTACGGTTTGAAGGCGGTCCTGACAATATCATAGCCCTGCGAAGTGTAGTCGGCATAAATCAGAGTGTCCCCATTCGCAGACAGGCATGGATAGAAAGCACCAAAACGTGATGAGGTAACCATTTGACAATCAAAATTTTCAAGGTTAAGTGCATAGATATTGTCAATGCCCGAAAATCCACCCCGGAATACCAGGGTTTTCCCATGGCAATCCAGTTCGGCAATATCCTCGTAACCGGCTTCAAAAACCATCCCCCATTCTCCCCCGTTGATCTGATAATATACGATGCTCTTCCCTTCCTCTCCCAGGGAGGTCATGTAGATCCTGCTTTTGTCATCGTTCCATACCGGGTATTGCAGGTAACGGTTGCCGGGGGACTCCTCCCTTACGACGATATCCCCGGTATTGGCGTTCAGTACCAGAAGGAAGTAACGGTTTTGTTCATCGGCCTCAATAGCTGTGATAAAAAGGCCGTCTTCGGAGATGTCCGGGGCAAAGTACCGGGTCTTCAGGCGAAGGATCTTCTCCGACTTCCGCTCCATGTCATAGATCTTGATCACGGAATAGCTCCGGCGTTCCCAGCGGACATCCTGCAGGATTTCCGCCCAGACGATCCTGCCCCGGGCCACGCTGATGTTTGCGGCCTCATAAAATCCCGGACGGTGAATACGGGTTTCATTACCCTGCCGGTCAATGGCAACGAATTCAGTGATCTGGTCGATCCCGGATTTCTCGGCAAAAATCAGGGTATCATTAATGTACCTCGGGAAGCGATAGGAGGTGTAATATTTTTTCCGCTCCCGGTTGATCCTCTCCATGTCCGTGAACTCCCTCTCCGCAGCCGTTTCTGCCCAGTGAGCCCTCAACATTTCGAAGGTTTCGCGGTAGAGGTCTGTTTTAGAAAGGCCTGCATATTTTTTGAGCCCGAAATAATACGGATACAGCGTATAGGGTTTGCGTCCCGTAAAGCTGACAAGGTTCTCCCACAATTCATTCCCGTATTTATTCCTTGCCTGGGCCACCATCTGGTACCCGTAGCGGTAATGATCCGGGACATAATCCCTGTAAGAGCCGAAAACCGCTTTTTCATATGGCCAGAGCCCCGGTTTTTCAGCCAGGATGGCTTTTATCTCCATTTCAAAGGAAGGAAGCCTTCCGCGGCCTGAATGAGACAGGCGGGTTTCCGCATCGGTCGCATCCCCTTCGAGGTACCAGAATGGCATGAGTCCCGTTACGGCCCCGGTACCAGCCTGCCCGAAAATCCAGGAAAGGCCTCTGGTGAAACCCTGCCGCACCATGTCCACCTGCATGACGTGCCTGAACTCATGAAGGGCAAGCTGTTCAAAGTGATCCTGGGACAGGCTGAGCGGGGAAGGAGTTGTCACCAGCTCCATCCGTTTGGGCGCCAGGGCAACAAAACCATTGGAAAGCACGGAATAATTGTGCAGTATAACGGGGATCGGGGCGGGACGGTGCTGCATGCAGGCGGAGTTCGGTTCATAATAGCTCTCGAGTATGTGGGTCATCCTCCGGGCCTCATCCTGAAAATCGACGGGATAAATTACACGGAAATGATCGGTGCGGATCTGTTCCCACTTCAGGCTGCCCGGATCTGCCCCCTGATTGTAAAACTGGGCACCGGACCCGGGCGCCAGGAACAGGAACAGCCCCAGAAGGCAGAACGATCCGAAAGATCCCGATGTGAATACTGGTTTCCCCATTTTTGCGTACCAAAAAATTTGACCTCCTCCCTTCCATTAATGAAAGGGATTACTCGTGGCATTTCATGCCCCTCGTGAGCTCGTTCGCTATCGCTCACTCGGTTCCACTGGCTTCAATAAAGCCAAGGACAGTAATTCCTCGCGGGTTCCTGCAGGTTCCTGCCTCCGACCGCTTCTCACGGCGCAACGATCCACAGGCCATCTCCGTCAGCCCGACGGTTATTATTAAAGCCTATCTCAAATATTATCCGGGACAGGCTCTTGTACCCAATGTCATCTAATGCTAAATATCGAAGAATGTACAAAGAATTTTCCATATCCTTATATCCATTCGCTGAAGGAAATGGTTTTACGGATATGATTGATAAATTCCCGTTATAATAAAAAAACATTAAATTCGCCAAGTATTTCTCAATCCATGAGTTAAACACTAACATCGGACCGTTGAAAAAATCATTTCAATACTGGAATAACCTGACAGGCTGGTTTACCTTTTTACTGGCAAGCGCCGTTTATATCCTGACAATCGAACCTACCGCCAGTCTCTGGGATTGTGGTGAGTTCATAGCCACCGCTTACAAACTTGAGGTGATGCATCCGCCCGGAGCCCCTTTCTTTATGATCCTCGGCAGGTTCTTTTCCATATTCGCCTCCAGTCCTGAAATGGCCTCCAAAATGATCAACACCATGTCTGCCCTGGCCAGCAGCTTCACGATCCTTTTCCTGTTCTGGACCATTACCCACATGGCAAAAAAACTCGTCCCGGATGCGGAAAATCCCTCGCGCGCTAACCTGGTGGCCATTCTCGGGGCCGGGTTTGTTGGGGCCATGGCCTACACTTTTACCGATTCGTTCTGGTTCTCCGCTGTTGAAGGAGAAGTATATGGGACCTCTTCCCTTTTCACTGCCGTTACCTTCTGGGCCATTCTAAAATGGGAGAACGTTGCACATGAGGAACATGCCAACCGGTGGTTGCTGCTGATCGCATATCTCATGGGATTGTCGATCGGTGTCCACCTGCTGAACCTGCTGTCTGCCCCGGCCATTGTTCTGGTTTATTATTTCAAGAAATACAAGGTTACCGTCCGCGGTCTCATTTATTCACTCGCTGTTTCCGTTGGCATCCTGGCATTTTTGCAATACGTGGTGATCCAGTGGTTTGTCAGGTTGGCAGGATATTTTGAACTGATGTTTGTCAACGGTTTCGGGCTGCCTTACAACACAGGGGCGATCTTTTACATCTTCCTTGTGATCGCTGCCATTGTTTACGGCATCCATTACACTCACAAACACAAGAAGGTGGTACTGAACACCATCATCCTGTCCTTCACCATGATCATGATCGGTTATTCCTCCTACGCCCTGATCATCATCCGCTCGGCTGCCAATCCTCCGATGGACATGAATAACCCGGAAACCGTATTCGACCTGCTTCCGTATCTTGGCCGTGAGCAGTACGGACAGCGGCCTCTTGTCAAGGGCCAGTATTACAACGCACCGATAATCCGCACCAAGGAGACCCGTCCGAATTATTACAGGGTCGACGGCAAATATAAAATCAAGGACCACAAGATCGAATACGTATTCGATGAACGGCTAACCACCATTTTCCCTCGCATGTACAGCAACGACCCTTCCCACATCTCCGAATACGAGAGATGGGTTAAAATCAAGGGGACACGGGTTCAGATACAGGATCGCAACGGGGAGGCCAAAACCGTGATCAAGCCTTCGTTCGGCACCAACCTGGCTTTTTTCTTCAAGTACCAGCTGGGCTACATGTACTTCCGTTACTTCATGTGGAATTTTGCCGGGCGCCAGAATGACATACAGGGACAGGGGGGAATCCTGAACGGGAACTGGATCACGGGCATTAAATTCCTTGACGAGGCCAGGCTGGGAAACCTGGATAAGTTGCCGGACAAATACAGGAACATGCCTTCGCGAAATACGTATTACCTGCTTCCGCTGATCCTGGGCCTCATCGGTGTGTTTTACCATTACGGTAAAAACAAGAAGGATTTTTCCGTCGTAATGATCCTGTTCATCATGACCGGGATCGCGATCGTGGTTTACCTGAACCAGAAACCTCTTGAACCGCGGGAGCGGGATTATTCCTATGCCGCGTCATTCTATGCCTTCGCCATCTGGATAGGACTGGGGGTCATGTCTATCTACGAGTTGTTCAGAAAAAAACTGCCGGCTACCCTGAGTGCCGGTATTGCCACGGTTTTATGCACGGGACTCGTGCCCGTCATCATGGGCATGGAGAACTGGGACGACCATGACCGCTCGGGCAGGTACACGGCGAGGGACCTGGCCTACAACTACCTCAATTCCTGTCCCCCGAACGCCATCCTTTATACCAACGGGGACAACGACACATTCCCCCTCTGGTACGCACAGGAGGTGGAAGGGATCCGCACCGATGTCAGGATCATCAACCTGATGCTCTTTAACACGGACTGGTACATTGACCAGATGACCCGCCGGGCCTACAAATCCGCCCCCGTTCCCATGAGCCTGCCGCCGGCAAAGTACCAGGACGGGACCAATAACATCCTCTACATGTTCGACCGGATCGATCACAACATCGACCTGAAGGAAATCATCGGATTCGTTGCCAGCGATGACCCGAGGACGAAATTCACTCCCCAGCCCGGGTATTCGCTTGACTACATCCCCTCAAAGAAATTTTACATCAACGTTGATAAGAAGAAGGTGCTTCATAACGGGACCGTGGCGGCAAAAGATTCCGCTCTGGTACTGGACAGGATTCAATGGTCGATCAATAAAAGCAGCATCCTGAAGAATGAGCTCATGGAACTGGATATCCTGGCCACGTCGGACTGGGACAGGCCGCTCTGCTTTGTGGCGGCGGGAAACGAAGGGGCGCTGAACCTGGAACCCTATTTCCAGATGGAAGGCCTTGCCTTCCGGCTGGTGCCTATTTCCACACCCGGACGCAGTTTCATGACCTACGGAAGGATCGACGTTGATACCCTTTACGACCGCATGATGAACACCTTCCATTACGGACGGATGGAACAGCCCGATGTGTACCTGGATTATTACAACATCCGGACGCTTTCGGTGATCAAGCTCAGGAATAATTTTACCCGGCTTGCCGAGGCACTGATCGCGGTACACCGGCCTGATTCGGCCATCATGGTGCTGGACCGCTGCATGGAACTGATGCCCGACCGGAAAGTGCCATACGATGCATTTGTCCCCCCGATCGCCGAGGCCTATTTCCACTGCGGGGCAGGCGACAAGGCCATGGGCGTCATGAGGGAGCACGTCGGCGGCCTGGAGCAGGACCTTGCGTACTTCTATGACCTCACACCTGAACAGCGTGTGAACCTGGACTATGAAATCCGGCTTTCCCTGCAGTTGCTGCAGGAGTACAGCGGCCTGGCTTCCGATTTCGGGGAGCAGGAAATGGAACAGGAAATCAGCGACCAGTTCAATAATTATTACCAGCGTTATTTGCAGGAAAGGAGATAAGTTTCCAGCTGAATTAAGTCCCGGCAGTAAGTCGAAGCCGCGATCTTCGGGCTTGTTCCGTTGAAATTATTTTTCCCGCTGCATCATATCCCTGGCAAAATCAGCCAGTGCGGCTTTGCGTTCAGGCGGTGTATCGATACGCTCCAGGTACTGCACCGCTTTGTCGTAATGCGTGGCAGCGAGGCCCGATGAGATCCGGTCGATCTTCAGGGAAGCGAAAATCTCCGTTACGCTCCTTACCTTGTCGTGGGGGTTGTGATCGTGCCCGGAAAGCCAGCCGGTCAATTCCTTTTTCATCTTTCCCTTCGAAAGTTCCAGCGCCTTGATCAGCAGGAAAGTCTTTTTATTGGTCAGGATGTCATTCCCGATCTTCTTCCCGAAAATTTTCGGATCCCCGAACACATCCAGATAATCGTCCCGTATCTGAAAAGCTATTCCCAGGTTCCTTCCGAATTCATACATCAGGTCCGATCCCAGCGGGTCCGCCCCTCCCGTTATGGCCCCTGCTTTCAGGCATGCTGCAACCAGGACTGCCGTTTTTAATTCGATCATTTTCAGGTATTCCTCCACGCTTACTTCCATCCTCGTTTCAAAGTTCATATCCCATTGCTGTCCCTCGCATACCTGCATGGCCGTGGCATTGAAAAGATGCAGAAGCTCTTTCAGGTATTGGTCATCCGATTCGGCAAGGATCCGGTAAGACAGGATGGACATCACATCGCCGGAAAGGATGGCAACGTTCGGGTTCCACTTTTCGTGAACCGTTTCTTTCCCCCTGCGCACGGCGGAATTGTCCATCAGGTCATCGTGCAGCAGGGTGAAATTATGAAAAACCTCAAAGGCAAGGGCGGGCTTGACAGCCTGGTGGACCGCATCGCTGAAGACGCTGCAGGCCATGAGGGTCAGGGCCGGTCTCATCCGTTTCCCCCCGAGCGAGAGAATGTAACGCACCGGCTCATAAAGCTCAGCAGGGGACCTGCTGAACGGGTATTTCTCCAGTTCACCGTCCACAAGCTGCCGGGCCTTCTCAAAATCCAACATAATACCTTAAAATTAGGATAAATTACATACTTACCCAATACGGTAAATTTTTCTATTTTTACGCCCAATATCTGGCCCTATCTTTGCAGGCATCCAGAAAACAGGCTTTTTATGAGAATTCGCATATACCTGATTGGAATTATAGCGGGATTGTCTTTTGTGTCCCATGCCGAAGGCTATGAAATCGTCATTACCCTGCCTTCTTTCAGCGGGGATACGGTCATACTCGGCCACCGTTTCAACGCAAGTTTCATTCCCAAGGATACCCTGATCCTGGATTCCAGGGGTAAAGGCGTATTCAGGGGCAGCCAGGAACTTCCCCAAGGAATGTACCTGGTCTATCTTCCAGATAAGTCGTTTTTCGACCTGTTGATTGACAATGACCAGTTTTTTTCATTCGAAACCGAGGCGCCCGATTACGTAACGCATATGAAGATCAGGGACAGCAGGGAAAATGAGGCCTTCTACCAGTACCAGATTTTCCTTTCAGAGAGCAGGGATAAGGCACTGGCCCTGCAATCGAAAATGACCGGTGCATCAAGTCCCGCGGATTCCATCGCGGCCAGGAAGGACCTGGAATCCCTCAATTCCAGTGTCCAGGAACACATCGACCGGCTGATTGAAGAAAACAGGGGTAATTTTTTCGGCGTGTTCCTGCTTGCGCTCCAGGAAGTTAAGGTTCCCGATCCCCCCCCCGGCAATGACGGCAAACCCCTGGATCCTGCATTCCGTTACAAATACTACAAGGCCCACTACTTCGATAATTTCGACGTTTCCGATGTCCGCCTGCTTCGCACTCCTTTTTATGAGCAAAAAGTGATGACCTACATTGAAAAGGTCGCGGTGCAGCATCCCGATTCCCTCATCCTTGAATGTGACAAGCTGATCGAAGCCTCCCGTTCCGATCCGCAGCTTTTCCGGTACATGCTGATCACGCTTTTCAACTATTTTGCCAAGAGCCAGATCATGGGAATGGACAATGTGTACATCCATATTGCAGAAAAGTACTACATACCGGAAGCCGACTGGAGCGATCCGAAATTCATCGCCGATCTGAAGGAGAGGATCGAGAAACTCAAGCCGACGATGATCGGGGTAAAGGCGCCCGATATCCAGCTTGTAAGGGTCCAGACCGATCATTTCCTCAGTGCAGCAGACAATGAGGAACTGAAGAAGAATCCCTACGTAGGGACGTTTTTCCAGCTCTATGATGTAAAAGCGAAATACACCATATTGTATTTCTGGGAAGCCGATTGCGGGCATTGCAAAAAAGCCACTCCGGAGCTTTGGGAAGTTTATAACCGCCTGAAGGACAAAGGAGTGGAAGTCGTTGCCGTGAGCACCCTGGGCGGGGAGGAAGGCAAGGTTAAATGGATCAATTACATCACCGAGCACGGGTATTACGACTGGATCAATGCCTGGAATCCTTATGATTTCACCTTCAAGACCATATACGATATCGCCAGTACCCCGCAATTGTTCGTACTGGACGTGGACAAAAAGATTATTGCCAAAAGGATCGCGCCGGAACAGGCGGAAAAAATCATCGAATCACTGCTGGAAAACGGGACAAATTAGCATGACGGACGGAAAAAAGATGAAACTGGTGCTCGAGGATGGGTCTGAATTTACCGGGATCTCCTTCGGAAGTCACCGGTCCGTTTCGGGCGAAGTGGTATTCAATACCGCCATGACGGGGTATCCCGAGAGCCTTACCGATCCTTCCTACAAGGGACAGATCCTGGTCCTGACCTATCCCCTGGTCGGAAATTACGGGGTGCCGGATGAAAGCATACAGGAAAATCTTTTCAGGCATTTCGAATCCGACCGTTTGCATATATCGGGACTGATCGTATCGGATTATTCGGTGGAGTATTCACACTGGAATGCCAAACGGAGCCTGGGGGACTGGCTCAAACAGCATGACATACCGGGGATCCACGGGATCGACACCCGGCACCTGACCAAGATCCTGCGCGAAAAAGGGACCATGCTCGGGAAAGTCATCCGGGACGGGGAAGACGTCGAACTGTACAATCCCAACCTGGACAACCTGGTGGCCCAGGTCAGCATCTCTCAAAAAGAGGTCTACGGCAACGGCAAATACCGCATCCTGCTGATTGACTGCGGGGTGAAATACAACATCATCCGTTACTTGTTGCAGCGCGACACCACCGTGATACGGGTACCCTGGGATTATGATTTCCTGGGGGAAGAATACGACGGACTGTTCATTTCCAACGGTCCCGGTGATCCCAAGCAATGCAGGGAAACCGTGAGGAACCTTGAAAGGGCATTCGGACAGAATGTGCCCATCATGGGCATCTGCCTGGGGAACCAGCTGATGGCACTGGCATCGGGAGCCGACACCTATAAATTGAAATACGGCCACCGCAGCCACAACCAGCCGGTCCTCCAGATCGGAACGGACCATGCCTACATCACCTCCCAGAACCACGGATTTGCGATCAACAACGATACACTGACGGGGGACTGGGAACCCTATTTCGTGAACCTGAACGACCAGACCAACGAAGGGATGATCCACCGCTCCAAGCCCTTCTTCTCCACCCAGTTCCACCCCGAAGCATCAGGCGGTCCCATGGACACTGATTTTCTTTTCGACCGGTTCATCGAACTGATCGAAGAATCAAAGCACTGACGTCACAATTGGCATTTCACCTGGTGCAACTGGGGAGATCCCGGTTCAGCTTCCTCACTCCCGAACCTTTCAGAAACTGGCCTTAAGTGAAAGAATGAAATTCCTTCCCGGGCCGGAAATCCCGGAACTGTAGGGCCGGTATCGCCGGTCCGTAAGGTTTTCGATCCCCGCGCTGACCATGAAATTGTCCGTAAACTGGTACCTGGCCTTTAAATTGAGCGTGTACCAGGAAGGCGAATAATTGTTCCCGCCGGCATCCTTTGCATAAATTTCATCTTTGCCCAGCTCTTCCTGGGGCATGTCTTCAGACTTTCGCTCACCCTGATAGCAGGCGTAGAGCTGCAATATCAACCGGTCTGCGTTATAGGCCAGGCGTGAAACACCGAACAGTGGTGCTGCATGTCTCAGGGGACTGGTGGTTCCATCGTCCAGCTCTTCCTTTCCGCTCTGATAATTCAGATCGGATGAAAAACTGAAGCCCCGGGGCAGCTTTACCTCCAGTCCCGCCTGAATACCATATACATTGGCCACGGCCGCATTCTGGATAGCCTGCACCCTGCTCATCTCACCCTCGTACAGAATACTGTCCTGCCCGTTAAGCTGGAAATCCCTGCGAACCATCGCATTCTGCAACAGGGTGTAGTATCCCGTCAGGTCCAGTTTTACCCGCTCATCAAATACTCTGGCAATGCCAAGGTCAAAATTCCAGGCATATTCGGCCTCCAGGTCAGGATTTGGGACAGTAACCGCCCCGGGCTCAGAATCAAATACTTTACCCATATCATCCACGTTAGGCGAACGGAATGCGGTTCCAAGATTGACACTGATGATCCAGCTTTGCTCCGGCCGGTAAATCCCTCCCAGGCTTCCTGACAGTGCACCGTTGTTAAGGTTTGCAGTGGTAAAGGGAAAGGGGTAAAACGTGGTGTCAAAAACGGCGTCCAGGATGTACTGGTTGTAGCGCAGGCCGGCCAGGAGGGTAATTTTATCGGATAATTTGACCTGATCCTCAAGGTAGGCTGCAAAGGAACTCCAGTCGGACTGCGGATAGCGCGAGGGTCCTTCTGTAGCGGTCCCCGTAGAAATATCCGTCAGCACTCCGGTCGAATGAACATCATTCCTCACATATTCCAGTCCATAGAACAGTGTGTTTCGGGGGCCTGGCGATTTTATAAAATCAAGGTTTACCGAATAGGCCTGCACTTTTTCGGTCTGGGTATTGCGCTGGCTGCTATTCAGTGACCGGTCGATACGGCTCTCCTCGAACGATTGCTGTGCCAGGCGGACCGTTAACCGGTCGTAAACAGGGTTGCCGGCATTATGGGTGATGTCCAGGTTGTTCATCATCCACAGCTGGGGTCCGTAGTTCCATTCCGCATACCTGGGCAGCCCGTTCCGCATGCGGTTATGCCGGTCATACCTCCCGTAGGGTGAGGTTTCCGAATAGTGGAACCCGTAATTGAATTCCCATTTTTCATCCGGGGTGAACCGGAGTTTTTGCATAAGGTTGATCTGCGAATAAGCTGAAGGGATCTGCAGCAGCGGGTCATCCTGGGAAATTACGCGGTCCGCGCCGTCCTGCCGCTGAACATAATACGGTTTCAGGTAATCATCCGGCCCGTGGCTTCCCTGGCGCAGATTGTCATAGTCCCACGAACTGATGCTCGTCACCAGTGCCCATTTCCCCCAGCCGACATTCACATCGAAATGTCCTGTTTTTTCCTGGTTTGCAGAAGCATAACGCGCAAGGGTTTTCCCGGATACCAGGGTCTTGTCCGATAGTGAAAACTGGGGGACCAGTGTCTGGAAACCCATTACTCCGCCGATTGCATCACTGCCGTATATGACTGAACCCGGACCGAAAAGCACTTCCGTATTCTCCATGGCAAATGGATCCAGGTTGATTACGTTCTGGATGTTACCGCTCCGGAAAATCGCCGTATTCATTCGCACGCCGTCCACGGTATACAGCAGGCGGTTGGTGGCAAATCCACGGATCATCGGGCTGCCGCCCCCCTGCTGGCTTTTCTGGATGAAAACCTTCCCCGAAATCCCCAGCAGATCAGCGGCTGTCTGCGGATTCTGCAAAGTCACCTCCTTTGGTGAGACCGAAATGATTTTCAGCGGCAGCATGCCTGATGTCTGTTTCCAGCGCGTGGCGGAAACCACCACTTCTTCCAGGTTCAGGTTCGACACTTCCATCTGCACCTGGAACGATGCCGCTTCGAGTTCGGCATAACTTTTCAGCACCGTTTTGTAACCAACGGTGCGTATTTCTATCTTTCCTGAACCCCTGAAATCAGAAATATCGGCCTGCCCTTTTGCGTTCGTGGTGGCATGTACCTGTGGATTTTCACTGATCAGGGTTACCAGCTCGACAGGTTCCCCTGTTTCAAGGTCTTTTATGGTGATTGTCTGTGACCGGGCGAGGCCGCACAGGCACGAAACCAGCCACAGAATAATAATATTCTTCATGGTCGAATTGGTAAAGTTAAACAAAGAGGCAGCAGGTATGGATGCCGGCTGATGGTTTAACTTAAGCGTGGTGGTGGTTTGGGCGGAGGGATCGATAAGGAAGAGAAAATCTGTATGCAGATGCAGGACCCCCTGACTTCAGGGGAAGTGGCAATTATATTCCAGTTGAATAATTTCGAACAATAGAGTGATTTGAAGTAGGAATGAAGTTGTTCCTGTTTTTCCTTTTTCTGCGGGTCATCGCGGTAAGCCCTGGTAACCAGTCCCGCAAGTTCCCGGTTCAGCCTGGTCTCATCGTGGTCCAACCAGCACCAGAAATAAAGGGTGTCTCCCTTTTCCCCGGTTTTCACGACATCGTACATCTGCCCGTCGTATTCAAATTCACGGAAGTGTTCCCACTTAAGTTCCGTCAAGGATTCCTCCCTGGTAAATTTTAACAGCAAAAGTTCATTCTTATCGATCCCTTCAATCATCCTGCACTCGATCTCATGCCTTACCACCAACTTCCGGTGCTGAAGCCAGTAATAGGTGATTAACACCGGAACAACCAGAACGATGAGGAGTAGTATGCCCGCAAACCTTGAAATGCCGAAGCGCAATTTCATCCGATAACAAGTTACCGGAAAGTTACTAAAAAATGCGCAGGATCATTCCCTGGTCTGGCCGTTGCCGTAAATGATGTATTTGGTCGAGGTCAGTTCTTTGAGTCCCATTGGACCCCTTGCATGAAGTTTCTGGGTGCTGATGCCGATCTCGGCGCCGAAACCGAACTCGAAACCATCTGTGAACCGGGTGGAGGCATTCACGTAAACGGCCGCCGCATCGACCCGGTCGAGGAATGCCTGGGCATTGCTGTAATTCTCCGTAAGGATCGCTTCGCTGTGTCCCGATCCGTAGGTTTGTATATGCCCGATCGCTTCATCCATCGAGGAGACTGTTTTTACGGCCAGGATGAGATCCAGGAATTCGGTCGCCCAGTCCTCTTCCGTGGCGGGTACCGCCCCGGGGATAATCTCGCAGGTCTTTTTATCCCCGCGTATTTCCACCCCGCGTTTCAGAAGCTCTTTCCCGGCCAGGGGGAGGAATTTTTCCGCGACCCTTTCATGTACCAGGAGGCTTTCGACTGCGTTGCAAACCCCGGGACGCTGGGTCTTTGCATTGACGGTAATGGCCACCGCCCTGTCCAGGTCCGCCGATTCATCCACAAAGATGTGGCAATTCCCGACTCCGGTCTCGATTACCGGCACGTGTGAGTTCTCCACTACGGTCCGTATGAGTCCCGCTCCTCCCCTGGGGATCAGCAGGTCAAGGTATTCATCGAGCTTCATCAGGGCCACTGCACTCTCCCGGCTTGTATCCTCAACAAGCTGCAGGCATTCCGGGGGGAAGCCATTTTCTTCCAGAACGTTTTGAATGATTTTCGTTATGGCAAAATTGGACTGGAAAGCCTCCTTGCCTCCCCTGAGTATGGCGGCATTGCCTGTTTTGAGGCAGAGCCCGAAAACATCGGCGGTGACGTTCGGGCGGGATTCGTAAATGATCCCGATGACTCCCATGGGGACTCTTTTCTGTCCGATGACAAGACCGTTCGGACGTTTTTTCATAGACAGGACCTCCCCGACGGGGTCTTCCAGCAATGTGATCTGCCGCAGCCCTTCAGCCATGGATGCGATCCTTTCCTGGGTCAGCAGGAGCCGGTCCATGATGGCTCCCTTCAGTCCCCCTTCCCGGGCATTTTTCATATCCTTTTCGTTGGCCGAAAGTATGATCCCGGCCGAGCGGACAAGTGAACCCGCCGCTTCGTTCAGAACCGCATTCTTAGCCGAAGCAGGCGCCTGTGCCAGGAACCGGGCGGCCTGACGGGCTTTCTTTCCTTTTTCGATCAATTCCTTCATTTGAGATTTATCCTGGTTTTTAAATCCATTTTATCAAGATGCCAGGGTCGTGAACAGGGTACCGATTTCCGCACCCGAAATGACCTTGAGAATGTTTTTCGGGTTATTCCCGTTGATGATCACCGTATCGATCCCGTCTGCCCTGCATATCTTCGCGGCTGAGATTTTTGAGGCCATCCCCCCTTTGGCAAAGGAAGAACCACTTCCGCTGGCCGACCTTTCAATCTCTTCCGAGATCTCGAGGACCTCGGTAAGGATCCTTGCCTCCGGATCCTTTTTCGGATCGGAGGAATACAACCCGTCGATGTCGGAGAGTATGATCAGCAGGTCCGCTTCGATCATGGTGGCTACCCTGGCAGAGAGCTGGTCGTTGTCACTGAATTGTATTTCAAAGGTTGAGACAGTATCGTTCTCATTGATAACCGGCAGGATCTTCATGCTGATCAGCTGGTTAATGGTATTCTGTGCATTGGTGAACCGGACGGGATCGTCCAGTCCCTCCGGTGTTAGCAACACCTGTGCCACCATCTGGTTGTATTCATCAAAGAACTTCTGGTAGAGCCGGATCAGTTCGACCTGCCCGATGGCTGCCAGTGCCTGGCGGGCGATCAGGCTTGCCGGCGGTTCGTCCATTTTTAGCCGCCCCGCTCCTACCCCGATCGCCCCGGAGGTGACCAGGATGATCTCCTTGCCGCAGCTCATCAGGTCGGAAAGCACCATGGTCAGTTTCTCAAGCCGCGTGTAATTGGTTTTCCCGTTCGGGAATGCAAGGGTGGACGTACCCACCTTTACCACGATCCGTTCCTTTGATTTTAACCGTTCCCTGTATTCGTTCATTAGTATAATCCTCCGTTGGGTTTATTTCCCCTGCTGATCATCCTGCAGGAGTGCTTTCAGGGCATCATCCATCCTTTCAAAACCAAACCCCTGTATACGTTCTTCCATTTTTGAAGCGATCTCTTCCAGGCAGAGGTTCCCGATGCTTCCCTCGTGTGTATGCTCAAATTTTAGATCCGGCACGAATTCCCTGTTCTGTATCTGCCGGGCGATTTCCCGGTAGGCATCCCGGAAGGGCATCCCGCCGGTAACCAGCCTGTTTACCTTATCCACACTGCTGATGTACCTGTAGGCCTGGTCCTCCAGTATGTCCTCCCGGATCCTGACCTGGAGCAGCACCTTTTCGGCCAGTTGCAAGCAGGATCGGATCTCATCAAAGGCCGGGAAAAGTGTTTCCTTGAGGACCTGGTAATCCCTGTGGTACCCGCTCGGGAGGTTGTCGGTCACCAGGTCGGCCTGGTATGCGAGGGATTTGATCCGGTTGCATTTTGCGCGGATCAGCTCGAACACATCCGGGTTTTTCTTGTGGGGCATGATGCTGGAACCCGTGGTATATTCCTCCGGGAAGGAGATGAAATTAAAGTTTTGTCCCATGTAAAGCGTCACATCCATGGCCAGCCGGGAAATGGTCCCGGCCAGGGAAGAGAATGCCTGTGCGGTGATCTTTTCCAGCTTACCCCGGGACATCATGGCGTGCATGGCATTGTACCGCAGGGCATCGAATCCAAGCAGCCGGGTGGTCATTTCCCGTTTCAGGGGAATGGAGGTCCCGAATCCGGCGGCGGCCCCGAGGGGATTCTGGCTGGCCACCCTGAAGGCTCCCTGCAGCAGGATCATATCGTCGGTCAGGTCCTCCGCAAAGGAGCTGAACCACATTCCGAAACTCGCCGGCATGGCGACCTGGAAATGGGTGTACCCGGGAAGCAGCAATTCGCGGTAATCGCGTGCAAGCAGCATCAGTGCGCTGAACAGGTCTCCCGCCGCCAGGACAGTCCGCCGGATCTCCTCGCGCAGGAACATATGCAGGTCCACCGCCACCTGGTCGTTCCTGGAGCGTCCGGTGTGGACCTTCTTGCCGGTATCCCCGAGGCGTTCGGTGAGGGACTTTTCCACCTGTGAATGCACGTCTTCGACACCGGCTTCGATGCGGAATTTGCCTTCATCGACCAATTTCATGATGTGTGAAAGTGCCGCTCTCAGGTCGTTTCGTTCCTTTTCGTTCAGGATACCGATCGACTGCAGCATTTCGGCATGTGCGAGGGTGCCGAGTACATCATAGCGGGCAAGATAAAGGTCCATCTCAGGGTCTTTCCCGATTGTGAATTCCTCAATTTCCCTGTTTACGGACACCCCTTTTTCCCAGAGTTTCTTCATGATTAAGGATTTTTAAGTTCCAGGCCGTCCAGGATCTGCATGTAGGTGCTAATACCCTGCCTGATCTCATCCACGGTAATGAATTCATCGGTCGTATGGGAACGTTGCCAATCCCCCGGACCGATCTTCAGGGTTGTAAAGGGCATGAGGGACTGGTCCGAAAGGGTCATAGAGCCGTATGACTCCAGTCCCAGTGCAAGTCCCCTTTTCACCACCGGGTGGTTTTCCGGTATGGCTGAGGGATTCAGCCTGAAGGACCGGGCCTCCACCTGGCAGGAGATATTCTTTCTCACCACTTCGAAAACCGTGCGGTTGTCGTAACATTCGTTGGTGCGCACATCGACCACGAAGCGGCAGGCATCGGGTACCACGTTATGCTGGGTCCCGGCCTCGACCTGGGTGACCTGCATACTGACGCTTCCCAGCCAGGGAGAGGTTTTTTCGAAGCGGCAGGTCCGGAACCACTCCATATCCTTCATGGCCTCGTAGATCGCGTTCTTCCCGAGTCCCGATGCAGCATGTGCGCTGCTTCCGCTGCTGAGGCAATCCAGGACCATCAGTCCCCTTTCGGCAACCGCCATCTTGCACGAGGTGGGTTCACCCACGATCCCCAGGTCGATCTTCCCGAGATCCTCCAGGATGAGGGAAATCCCGTTTTCCCCCGAGATTTCTTCTTCCGCAGTGGCAGCAAAGACCAGGTTGTAAGGAAGGTCGTCCCTGCCGGCAAAATGCAGGAAAGCTGCCAGGAGTGAAACGAGCGGTCCTCCCGCATCGTTGCTTCCCAGCCCGTAGATCCTGGATCCTTCCATGTCCGGGGAATAGGGATCGCGTGTCCATCCCGCGACCGGCTGCACTGTATCCAGGTGAGAATTCAAAAGAACGGCCGGCAGGCGGTCGGAAACCTGGCGGCGGACCCAGACATTATTGTTCCGGCGCATGGGTTTTTGTCCCCTTTCCCTGAGGAAATCCTCCACCCGGTCGGCTGCTGCTTTCTCTTCACGGCTGTGCGAAGGGATGGAGATCAGCTCCCTGAGCAGCCGGATCGCTGTTTCCTGGTTTGTATTCAATTCCATCAGGCCTGTTTCATGATTTTCCGATAGGTACTGAGCGTACAGCCTTCTGCCGGCATTCATTGCGGGTGGACCTACTTGAGTTTATCGATCTCGTTATAGGAGGTGATAATGCCCTTGATCACCGCAGAGCTCAGTCCGAAGTGCTCCATTTCGTTTAGTCCCGCTATGGTACAACCCCTGGGTGTGGTCACCTTGTCTATTTCGCCCTCCGGGTGGCTCCCGGTCTGCAGGAGCAGCGAGGCTGCACCTCGTGCCGTCTGGGCTGCAATGGCCTGGGCCTCATCGGCATGGAAGCCCACCTGTATGCCCCCCTGGGAAGCGGCGCGGATGAACCGCATGAAATAGGCGATGCCGCATGCACCCAGTATGGTGGCGGCCCCCATCAGTTTTTCCCCGATCACCATGGTGTTTCCGAGCTGGTCGAAGATCTCTTTTACCCGGTCCAGTGCCCCGTCGTTGCCATCATGCGTAGCCAGGCAGGTCATGGATTCGCGTATGGCGATGGCCGTATTGGGCATCACCCTTACCACGGGGACCGGTTTCCCGATCATTTCCCGTATGTCCTTTACCTCGTAGGCAGCAATGACGTAAGCCACAATATGCCTGGCCGGATCAAGGACATCGCGGATCTCCGCGATGAGATCACCGACCTGCGTGGGCTGCACACAGATCAGGATGATGGAGGATCCACGCACGGCTTCCACATTATTGCCGGTCACGGATATCCCCTTTTCCTTCAGGTCATCCAGGTTCGCCGGTTTGCGCCGGGTGACCACGATGTCCGATGCCGATGCCTTTCCGGAGGCCAGGAGTCCCCCGGCTATCGCCCGGCCGATGTTGCCTCCCCCGAGTATTGCAATTTTATCCTTCATATTTATCTGTCGGTTATGTTCTGTATATTATTGCGAAATAAAAGGATGGATGGAATGGTAGATCCTCGAAGGATTGCCCAGTATTTTCGTGAATCCTTTCACATCCTCCCCGGTCCATCCCGAATGCATTTCACCGTATACTGCCCCCGAGGCCTTCATCAGGTCATATTCAGATTCTACCCCGGTCACCTCGAACGAATAAGGGCGCAAGGTAACGAATACTTTGCCGGAAACATACTTCTGGGTATCTTCCAGGAAAATTTCAATGTTCCGCATCACAGGGTCGAGGTAATGCCCTTCGTGCAGCATCATCCCGTACCATTCCGAAAGCTGGTCCTTCCAGTATGCCTGCCACTTGCCGAGCGTATGCTTTTCCAGTTCCTGGTGTGCGCGGATGATGATGGCCGGAGAGGCCGCTTCAAATCCTACGCGCCCCTTGATCCCGATGATCGTTTCGCCGACGTGTATACCTCTCCCGATGGCATAGGCGGAAGCCTTTTCGTTAAGTGCCCGGATGGCTTCGACCCCTCCAACCAGTTCCCCTTTATCGAATTCAAGGTTGATTTTCTGCGTTTCGGTTTTTTTCAGCTGGGAGGGAAAGGCTTCCTCGGGCAGGCCTTCCGAAGAGGTCAGGGTTTCCTTTCCGCCTACGGACGTCCCCCACAACCCCTGGTTGATGCTGTAGGCATGCTTTTCAAACGATCCCTTGTAGCCGGACTTCTCAAGGTATGCCATTTCGTCCTCGCGGGAAAGGCTGAGTTCGCGGATGGGGACCAGGACTTCCATGTCGGGTACCAGCACCTGGAAGATCATGTCAAAGCGAACCTGGTCGTTCCCGGCGCCCGTACTGCCGTGGGCTAGTATCCCTATGCCCTCCCTGCGGGCATACCCGGCAACGGCCATGGCCTGGAAGGTCCTTTCCGAGCTGACCGACATCGGGTAGTGCCGGTTCCGCATCATGTTCCCGTACACCATGTACCGGAGGCACTGCTGATAATATTGCTGCGAAACATTGATGTTCTCATGCCTGGCCACCCCGAGCTCCAGGGCGCGGCGGCGGACTTCCTCTTCTTCGGCAGCGCTGAAGCCCCCCGTATTGATGAATACCGAATGCACCTCCAGGTTCCTGTCATTGTTCAGGTATTTCACGCAGAATGAGGTGTCGAGTCCCCCGCTGAACGCCAGTGCAACTTTCTTTTTCATAATATGTTTTTATTGATTTTTTTCCCGTTACGGGAAAGGAAGGGTATCCCGATCTTCTTCCCGGAATTGTTCTTTCCAGAGTTATTCTTCCTGGATTTGGCTTTTCGGTCGTTTGTTTTGCCGGCCGGTTTTTTCTTCCGCAGGGATCTGCCCTTACCATCCTTCTCCGGATCAAACAGCATGGCCGTGCAGAGACAGTGGGTCCGGTTGGTGCGAAACAGGATGTCGTAATAGGAACAACTCTGGCATCCCTTCCAGAACTCATCGTCGTCGGTGAGCTCTGAAAAGGTGACCGGCTTGTATCCCAGGGCCGAATTGATCTTCATGACCGCCAGGCTGGTGGTCAGGCCGAACATCCTGGCCCCCGGGAAAGTTTTCCTCGAAAGCTTGAATGCCTCTTCCTTGATCCGCATGGCCAGACCGTTCCCCCTGAATTTTTCCGGCACGATCAGTCCGGAGTTGGCCACGAACTTTTCATGTCCCCAGGACTCGATGTAGCAGAATCCCGCAAATTCCCCCTCATCCGAAAGTGCAATGACGGCCTTTCCTTCCCGGATCTTGGAGGCCAGGTATTCATGTGATCGCTTTGCAAGTCCCGTTCCCTTGACCTTCGATGCCTCCAGCAGGGCTTTTTCAACATCCGGCACGTAAGGCAGGTGGGCCTCCCCGGCTACGGTAATGATAAACTTTTTCATCTTGTTCTGTTTCATTTATTCAACTGGTAATAATACTGCCAGTACATTGATGACATCCTCGCGGGAAACCCCTTCACGGGGGATCAGCAGGATGGTGTCGTCACCGGCCAAGGTGCCCAGGATCTCGAATGCGTTGAGTCCGTCGATGGCGACCGCGATGCTGTTGGCATATCCGGGCAGGGTCCGGATCAGCGCCATATGCCAGGCAAAATCAATGGAAACGAAACCGTTCAGGGGAAAATTCATATCCCTTGCCGGGGGAATGGTTTCCGTGTCATTGCCCGGCAGGATATATACATACCCTTTCTCCCTGTCCGGCCGTTTTCCTGCACGGAGGAATTTCAGGTCCCGCGACAGGGTCGCCTGCGTCAGCTCAAAACCGGCCCTGTCAAGCTTTTTCAGCAGCTCCTCCTGGTTCGGAATCGCCTCCCCTTCTATGATTTTCCGTATGGCCAGCAAACGCTGGGTCCTGGTTTTCATAATGTATATTTATACATGTATTTTGCAAAAATATACATTTTATTTGTTTTACAGCAGGTTTCCCTAAAATATTTATATTTTTGTGCGCGATATGGATACGAACATTCGGAAGGTAATTGTCCTGGGATCGGGAGCATTGAAGATCGGCGAGGCCGGTGAATTTGACTATTCCGGTTCCCAGGCTCTGAAAGCGCTCCGTGAGGAAGGGATATCCACCGTACTGATCAACCCCAACATCGCCACCGTCCAGACCTCTGAAAAGATCGCCGACAAGGTATATTTCCTGCCCGTGACCCCGGGTTTTGTCGAAAAGATCATCGCCCGGGAAAAGCCTGACGGGATCCTGCTGTCGTTCGGGGGACAGACCGCCCTGAACTGCGGGATCCAGCTTTTTAAAAAGGGGGTCCTTGAGAAATACAAAGTGGAAGTGCTCGGCACCCCCATTCAGGCGATCATCGATACCGAGGACCGGGACAATTTCGTCAAGAAGCTGAAGGAGATCGATATAAAGACCCCGCACAGCAAGGCGGTTGAAACCATTGGCGATGCCCGGCAGGCGGCCGCAGAGCTCGGGTATCCCATCATCATACGGGCGGCCTATACACTCGGGGGACAGGGAAGCGGGTTCTGTTCGAACGAGGAGGAGCTGGTCAGGCTCGCATCGACGGCTTTTTCCTATTCCCCCCAGATCCTGGTGGAGGAATCGCTCAAGGGTTGGAAGGAGGTCGAATACGAGGTGGTCCGCGACCGCTTCAACAACTGCATCACGGTGTGCAACATGGAGAATTTCGATCCCCTGGGCATCCATACCGGCGAGAGCATCGTGGTAGCTCCCTCACAGACCCTTACCAACAGTGAATACCATAAGCTGCGCAGGCTTTCGATCGATGTGATCCGGCACATCGGCATCATCGGCGAATGCAACATCCAGTATGCGCTGGACCCGAATTCGGAGGATTACCGGGTGATCGAGGTAAATGCCCGCCTATCCCGGTCCAGCGCCCTTGCTTCGAAAGCCACCGGTTACCCGCTCGCTTTTATAGCGGCGAAACTGGGACTCGGGTACGGGCTGCACGAGCTGAAAAACTCGGTGACCAAAACCACTTCGGCCTTTTTTGAACCGGCGCTGGACTACATCGTCTGTAAGATCCCGCGCTGGGACCTGAACAAATTCATCGGCGTAAGCAAGCTGATCGACAGCAGCATGAAAAGCGTCGGCGAGGTGATGTCGATCGGCAGGACTTTCGAGGAAGCCATACAGAAGGGGATTCGCATGATCGGACAGGGGATGCACGGGTTCACCGGCAACCGGGAACTGAATTTCACCGACCTCGAGAAGGAGCTTTCCGAGCCCACGGATATGAGGATCCTGGTGATCGCCGAAGCTTTTGAAAAGGGTTATACGGTGGACCGGATCTTTGAGCTTACGAAAATTGACCGCTGGTTTCTGGTCAAGCTGAAAAACATCTTCGAGCTGAAAAACACCCTGGAGGTCTACAACAGCCTCGAAGAGCTCCCGGATGAGATCCTGAAGAAAGCCAAGGTTTTCGGTTTCTCGGATTTCCAGGTTGCCCGCCATGTCCTCAATCCCAAAGCCGATTCCATGGAAGAAAAAAGCCTGGAGGTCAGGACCTGGCGCAAACAAAAAGGAATCCTGCCCTCGGTCAAACAGATCGATACCCTGGCCGCAGAGTACCCTGCCCGGACCAACTACCTCTACCTTTCATACAGCGGGGATGAACATGACATCGATTTCGCCAGGGACGGGAAGTCCGTTATCGTGCTGGGTTCCGGGGCCTACCGGATCGGCAGCAGCGTGGAATTCGACTGGTGCAGCGTCAACACCCTCTACACCCTGAACGAGCAGGGTTACCGCTCGATCATGATCAATTATAACCCGGAGACCGTCAGCACCGATTACGATGTTTGCGAGCGCCTTTATTTCGATGAGCTTTCATTTGAAAGGGTCATGGACATCGTGGACCTGGAGACGCCGAAGGGGGTGGTGGTATCCATGGGGGGACAGATCCCCAACAACCTGGCGATGCGACTGTACAACCAGGAAGTGCCCATCCTGGGTACATCCCCCGTTTCCATCGACAACGCGGAAAACAGGCATAAATTCTCCATGCTGCTGGACCGGCTCCAGATCGACCAGCCGAGGTGGAAGGAGCTGGCCAGCATCGATGATATCTATACCTTCGTTGACGAGGTCGGGTTCCCCGTCCTGGTCCGCCCCTCCTACGTTCTGTCGGGTGCGGCCATGAACGTGGTTTCCAACAGGGAAGAACTCGAGCATTTCCTGAAACTGGCAGCCAGGGTATCCAGACAGTACCCCGTGGTGGTATCCGAGTTCATTCAGCAGGCCAAGGAAATCGAGATCGATGCCGTGGCGAAGAAAGGCGAACTCGTGGTCTATGCCATATCCGAGCACGTGGAGTTTGCAGGGGTGCATTCCGGCGACGCCACCATGGTCTTCCCTCCCCAGAAGATCTATTTCGAGACCGTCAGAAGGATCAAGAAGATCTCGAAGGATATAGCCGGCGCCCTGAACATCACCGGGCCCTTCAACATGCAGTTCCTGGCCAAGGACAACGACATCAAGGTGATCGAATGCAACCTTAGGGCTTCACGGAGCATGCCCTTTGTCTCCAAGGTACTGAAGGCAAATTTCATCGACATAGCCACCAAGGTGATGCTTGACCTTCCCTTTGAAAAACCGGACAATTCGATTTTCGACCTGGATTACATCGGGATCAAGGCCCCGCAGTTCTCCTTTTCGAGGTTGAAGCAGGCCGACCCGGTGCTGGGGGTGGACATGTCCTCAACAGGTGAGGTGGGCTGCATCGGGGAGAATTTCTACGAAGCCATCCTCAAGGCCATGCTTTCGGTCGGGTATACCATCCCGAAGAAGAACATCCTGCTGTCTACCGGTCCCATGCGCTCCAAGGTCGAACTGGTCAATTCCTGTCGCATGCTTTCCGAAAAGGGTTATAACCTCTTTGCCACCATGGGGACCGCGGATTTCCTCAAGATGAACAACATCGATGCCGTGGTGCTTCACTGGCCGGACGAGGACAAAAAACCCAACACACTGGATTACATTAAAAACAAGATGATCGACCTGGTGATCAACATCCCCAAGGATCTCAGCTCACATGAGTTGAGCAACGATTATTCCATACGACGCAGCACGGTGGACTACAACATCCCACTGATCACCAATGCCAGGCTTGCCTCGGCTTTCATCATCGCATTCTGCAAGCTCAGTGAGGATGACATTGCCATCAAGCACTGGGGGGAATACTAGGCTTTCTTCAGGGCTTCCGCACCGGAGACGATCTCTAGGATCTCCTTGGTGATGGCGGCCTGGCGGGCCTTGTTGTAGGTCAGGCGCAGGTTCCGGATTATATCTGTGGCATTGTCGGTGGCTTTGTGCATGGCTGTCATCCTTGCCCCGTGCTCGGCCGCATGTGAATCGAGCAGCGCCTTGTAAAACTGGATCTTGAGGGACCTGGGGATCAGTTCCTTGATAATGTATTCCTTGGAGGGTTCGAAGATGTAATCGGTAGCGTACGTTGTTTCTTCGGTTTGCTCGGGATGTATCACCGGCAGGAATTGCTCGACCGTAAGTATCTGTACCGCGGCATTTTTGAACTGATTGTATACCAGCAGGATCCTGTCGTACTTTTTATAAACGTAGTCACTCATGACGGCATCGGCGACCGGCATAACATTTTCGAAGTTCAGGTCGCCGAACAGTGCACTCTTGTTGCCAACCAGATTATAATTGTTTTTCCTGAGGTAATCAGCCCCGCGTTTCCCGATCGCAAGGAAGTCCACTTTCTCCTGTTTCATGAGGCCGGCATATTCTTCATGTGCAAGCTGTATCGAATGTTTAACCACATTTGAATTGAAACTCCCGCAGAGTCCCCTGTTCGAAGTGACCACCACGATAAGGATGCGATGCAGTTCCCGCTCGACACCGTAGGGATCGTCTTCCTCATCCCGGATTGCCTCACTAAGATAACTCAGTATAATACGCAATTGCTCGGCATAGGGTCTCATCTGTACAATGGCTTCCTGGGCCCTGCGGAGTTTGGCAGCGGATACCATTTTCATGGCCGATGTTATCTGCTGCGTGGAGCTGACCGAGGCGATGCGGTTCCGTATTTCCTTCAGGTTTGCCATTTATTTTTTCACCGCATATTTCGCAGCCAGTTCCATCGCCACCTTATCCAGGAGGTCTTCTTCCTTGCTGGTAAGGATACCCTTTTTGAGAGTTGCCAGCACGTCTTTGTGCTTGAGTTCCAGAAAATCCAGGTATTCGGTTTCGAATTCCCTGACCTTGCCAACCGGGACCTTGCTCAGGAGTCCTCGCGTACCGCAGAAAATAATGGCAATCTGTTTTTCAACCGGCATCGGGGAAAATTGTCCCTGTTTGAGTATCTCCACGTTCTTGGCACCTTTGTCCAGCGTTGCCAGGGTGGCTTTGTCGAGGTCCGATCCGAATTTTGAAAAGGCCTCCAGTTCCCGGTACTGGGCCTGGTCAAGCTTCAGGGTGCCGGCAACAGATTTCATGGCCTTGATCTGTGCTTTTCCCCCCACACGCGAGACGGAGATACCGACGTTGATGGCTGGCCTTACCCCTGCATTGAAAAGGTTCGATTCGAGGAATATCTGTCCGTCCGTGATCGAGATCACATTTGTGGGGATATAGGCGGAGACATCGCCCGCCTGGGTCTCGATGATGGGCAGCGCGGTAAGCGAACCTCCTCCTTTGATCATTGGTTTCAGGGCTTCCGGAAGATCGTTCATCTGCCGGGCTATTTCATCCGACTCGATGATCTTGGCAGCTCTTTCAAGCAGTCTTGAGTGCAGGTAAAAAATATCTCCGGGATAGGCTTCCCTGCCGGGAGGCCTTCTCAGGAGCAGGGATACTTCCCGGTAGGAAACCGCCTGTTTTGAGAGATCATCGTATATGATCAGTGCAGGGCGTCCGCTATCCCTGAAAAATTCCCCGATGGTACAGCCGGCAAAGGGCGCATAGAACTGAAGAGCTGCCGGATCGGCGGCGGTTGCCGCCACAATCACGGTATAATTCATGGCACCGTATTTTTCGAGAACGGCAGCGATATTCGCCACGTTGGATCCCTTCTGCCCCACCGCCACATAAATACAGTAAACCGTTTCCCCCTTGTCGTAAAACTCTTTCTGGTTGATTATGGTATCGACGGCGATGGCCGTTTTTCCTGTCTGCCGGTCCCCGATGATCAGTTCCCGCTGTCCCCTCCCGATCGGGATCATGGCATCGATCGCTTTGATCCCGGTCTGCAGGGGCTCGTTCACAGGCTGCCGGTAGATCACTCCCGGCGCCTTTCGTTCAAGCGGCAGGGTGATGGTCTCTCCCTTGATTGGTCCCCGGCCGTCGAGCGGTTCTCCAAGGGTGTTGATCACCCTTCCCAGCATTCCTTCACCCACATCGAGGGAGGCGATCCTCCCGGTCCTTTTGACTGAATCCCCTTCCCTGATCTCTTCTGAAGATCCCAGAAGAACCGCGCCGACGTTGTCCTCCTCCAGGTTGAGCACCATCGCGTAAATCCCGTTTTCGAACTCGATGAGCTCATTGGACTGCACATTATCGAGTCCGTATATCCTGGCGATGCCATCGCCAACCTGGAGAACCGTTCCGACTTCCTGGAGTTCTTCGGTTGACTTTATTCCCTCAAGCTGCTTTTTAAGTACTTCAGAGACTTCTGCGGGTTTTATTCCGGCCATTTTTTATGGTTTAATTTTTTATTCCTGTAATTCTTTCTTTATGCTTGCCAGTTTCCCTTTTACACTGGCATCCAGTTGTTTGTTCTCGACCCTGAGCACGAACCCCCCGATCAGGTCTTCCTTTATCTCATGATGCAGTTCGATCTCCGTTTTAAATGCCTTGTGGATCATTTCCCTGATCAGCCGGGAACTTTCACTATCCAGCTCTATTGCAGAGGATATTGTGGCAACCTGTATCCCTTTCTCCTCCTTGTATAGCCGGATGTAATGCCTTGCCATGCCGGGCAGGTATTCCTCCCTTTTGTTTCGGGTCACCAGTTGTATGAAATCGAGGCCAAGGGGACTCATCCTGGATTTAAAAATCTCAATCAGGGAAAGGGATTTCCTGCCGGCGCTGATAATGGGACTTTCAAGAAGCTGCCCGATCTCCGGGATCTTTGTAAC
>Ga0307425_1000322_pt1 | contig 30408 bp, 30 predicted proteins | sample SalMarWE160330MG_FD_202152 | JGI IMG/M metagenome (GOLD analysis project Ga0307425, IMG submission 202152) | Salt marsh sediment microbial communities from the Plum Island Ecosystem LTER, Massachusetts, United States - WE1603-30 | ecosystem: Environmental > Aquatic > Marine > Intertidal zone >...
TCGTGTCGATTGCGGAGGAACTGAAAGACCGGATACGAAGGTTTTTATACGTTTCATCCATTTCTGTGATGGGACCTTCTTCGAAAAACAGTGTTTTGAACGAACATTCACCGCTTCGTCCGGTTTCTGATTACGGGAAGAGCAAGCGTGAAGCTGAAATTGCAGTTTTAAAATCCAGGCTCAAATGGACCATCGTGCGTCCGACCAATATCCTCGGAACCGGCCAGAAGGAGCTTTTCGCAATACTCAGCACTCTGCGGTATGGACTGAAGCCGCTCATAGGAAAGAGAGAGGCTCAAACAACGATATGTTTTGTCGATGACCTTGTACGGGGGATAGTGCTTGCAGCGCAGGGCGAAGTCTCTCTTGGTAAAACGTATATCATTGCAAGTCAAGAGGCATACAGCTTCAGGTTCCTCTTAGACACGGCGGCACGCATTCTCGGAAGACGACTCTGCATGCCAGTACCTTTTGCTGCACTGTACCTGCTTGCTGTTTTGTCACGGAACCTTGCTAATGTAACCGGTAAAAGGCCGTTTATTGATCCGGTAAAGCTGACGCAGACCAGGAGGGATTACTGGTTTCACGACAGCTCTCGTATCAAACGGGAGCTTGGATTCAGGACTGAGATACAAGCAGAGGAAGGCCTTTCGGCGATCATCGAATACTACCGGGAAAATAACTGGAAGTTTAGAGAAAGAGCCCCCGGAAGGGCAGCTTCCGGGAGCAAGGGGGCCTGATTTATATACTGTACAGCAGTTTTCGATACTGGCTGTATGTTCAGTTGAATGGCCATTTGTGAATGTAAATTGCAAGGGATTGTACCATGAAAATACCGGCGTCACCCCACAAACAGGCAGTAAAAACCACGGTTATTCTGTTGTGCACGACCCTTCTGTATATTTTGTATCGATACGAAGGGAGTAGCAGGTTCTTTATCACTTTTCTGGGACGAGCCGACAATTTTTCACTTGTTCAAGCCCGGTCTATTTATTATCAGTGGTCAACTGCGTTTTTTTTACTTGGGGTGATTCCCATGTGCATACTTAAAATCGGGTTCAGGGAAAAGCTGGGGGAATACGGTATTTATTTCAAGAAACCCTTTATATCCCTGTTCATTGCAATGGCGGGTATAGCATTTATAACGCCTTTTGTATACTTTGGCGCACGGAGGCCCGAGCTTAATTCACTGTACCCGCTCGTGCAGAACGCGGGCGATTCACCCGTTAATTTTCTGAAGAGTGCATTCTTCTACCTTCTCTACTATATCGGGTACGAGTTTTGTTTCAGGGGATTTCTCTTTATGGGCATACGGGAGGATATCGGAGACATACAGGCGATAATGGTATCCCTCCTCGCGACTGTTCTTCTCCACGTAACCCAGCCGCAGTCGGAAACACTCATGGCGGTGATTGCTGGCATCGTGTTTCCTCTTATTGTCAGGCGGCTCAAAACACTCTGGCCCGGAATTTTCATCCATGCATACACCGGCATTGCCCTCGACTACTGGATAATCATCGGGAGGGGCGGGTTTTAAGTACCATCAAAGTAAGTACCGTATCGCGAAGTTGCGTGTTGATACTCGGCAGTCTGAACGACCTTCTCCGGTATATTGCTGCTGTGCCTGTGCAGGTTGATGTCCCCCGTGCTAAACGCCGCTTCTAAAATTCCTCTTCGCCGAAGGTGAGCGGATACACGAGGTCCATCCACTGCCTTGGATACCCGTGGTCAAAACTCGAAACCTCATCTATACGCTGCCGTATATCTTCCGGCATATCCCAGTCGCCTGCTGCAAGGTTGTCGGTGAGCTGCTTGGCATTGCGTGCGCCGACAATGACCGCAGTGACCCGTTTATCGTACAAAAGCCACGCCAGAGCGATCTGCGCGGGTGTTTTTCCCGTTTGCCCTGCCGCCTTCGTGACCTCTTCTATAATATGAAACCCCCGTTCATGCCAGAAACGGGGCATGGTAAATTTTGCTGTAAGTGCAATGCGGGTGCCGGTTTCCGGTTTATCCGTTTTTTTATATTTTCCGGTGAGCATTCCGCTCGCAAGCGGGCTCCAGCAGATGAACCCCATCCCCTGGTCCTCACAGGCCGGGAGTATCTCTCTCTCCACATCGCGCACGATCAGGTTGTACTGGTACTGTCCGCATACGAGCGGTTCGAGGTTTTTCAGAGCGGCAATGCCGTTTGCCTTCAGTATCTGCCATGCGTGACGGTTGCTGCAGCCGATATAGCGTACCTTACCCAGGCGCACCAGATCATCGAGGGCGCGCATTGTTTCTTCGACCGGGGTGTGCGGATCGGGCCCGTGTATCTGGTAGAGGTCGATAAAATCGGTCTGAAGCCGTTTCAGGCTCGCCTCGCATGCCTCCAGTATATGCTTTCGCGACAGTCCTTTTGCATTTGGGGTCGTGCTCATGCGGAAAAAACATTTAGTCGCAATCACGATGTCATCCCGCTTTTTCCCCTTTATTGATTCACCGAGTATTGTTTCCGAATTTCCATCGCTGTACATATCCGCGGTGTCGATGAAATTGCCGCCTGCCTCGAGAAACCTGTGTGTGATGTCAATAGATACCCTGTTATCGCATCCCCATTCCCGGTTTCCGAAGGTCATTGTTCCGAGGCATACCCGTGAAACGAGAAGTCCCGTGTTTCCCATATAACGATATTTCATTTCTATCTCCTCTCCGAAATGTGCATGTTCATTGTACATCCTATAGGAGTAGAAGTGTGTTTTTTTTTGCAGGGTGTTGTCGGAATTTCGATATTATATCCGATAATCTCTACAGGGAAGGGGAATGTAGGCAAGTGAATTTTCAATCGTATAAGTTTCAAACCAATCGGGCTCGTTGATAAGTATTTTTTTGTTACAACTGCACAGGCGAGCCCATTCTGACGGCCGAAGGTCGGAAGAACACTTGCCTGATGGTTTTTACCTTAATTTCACAATGGTTGAAATGCCATGTAAAAGACCATTGTTTTTTGTAAAAACCCGTTTTTAAAAACCGGAGGATACTGGTACAAAACATGGGATGCTCCTGGGTTTTTCCGTTGAATCACGATAAGCCTCATTCAGCCGGCCGTAGGTCGGATGAACCAGTATTTTAATGGATAAAACCATATTTCAGCAGATTTCAAGGGTCATAAAAAAATCAGAGGAGGTCGTGCATTGTTTCGAAAGGTGTTGCTTATCATGGCATGCCTGTATGTCCTCTTCTATCTGCCGGACTGCGCCTCTGTCAAAAGAGTCGAAAAACCTTCCGTAACAATCCCCTATACCCCCTCTCCGGAACTCCGGGTAAAAGCTGAGAGTATCTTCAGGTTTCGCATTGCTCGGTGGTACGGATTCAAACAAGCCGCCTGCTCGCTCACATTCGATGACGGAACGCTCGATCAGTACGTACTCGCCCTTCCGGAGCTCGAAAAGAGAAATCTGAAAGCCACGTTTTTTCTAATTACCAAGTTTGTACGGCGCGGGTACTGGATAGATTCAGGCGTCAGGCGCGAGCTTTTCAGCTGGGATAAGGCGAGGGAGATTTACCACGCGGGTCATGAAATAGGAAGCCATACGAAGACGCATGCCGACACAACGAACAAAGAGACGAATGTAAAAAGGGAACTGAAGAATTCATATGCCAGAATAAAAAGAGAACTTTCCGTATCAGACGGCCTGACCCTTGCGTGGCCGTACTGGAGAAGCACTAAAGAGTCACGAAACATTGCTGCACATTATTACATAGCAGCGCGTTCCGGAAGCGGTGTGTTCGAGAAGTACGTAGATAAGAACGGCGTTAATACCGCCGAGGTACCGGGCGGTTTTTACAGCGTCAACTCCTTCGGTATCCGCAGAAAGGAACTCGTGAAACCGTGGGAGTGGTACTGCAGCAGGATGTATACGGCAGGTGGATGGTTTGTTTTGAACTTTCACGGGATCACCGATCCGTCGTTGAAAAGGGAATGGGTCGGCTGGGCGCCCCTTACGCTCCAGGATTTCAGATACGTGCTCGATTATGTGGTGCAGGAGGGGTTCTGGATCGCGCCTTTCGGAACAGTAGCCAGGTACGCACGAGAGCGGGAATCGGCCATGATTTTCTTTCTGGCCGGCTCAGATACTGAGGTAGTATTTACACTTGAGGATGGCCTGGATGATGAGATGTACAACCAGCCGCTGTCTTTAGAGGTGATCGTTCCTGCCTCATGGCACGAGGTTAAGGTGACACAGGCAGGTCGCGTAATCGCCCATCGTCAGTATGAAAATCATATTTACTGCAGTTTCCTTTCTGACAGCTCGGATATTGTTATCCAGAGAGTCATGCACTAGACGCCAGTTATCTATAAACAAAATATTCTAATGATTTGTATCAGAATAACACCGCTTACCTCCGGTATTTATGCAAAAAAATTTACAGACAGGAATCCCTGTATATGGTATAGTTCTGGTAGCAATATGTCGCTTCTTCCAATTTCAGAAGTCAGGAGGCGACATCGTTTATATTTCGATATCTTATTAGGGAGGTAGAAATATGTGTAAAAAAATTGTGCTTGTAGTACTGGTCGTGATGGTTTCGGTTTCTTTCCTGTATGCCGGGGCGAAGAAGGAAGTTCCCCTCGGCTCTGAAGAAAACCCGATTATCTGGTCCTTTGTTCCGTCGGGTGAGATGGAGCGGGTTTCCGCAGGCGCGCAGTCCGTTGCAGATTTGCTTCACGAGAAAACGGGCCTGTTCTTTTCAACGAATGTTGCAACCGAATACGCCGGTGTTATCGAGGCGCTGTCAAGCGACCCTCCCGAGGCGCACATGGCATCTCTTGCGACCTTTGCCTATGTTATGGCTGCAGACAGGGGAGTTGCACAGGCTGCACTCGTTTCGATGCGGTTCGGCAGCCCAACATACAACGGCCAGATTATCACGAGGGCCGACAGCGGAATCAAAAGCATTAGCGATTTGAAGGGAAAGACCTTTGCCCGCCCCGACCCGCTTTCAACGAGTGGTTGGATTATTCCGATGCTCACCATGAAAGCGGCAGGAATAAATCCCGAAACAGATCTCAAAGAGATAATCGATGCCGGGAGCCACGACTCTGTGGTTGCCGCGGTATACAACGGCGACGTAGATGCAGGCGCGACATATGTGGATGCCCGGACGAGGATCGAAAAGGACCATCCAGATGTAATGGAAAAGGTCGTAGTCATAGAGGTCACTGCGGATATTCCGAACGACGGCGTACAGTTTTCGCCCGTGGTGCCTCAGGAGATTCGCGATAAAATCGTCAATGCCCTGCTCGAAATTGCCCAGACGGATGAGGGAAAGGAAGCGCTCAAAACCGCGTATCAGTGGAGCGGTCTCAAGAAGATTGATGATTCCTTCTACGATCGTTTCAGGCAGGTGCTGCAGGCATCGGGTATGAGTATTGAGGATCTTACAAAGTAGTAGCTCCATCTGCATTGAAAGGACGCACAGGCTGTATTGTCTGTGCGTCAGTTTTATTGAGGGTGACTACACGGAAAGGAAAAATAACGATTGTTGAAAAAAGCGGTGGTAAAAGGCAATTCCCTGCGTCCTCAGGATTCAGATTTCATGAGGTGTTGAATGCTCGAGATTAAAAACCTGACAAAAGTATACGATGACGGTACCGTTGCCCTGAAAAACATCAGCTTCCAGGTGGAATCCGGGGAGTTTCTGGTTATAATCGGACTGAGCGGTTCCGGAAAATCGACTCTGCTTCGGTGTATCAACAGGCTGATCGAGCCGACGGAGGGAAAGATAATCTGGGACGGCATGGATATCACGTCGGCAGATTCCAGTCAGCTCAGGGAGATACGTAGACGGATCGGGATGATATTTCAGCATTTCAACCTCGTTAAGCGCTCAAGTGTGCTGACGAATGTTCTTTCCGGAAGGCTCGGCTATGCCAATCCCATGTCGAGCCTTTTGCACCGCTTTACTCCTGATGATCGCCGGATGGCGCTACATGCGCTCGAGCGGGTGGGAATCGCCGACCAGGCGAACAAGCGCGCCGACGAATTGAGCGGCGGCCAGCAGCAGCGGGTTGGTATTGCGCGTGCGCTTATGCAGCAGCCGCGGATGGTCCTCGCTGATGAGCCGGTTGCAAGTCTCGACCCTGTGCTCGCACATACCATACTCGGATACCTGGAACAGATGAATCAGGAAGAGGGGGTGACCGTGCTCTGCAGCCTTCACTATCTTGACCTGGTACAGCGGTATTCGACGCGCGTAATCGGCTTGAAGGAGGGGCAGATCGTATACCGTGGTTCGAGGGAGGATATACGGCGAATGACGGATGATGAGTTCAGGGAAATTTACGGCGAAGAAGCAATCAGGGTGAGTGCAGGACGCAGGGAAGAAGGAGCTGGCTGATGGTCCGAAAGACTGTGCAGAACAAGGCGGTTGTTACCGGTGTGCCGGGTCCGGTTGCGGGCCTGTTGTCACTCTTTATTCCTGGACTGGGGCAGGTTGTCTGCGGGCAGGTCAGACGGGGTCTGCTCCTTTTTGGATCCCTCGCTACAATGCTTTTGATCGTCGGGTGGCGTATTTATCTTCTCGCGCATCTCGAGGTCGGCGCGTGGGCACGTCTTATCAAGGCTCTAAGCCGTCGGCCTCTTTTTATGGTAATTGTACTTGCCGCTGCCGCTATTTGCTGGCTGTGGATAGCCTGGGACGCCTACAGGCAGGCGAAGACCGGTAAAAAAAGCGGCCCGGGCCTCTTTGTTCTCATACTGGTGAGCTATTTTGTCCTCGGCTGGCAGATCAGCCAAATCAACCTGTACAAGATGGTTACCGAGCTACCGGACGCGCTGCCGCCGCTGTCCCGCGTGTTGTGGCCGTGGGAGGCTGCTGTCACCCGAGAAAAGCAGGAAATCAAAGCGGGAGCGGATATACTGATCGGCTGTGAGGGCGAGCTTCCTCCGGTTCCAACCGAAGAACCGGGAAAACCGTACCTGAAAGTAGAGCCGCGATGCGGCGAGCTGTCCCGGATGGACGAGAACAATCAGGTTGTCAAGGGGACAACCGTCACGCTCACCGGCAGGGGATTTATGCCGAATACCCAGGCCGTGATATGGTGGAAGGATTCTCTCGGAAACGAGTTTCGACCCCGTCAGGAGGGGAAGTATGTAACCCTCGTAACCGATCAGAAGGGGGCATTCACCTTCAAGCTTGTCATGCCTTACCGGCTGATTCCACCGAGTGCAGCCGGTCCGCAGTATCACCGTGTCGAAGCACGGCAGCTATTTGCACTCGGCAGGCTCAAGATCAACGACCCGTTGAAGCTGACAATTTCACGGATGGCTGAAACCATATTCATGGGCATGATGGCAACCTTCTTCGGCATCATTTTCGCCATACCGATAAGCTTTCTTGCTGCACGAAACCTCATGTCTGGCTCCTGGGTCACCTTGATAATCTATTATATCACCAGAACCATCATGAATATCGTACGCTCTATCGAGCCGCTCATCTGGGCGCTGATCGCTGTCGTGTGGGTCGGGCTCGGCCCCTTTGCAGGTATAATTGCGCTGACCTTTCACTCGATTGCCGCGCTTGGCAAGCTCTACTCCGAGGCTATAGAAAGTATTGACCCGGGTCCAATCGAGGCGATACAGGCAACGGGTGCAACCCGCCTTCAGACGATCATGTATGCCGTTGTGCCGCAGATGATACCTCCATTTGTATCGTTTTCCATATACAGGTGGGATATAAACGTGCGTATGTCCACGATTATCGGTCTTGTGGGCGGCGGTGGTATCGGATTCATTCTCGTGCAGTACATCAGACTTCTCGATTACAAGGCTGCCGGGATCGCCGTATGGTTTATTGCCATTACAGTCGCCATTCTCGACTATGTGAGTGCGGAAATTCGCCGGCGTTTCGTGTAGATTGAAGTCGGGTTTATGTTGATGTCGGCAAACGCGCAGTGACGTATTCAATCTAGAATTCCGTTGTTATTTGCCAAAGACTGCGGGTGTAGCCTACATGCATGTATACGTTTTTCAATACGGGTATTTTTCCAGTGTGTCATGGGTAACCCGTTTGATTGGAGTGTCCCGTGATCGATAGGATAATAAAACGGGACGGAAGCCTCGTTCCTTTCAACCGTGGAAAAATCACGCTTGCCGTACTTCAGGCGGCGATTGCCGTCGGCGGCCGCGAAAGAGCAACCGCCGAAAAGGTAACAGACGACGTTATCGCGCGTCTCGAATCTGCGGATTATCCTCAGAGCTACCCGACTGTCGAGGAGGTACAGGACCTCGTCGAAAAATCGCTTATTGAACGTGGCCACGCAAAGACAGCAAAGGCATACATAATATACCGCTACGAGCACGCGCTCAAACGGGCCGGCATGGAGAGCCTGACATACTCCTCCGATAACATCCCATATCGGAAATTGTGGTATGCGCTCTCCTGGGGAATAGACCAGGGATGCGTTCAGCTGAACCAGATCAGAGAACGTATCGAAGAAAACCGGTTCGGCGAGCTGGTGGCAGTATCCGAGGGGTTCTACACGAATGAGCTCGAAAGCGCTGTAAGGCTCATTGAAGACAGGATCAAAGACATCAAAATCATCATCGTATCCGGTCCCTCCTCATCCGGCAAGACGACTACCACGATAAAAATAGAAAAAGACCTGCAAAAGCTCGGGTACAGGCTCGTTACACTGAATGTGGATCATTATTTCTTCGATCTCAAAGACCAACCGAAGGACGCGGTCGGTGATTACGACTACGAAACACCGCAGGCTCTGGACCTCGCGCTCATCAATGAACATCTGAAAGCGCTTCTTGCCGGAAAAACCATACAGGTTCCCTATTATAATTTTAAAACAGGCAACAGGGAAGGGGTCTCGGGAAGTCTTTCACTCGGGGACAAAGAGATACTTCTCATCGATTCTCTGCACGGCTTGTTCGAGGAAATGACCGGCGATATCCCCGAGCAGAATAAGTTCAACCTGTATATTGAAACGCTCTCGCAGATAAAAAACCGGGAGGGACGGTTCATACGGTGGGCCGATATCAGAATGCTTCGTCGAATGGTTCGGGATATGCAGTTTAGAAATTACAGCCCTGTGCAGACAATCGCGCACTGGCACTATGTGCGTCGGTCTGAAATGAGGTACATCATTTCACGCATTACAAAGGCTCATTACATTCTCAACAGTTTTTTTCCCTATGAGCTTCCCATCATGAAGCACAGGCTCGGCAGATTCTTTCCCGGCTTCATCGAAGAATTCAAAAACGATCCCGAAAGGGCGGATGCGCTTGCCAGAGCTCAGCGGGTTATTGAAATGTTCAATGAGTTCCCGGAATGGAGTGATGAAAGTTTGGTTCCCGGCACATCCCTCCTCAGGGAGTTTATCGGCGGGAGCAGTTATTCATACTGACTCTGTGGGCAGTGCGTGCGCATGTGATATCGATTGCCTGCTTTTAAATATTTGCCGGAAGGAACGTGAAGAGATGAGTATCACAGGAAGGATAAGGGACTCAAATAGATTTTCAGTGCTTGTGCTCATAGCGCGGCCTGCTGCAGGGAAGAGTGAAATTATACAGTACCTGAAAAACGTTGGAAGAAGTGAACGTGAACGATGCTTTCATATCGGAGATTTTGATGAGATCGACGACTTTCCCATGCTCTGGTCATGGTTTGAGGAAGACGCAATTCTCACCGGGATGGGGAAGCTCCGCCTGCATACGACAGAAGACGGGTATTTTAAATATACGTATCTCTGGGATGTGCTCATTCGGCGAATCTCCCTTGAATACGAAAAAAAGCTGAAAAGAGACCCGCGCTATCATGAAACATGCACCGCCATACTCGAGTTCGCCCGGGGCAGGGAGCACGGGGGATTTGCCCGCGCGTTTGAGAATCTCTCAGGCCGCATTCTCGAATCGGCAGCGGTGCTCTATATTAATGTTTCATACTCCGAATCGTTTCGAAAAAACAAAAAGCGGTATAACCCGAATGACGCAGGCAGCATTCTCCAGCACAGTATCCCCGATGACAAGATAGAAACCCTGTACAGAGAGAGTGACTGGGAGGATTTTTCTTCACGTGATGCGCACTACCTGCAGGTGCGGGGATATAGAATTCCATACGGGGTTTTCGAGAATGAGGACGATGTGACGACCCGGCAGGGTGAGGCGCTCGGCACCCGCTTGGAAGAATCGCTCTCTGTTTTGTGGAAACTGCGGACGACCTGACGGGGTATGCCGTACCCGCAATTAACTATGCCCGTGACCCAGTTCATCCTTATGTCTGTCATGTTTTGAAGGATCGTAATCCCGCATACCGACAACCTCATATTTGCCCACCAGAATATCGTTCAGCGCATCTTCAATAATCCCTGAAACACCGATAATCGGGGCTATCTTGTACTGCTCGAAGAACTGCACCGCCCTTGGACCCATACCGCCCGCAACAATAAAGCGGGCATTTTTTGAGGATATGTATCCGGGAACCGCGCCGGGCTCATGTGACGTGTAGTATGGATTCTCTTCACCAGTTACTGAAATAATGTTTTTGTCTTCAACCTCGACGAAAATGTAGTAAGGACACCTGCCGAAGTGATGCGATATTCGGGATTTCAATCCCTCATTGTCGTCTGCTGAAAATGCGATGACCATTTTGTTCCTCCTTCATACAGGGTAAGGATTTCCTTCAATCGATTTATTTGAGCCCTCAAGATACTGATTCTCTCTCTGAGAATTGATTCGCCTTTTTGTGTTATCGTATATACCTTTTTCGGCTGGGATGCTTCTTCAATCTTCCACTCGGAATGGACGAGGCCATTCGTTTCAAGGAACGCCAGGAGTCTGTATATCATTCCGTTCAAAGTGGGCGAATAACCGAGCAAATCGGAAACCGCACGTATAATATTGTACCCGTGATCAGGCCCCCTGTTCAATAGTATGAGAATGACGGAGGAAACGATATCGTTGTACTTCCAGTTCTTGCTCTTGCATTTTTTTAACATATATGTGTATTTTACATATATTTTTTTATTTTGTCAATCTTTTTGTATCTTTTTGTATCATCATAGGGGATGCGGAAGTTCTTTTTGCAGGTAATCTATCACTTTCTGGAGGAAGACATCATCTGCATATTTCAATCCGTTGATGATGAGCCAGCAGTACGGATTCTGGTCATACCACCTTCTTTTCATCTCCATGGGAAATTCCATCACATGCCGATCGATGAGATCGCTATCGAAGTTGCTGTCAAGCTGTTTGATGCCGTCGAGGATGATGTTTCTCTTTTTCTCTTCTGCATGTTTCAACCTCTCAAGCCATTTTTTCAATTCAGGATTCTTGTCATACCAGCGTTTTAGCCTGCTCATTGACGACACCATGCCTTTGAAAAGAAATGCATTCATCGGGGGTCTGACAGTTCACTACAATAGTATACATGAGATGCAGTTTTATGGAAATCATATAATTTAAATGATTTGGAAAAAAAACAGGCGGAACCTTCAAAAAAAGGGAGTGAAAACTTGCCCTGTTCAAGGCCGGGTATATACATTAATGTATTAGGGACGGGAGTACCGGAATGAAGAAACCCTTGTTATACCTTGCTGTAGTTTTTACAGCGGCATTTTCCGTGGTGATATTTTTCAAAACGGTTCCGGCCGCAGAGAGCGCTCGAAACAGGGAGAACGCGATGGATGAGAATAAATCCGAAAAAACCGAAATGGCGGTTTTTGGAGGAGGCTGCTTCTGGTGCATTGAAGCGGTTTATGAAAGGATCGACGGTGTCAAATCGGTCGTGTCGGGCTATGCCGGCGGTTTGAGGCCGAATCCAACCTACCGGGAGGTTTGTTCAGACACGACAGGGCATGCGGAGGTCGTGCGCATAGAGTATGATCCGGATCGTATCGGTTACGAAGACCTGCTCGAACTTTTCTGGAAGGCCCATGATCCGACCACTCCTAACCGGCAGGGAGCTGATGTGGGATCGCAGTACCGATCGATTATTCTATACTCGGACGAGAAGCAGAAGAAAGTTGCTGAAAAATCAAAAGAGAAAACCGCCGTGCACTTCGATGCTCCCGTTGTTACAGAGATAAAGCCTCTTGAGGTTTTTTATCCTGCAGAGGATTATCATCAGGATTACTACGAGAAGCATCCCACCCTTGGATACTGTTCGGTCGTCATTCGGCCGAAACTCAAAAAGCTTGGACTGGAATGAAAAAAGATAGAGGAGGCGTCATGTCCCCGGAAAAACCGTATGCCGACTCGCTCGGTATCGTGGCAGGTCTCTCTTCAGCAATGGGGGAGGTTCGTTACTTCAGCCTGAGCAGGCTTTCGGAAAAACTTGGGAAAGACATTTCACGAATGCCGTATACCCTGAAAATCCTGCTTGAATCCGTCGTGCGTAACATTGACGGGAGCCTGATCGGAGAGGATGACGTGAAAAAGCTTGTGTTCGGTCAGGAAGGAGAGGTGCCGTTTATGCCGACCAGGGTCCTCATGCAGGATTTTACCGGTGTTCCTGCGCTTGTCGATCTTGCGGTTATGCGTGATGCGCTTGCCGACCTGGGAGGAGATGCACAGCGGGTCGATCCCCGTATACCGGTTGATCTCGTTATCGATCATTCGGTGCAGGTGGACCGCTATGCAACAAGAAGGGCGCTTTTGTATAATGCCGATATGGAGTTCAAACGAAACCGCGAACGCTACGAACTGCTGCGGTGGGGTGCGGTGTCTTTCAAAAATCTGCGTGTTGTGCCGCCTGCCACGGGAATCTGCCATCAGGTCAATCTCGAGTATCTGGCGAAGGCGGTGCAAACCGCGCATACCGGGGAGGAAACCTATGCCTTTCCAGACACCCTTGTGGGGACCGATTCTCACACACCGATGATAGACGGACTCGGCGTTTTAGGATGGGGCGTCGGCGGTATCGAGGCTGAGGCGGTAATGCTCGGCCAGCCCTATTACATGCTCGTACCTGATGTCATCGGATTCAGGCTCACCGGCAGGCTCAGATCGGGATCCACTCCGACTGATATCGTGCTTCACGTGACCGAACGGCTGCGAAAATACGGAGTTGTCGGTAAATTCGTTGAGTTTTTCGGCCCGGGAGTCGCTTCCATGTCGGTTGCGGACAGGGCGCTCGTGAGTAATATGTCTCCGGAAACAGGAGCAACAGTCGTGTACTTTCCTGCTGACGCGAACACCCTGCTCTATCTCAGGGAAACAGGCAGGCCGAAAGAGCTCGTCGACCTTGTGGAAAAATACATGAGGGCGCAGGGTATTTTTAAAGATAAAGGCACCCCCGATCCCGATTTTACCGATGTGATCGAATTCGATCTGGCATCTATTGAACCGTCCATCGCCGGACCAAAGCGGCCGCAGGACAGAATCCCGCTCAACAGGGCTCACACGTCGATTCCGGATATGCTGAAATCGATGAAGAAAAAGCGCAGGGAGGTGCATTTCACCCTTCACGGAAGGGATGCAGTGATTGAAGACGGATCGGTTGTTATTGCCGCAATCACGAGCTGTACGAATACATCAAACCCGACCGTCATGGTCGGTGCGGGTGTGCTTGCAAAAAAAGCGGTGCAGTTGGGGCTCGAGGTTCCTCCGCATGTAAAAACAAGCCTTGCGCCAGGATCAAAGGTAGTGACCGGCTATCTGGACGAAGCCGGACTCACCCCGTACCTTGAAGCACTCGGTTTTCATCTGGTCGGGTATGGATGCACCACCTGCATAGGAAACTCGGGTCCCCTCCTGCCTGAAATCAGCAGGGCAATACGCGAGAATGATCTTGTTACGGCAAGCGTGCTCTCCGGGAACAGGAATTTCGAGGGAAGGATTCATCAGGAAGTGCGCGCAAACTTTCTCATGTCTCCACCCCTCGTCGTTGCCTATGCTCTTGCTGGAAAGATGAAGAATCTTACAAAAGAGCCGGTTGGATACGACAGAAACGGGGGCGCGGTGTATCTTTCGGATATATGGCCGTCAGAAAAAGAGGTACAGGATGTTTTACAGAAAGTGCTCTCTTCTGATTTTTTTACCGCAGAGTACGCGAATGTCTACACAGGGAATAAGACCTGGAACCAGGTGAAGGTGAAAAAGGCAAAGCGGTACGCCTGGAATGATACGTCCGCCTATATCAAAAAACCGCCTTTTTTCAAAGGTCTAACCCGCCAGCTTCCGGCACAACCTGTAATTGAAGATGCAAGAGTGCTCGCACTTCTCGGAGAAACGGTGACCACGGATCATATCTCACCGGCAGGAAGTATACCTGTCGAAAGCCCGGCCGGGAAATGGCTTATCGAACACGGAGTAAAACCGGAGGATTTCAACAGTTATGGATCGAGGCGGGGCAACCACGAAGTGATGATGCGGGGAACATTCGGTAATGTTCGTATAAAAAATCTACTCGTACCCGGCACCGAGGGAGGCGTAACGAAGCTCATTCCTGACGGAACAGTTATGCCTATCTATGATGCGGCTGTTGAGTATAAGGGTCGCGGTATTCCGCTTATCGTCATTGCGGGCAGGGAGTATGGCGCTGGGAGCTCGAGAGACTGGGCAGCAAAGGGAACACTCCTTCTCGGTGTAAAGGCGGTTATCGCTGAAAGCTTCGAGCGAATACACCGGAGCAATCTCATCGGCATGGGGGTGCTGCCGCTTCAATTCATCGAAGGACAGAACGCAGCTTCTCTGGGACTTACCGGTATGGAGCGCTTTGGGATCGAGCCTGTTCATGAAGCAGGTCAAATGCTCAAAGCGGAAGCTGTTAATGACACAGGTGAGGAGAAGAAATTTTCCGTTCTTGCACGCCTCGATACGCATATTGAATTTGAGTATTACAGAAACGGCGGTATTTTACATACCGTACTCCGTCAGATGGCTGGCGAGTAGCAGGAGTGATTGGCCATAATTACTGATAATTATTTGACACAACCCTCCACATGGTGGATAATATAAAGTGTACTGCCGAACGAACTACAGCAGTAAAAAAAACGATAAACTCTTCATTGATGTGTAACGAAAATAAATGTATACACCATACAATAAATAGGCAAGTGAACTTCAAAAATAAAAGGTTCAAGCCGACACTAGCCTAATGGTTTTTACCTGTTGAATACAATGACAAGCAATTGTAACAATATACAGTCATTTTTATATGAAAATCTGGTACAAAAAACCAGAATTCCAATGGATAAAACCATAGCACGGGAGGTAACAGGGAAGTGATCATCAGAGTGTTCGTATTCTTTGCCGCACTCACCCTTCTCGTGAGTCTTGGTATCTTTATTTCAAATAGAAGTCACACAACGGTAAATGCTTCAGAAAAAAGATCCATTCCGGTACTTTACACGGAAAAGGACGTATAATCCCTGACAGTGTGTTATGAGTTTTCTATGGGATCTGACTCCGGTAAAGCTATCGTCGGCAAACCGATATTCATATTGATAAACCAATATTCATTGACTTTTATCATAATGAATCACAGCTTATATAGAAACCTTCAATAGTGACACCGCTGGTTCAATACCGGTACATTCCTTAATTTCCCGGCATGATTCGAATATTTTTTATTGTTCGGCTTATCTGAAAAAAACAGGAGGCGGTTTATAAAATGAACGTTTTACTGGTCTATCCAAAGTATCCGAATACCTTCTGGAGCTTCAAATATATTCTGAGATTTATTTCCAAGAAGGCGGCATTTCCTCCACTGGGGCTTATGACGGTTGCTTCCATGCTGCCTGATGAATGGAACAAAAGGCTCGTTGATGTGAATATTTCGGACCTGGAGGAAAAAGATATCGTCTGGGCGGATATCGTGTTCATCAGCGCCATGATCATACAAAAGGAAAATGCACTGGAAATCATCAGTAAATGTGCCCTGCACGGGAAAAAAATTGTTGCAGGGGGACCTCTGTTTACAACAAGATATGAAGAGTTTCAGGGAGTCGATCATTTTGTGCTGAATGAAGCGGAAATTACCCTGCCTCTTTTTCTTGAAGACTTGAAAAAGGGGAATCTCCGGCATCTCTACACATCCGACAAAAGGCCGGATATTACAAAGACGCCTGCCCCGTTGTGGTCGTTGATAGATTTCAGGAATTACGCATCGATGGTTGTGCAGTATTCACGGGGGTGCCCGTTTAACTGCGAATTCTGCGACATCATTATTATGAACGGGAGGGTTCCCAGAACAAAGAGCCCTGCGCAGTTGCTGCGTGAAATACAGCTGCTCTATGACGAAGGATGGAGGGGGTCTTTGTTCATTGTTGATGATAATTTCATCGGAAATAAAGCGCGTGTAAAAAGGATGCTGCCGTCTCTTATAGCATGGCAGAAAGAGTATCGATATCCGTATAAACTTTTAACCGAAGCCAGCACGAACCTGGCGGACGATGAGGAATTAATGACACTGATGAAGGAAGCGAATTTTTCGAAGGTGTTTCTTGGTATTGAAACGCCCAATATTGAGAGTTTGAATGAATGCCGCAAGACGCAGAATGTAACCCGGAGCCTCTCGGAGTCGGTAAAGATCATACAACAGAACGGCATGCAGGTTATGGGAGGATTTATTGTCGGATTTGACAGTGACACGGAACGGATATTCGAGGCTCAGATAAAATTCATTCAGCAAATAGGCGTTGTCACAGCCATGGTCGGCCTGCTCAATGCGCTGCCGCAAACAGGCCTGTGGCGAAGACTTAAATCTGAAAACAGGCTTCTCAAAGATACAACCGGAGAGAACACGGACGGTAGCCTGAACTTTATTCCGAAAATGGGGAAGAAGAAGCTTGTTGCGGGGTACAAAAAAATTCTTTCGACAATCTACTCATCTAAATATTACTACAAAAGAATCGATACATTCATCGATAACTACCAGCCCACGGCACGGGGAACGATTACGATGGAGGATATCAAGGCATTTGTTAAGAGTATGTGGCGAATCGGTATTGTTTCGGAATCCAGGCTCAGATACTGGAGGCTCCTCTTCAAGACCCTTTTTACGAAATCGAAGGCGTTTCCCGTTGCGGTGGAGCTTGCGATTTACGGACTACATTTCGGTAAAGTGACGCGAAGCATCGTCAGTGCCTGAAAAACCTATCTTCATCTGCCTGTCTGGATACTATTTGTAATGTATGATACCTCTTAATCGGTGATCTTCCCCCTCAGGGCCTTGACCTGTCCACGTTTGTTTTTCTTGTCGAGGCGCTTTTTCTGAGAGCTCTCGGTCGGCCTGGTCTTTTTTCGTTTTTTCGGTGATACGGCAACGCTTCTGATAAGCTCCCTCAGTCGCTTCAATGCCTCCTCCCTGTTCTTCTCCTGGCTTCTGTACTGCTGAGCTTTTATAACAATTACGCCTTCCCTGGTAATACGCTGATCGTTCAGTTTCAGAAGCCGTTGTTTGTACAAATCGGGCAAAGAGGAGGCATGAATATTAAAGCGCAGGTGAACGGCGGTGGAGACCTTGTTCACATTTTGACCTCCTGCCCCCTGCGCGCGTACTGCGCTCATCTCAATTTCATGTATGGGGATTGATACTCTTTCAGTGATTGTAAGCATACGTCGTGTTTCGCCAGGCTTTTTTTTAGTTCTTCTTAATACTGGTTGCGATATAAAGATAATTTTGATAGCGTGATAAAAATACTTTTTTATTATTTTTCACTTTTTTTATCTGAAATATGGTATAATTTTCTACATGCTATCTTTATTATTGATATTTCATTGTATCCATTATTCATATTCATTTTAATACTTATTTGCTTTATTGTGCATGAAAGGATGAAATAAATTTTCAAAGGGGGATATTATGAAATGTAGGATACTCAACAGTGCGGCAGTATTGTTTTTCTCGTTTGTGCTGTTTTCTTCGGGCCTGGCCCTTGGCGCTTCCTGTGATAGCAAGAAAGGCAGCGATGAATCGGCGCTCGGTGCATGGTATACCACAATGGTATGGGATTCAACAGACATTGAATCGACCTGTATTCTCGGTTCACAGAAGATACAGATGCTGAGTTATGATCTCAATAATTCAATGTTCGTATGGGGCCTAATCGGCACCTATACAGAATCTGAGGGTGTATTGACTATAACGGTGACAGATGGATACATGGAAGAAGAATGGATGGACAGCGACAGTGCGAACTGGAACAACTTTCTTGCGACAACGAATGATTTCTGGGGTTCCCCGCCGTATAGTATGAACTATTCGGTCTCCGGAAGCGAACTCACCTTGACCATGCAGGGAGACTCGATGACCTATACCCAGGCGAGCGCATCCTTGAACCATATCGGTGCATGGTATATGACGCAGGTAGTTGAGTCCAGCAACATAAAAACAACCTGCACCATGGACAGGCATCATTTTCAGATGTTATCCTTCGACCTTGACAACAGTGGTGTGCTTGTCTGGGGTGTACGGGGCAGCTATACGACGGGCGACGGCACGATCACGGTAGCGCTGGAAGAGGGGTACGATGGAATAGATTGGATAGATGACCAGAGTGAAGGCTGGAGCTCTTTTATCACCGACCTTGAGCCGTACTGGGGAACAGAACCGTATACTTTCACTGTCAGTGCTTCGGAAACTGTTTTTACAATGACCGTTAACGGCCAAGAGTCCCAGTTTACCCGGTATTAATGTTTTTCTTAAATGAAAAGGGTGTTGAAGAAAAGAAACCGGGACGAAGGAAGCAACTATAGGGCAATTACGTAAACTGCGACAACCGCATCTTATTTTAATACGGTTATTACTTTTATCTATAAAAAAACTATCTTTTCAAAAATGCAGAATAATCCAAGAAGGATTGTGGAGAAGAAGTACTGCATGTTTTTATAATATGATTTCGACGGGAAATCCTTCAATATACGTACGAATGCGTTTTTCGATGCATCAAAAAGGTGCGCTGAAAGTGGAATTGGGGTATACTGTAAGAGGGTGATGTGAGATGAGAAACGGTTGACCGCGATTTTTACTGAAATTGGGCCTGGTCTTGCCTGCAGTTTCTCCATGCCGGCTACATTGAAATATTCATGTTATTTTACTGTTCATACGTCAATAAATGCACTCCAGTTCCCCCGATGCGTTTCTGACTTCAAACCATCTTCCAGCAGGCGAAGAAACTCATTTCTCGGAATCATCCGTGCACCCAGTGTTCGGAGATGAAGAGAAAATATCTGGCAGTCGATCATCAAAAACCCCATTTTTTTAATGATGTTGTTGAGGCGGATAATGGCGGCCTTGGACGCATTCGGGATGAGACTGAACATCGACTCGCCGAAGAAGAAGCTGCCCAGTGAAACGCCGTACATGCCGCCTGCGAGCCAGCCGTCGTCCAACACCTCAACCGAATGCGCGTAGCCGAGGTCATGCAGGATACTATAAGCCTCGAGCATCGCATCTGTGATCCATGTGCCGTTCTGGCCCCTGCGGGGTATTTTTTTACAGGCAGTAATCACGTCGCGAAACCGCCTGTCAAGCGTTATGCTGAACTGTCCCCGGCGGAGGAGTTTTTTCATCGATTTCGAGACGTGAAGCTCATCCGTGAAGATCACGCAGCGCGGGTCGGGGCTCCACCAGATGATCGGGTCGCCGTCGGAGTACCAGGGGAAAATGCCCTGGTTGTAGGCGGAGAGGAGCATGCCGGGCGACAGGTTGCCTCCAACGGCAACGATTCCCTCGGGTGTTGCGCTGTCGGGAGAAGGGAACTGGAAGGTGTTATTCTCGTCTAGATAGGGAAACCGCTCTTTCATGGGGCATCGGTATCGTGCATCACAGTAAATTTACCCGGTGTCGGCCTCATCCACAACAGAGACCACAACGTCATCCTTCTTCACATCGGCAACGGCCTTTCCTCCGTTGGAGAGGCCCCCGAACAGCACCGCATCGACGAAGAAGGACTTGACCTTGTCCTGCACGAGCCTGCTGATATTTCGCGCGCCGAATTCCCTCGAGTACCCATTTTGAGAGAGCCATTTCCTGCATCTGGTCGTGACCGTAAGACGTACACCCTTTTCCTTAAGCTGCTCGGCGAACGCCCTGTGCCTCTTCAACCATTTTTAGAGTAATGAATTCCGGTTGCATAATCATCAATGTCCATTTCTAGGCATCTTTATTTCCTGTGTTGAATGCAGACATGTCATCAGCCCACCAGAGAGCTTCGAGCGGCAATACACCATAATCGACACCCGTTTCTCCTTTTTTAACTATAAACTTCAGCATGTAAGAAAGCGAATAGAGAGCTTCGATCGCATCACTGAATGATTTCGAGGTGTTCGGGTCCCCTTGACCGTCAACCATGAGAAAGTTCCTTTGTGGTACGTCTACAATTTCAACTTTATTGACAGAGGTTCCATACAGGTGTTTAAGCTGCTTCTTGTTGTCTATTTTATCCATCGATACCTCCTATTTGAATCCTCATGGCCTCGAACTGAACGGCCCGCCCCGTATCCGTCAATCATAGACCGGGAATCTCGCGCCCCGAGCGGACTGTGAATTCGCTCGGCAGTCGAGGTCCGCTCCAGCGAAAAGGTAGTAGGCGGTCGAAAATCCCTTTGCCAGCTTCCACGAGAGATAGACAAGATCGCGCAGCGAGCTTGCAATACTACTCTTTCTTTTCTCGGGCCAGAATTGATACCCACCAAAGCACTCCAACCCCCATGAAAAATGTTCCTAAACCAATCCAGAATAGACCTATCAATAAAACCAAAGAAGTGTCCATACCATCCTCCATTTCACTATGAGTTTTCGACCCATGCAATCTGCTACCTGAAAAGCCGGACGAAGGCCGTTAAAATTAGGCAGCCGCCGGAGAATTCGTTTTTTACTCCCCTCCATAATTAGAAGTCAGTCAAATCGAGTTACTTAGAAAAAGAACAAAACAATCATTTTAATAAAATGCTGGAACAATTCTCGTTCATTAAATGCCAAACTGCTTTGTATCTACCCACTCCATTGTTAATAGTGACCAAAAATCAATAGCCAGTTTATTGAGGACATAATCATACGGTAACCAACCGTATCCGCTGTCACCCCAACTCGTTCCCCATGAATTGCGGATAAGAAGTGCTCCCGTCGTTTCCTTGTCACACCTCGTGTTTTTTATCATTTTGCCGTCATCGTAACCCACTGCAACAACGGCATGGCCCCATTGTGCACTCTCGCCCGGGCACGGATAGGGGATGCCGCCTTTTACATCTGTGTCATTAAACGAAGGGAATCCCCAGAAACCGAACATAGAAGGAATCCCAGCGGCAAGATACTGTTTGACCGTTGAAAGCACGGTTGCAGGCGGTACATTTGCACCCTGGGGATCATGGCAGAAGTATTTCAGTGCTTCATAGTTATTCGCCACTGAGTAAACAAAGGCAGGCGGTTCGTTATCGAAGTCAGACACATTATAGGGCCAGTATTTCTCGTCAGGCACGCCACAGAGACAAAGTGAACCCATGACATTTCTAAGCCATGCTCCAGTATCACCTGCTACTTTCATTAAATTGCGAGTGGTCTTGTAGAGAAATAGACGGGAGCCGTCTATATGCCTGCCGTGCGCCCTTATCTCGAAATATTCCACTATCCCCATACCGGCATTGGCTGTGCACGAACCGAGATTTAACTGGTTTTCTATCGGGGAACACCACTGCCTCAGATCGACGGTTGCAGGCAGGGATATCGCTTTGACGGCCAGCCCAAGCTTTTTCGATATATCTTTGATATCTTGGTGTTCCACAGAATAATCCCGCAGGTCGGGCATCGGCGGCAGCCAACCGGTTCCCACTATTTCCTTTGTTTCAGAAAGCATAATTTTGTTGTATAAAGTATACATTTTACTTACCCCTTATTTAATTTAGTTTGAAGCAGTTTGTTGAAGAAGGACGGCGCTTTCCAGTTGCTGGCGAAGTTCCGAGTGTGCATAAAAATTCACTTCTTGCGGGTGCACGTAATTTCTACCGCGAACGCGTAGATTTTGAAGTCTTTGATCGAAGTCGGATCGTGGGGCAACTCGCTATTATGAAACTAGACTATCTTTGTCCTGTTTCCTAAACTCGGAAGTCGAATGTAGACTACAGACCCGATGGCTTTGCGCCTTATCCTTTAGAATGATGTGCTCTTTACTGCTTATAGTTATTTTTACCTTAGTGTTTGTCTTTGTCAACATAAAAAAAGAAATATTTACATCTTACAATAATAAAAGCGAATTATCAGCCTTATTTGCAATTTCGGAACAATCGTCGCAATTAAAGTGGACTTCGTTGTACTCCACTGTGCAGGGAATTACTACCGCACCAGCTCCGGGAACTCTTTCTTCAAATGCTCCACTTTCGGCTTGTCCCAGTACACTATGTACGGGTAGTTTGGATTGCGGTCCATGAAATCCTGGTGATAGTCCTCTGCCGGGTAGAACGCCTTCAGGGGAACCACCTGCGTCACGATCGGCTTCCTGAAAACCCCGGCACGTTCGAGCGTACGGATGTACTCCTCGGCGATGCGTTTCTGGAGCTCGCCGGTATAGAAGATCGTCGAACGGTACTGTTTTCCTCTGTCCGGACCCTGGTAGTTCAGCTGGGTGGGGTCGTGGGCTACGGAAAAGAAAACCTTCAGCAGCTCCCCATAGCTGATACGAGATGGGTCGTAGGTCACCCTGATCGACTCGGCGTGATTTGTCGTGCCTGTGCTGACGATATTGTAGCGAGCCGTCAGTGCTTTCCCCCCGGAGTAGCCGGATATGACATCCACGACACCTTCCAGCCGCTCGAAGACCCCTTCCATGCCCCAGAAGCATCCTCCTGCCAGCACGGCCGTCTGAATGCTTCCGGGCGCTCCAGGCGTCTCGGCGGGAGGATCCGGAAAATTATCCAGGGTATATGCCGTATTCCACAACAGCATTACCGCGCCAAACACCAGCGCCCACACGGGCGCGCACGACCAATTCTTTTTTATGCGTATCTTTTTCATGCATACCTCCTCATCATTACTTGCGGAACAGGCCCAGGTACTCCCCATAGCCTTCTTTCTCCAGGTCACTCACAGGAACGAATCGCAGAGCCGCAGAGTTTATGCAGCAGCGAAGGCCGGTTGGAGCAGGTCCGTCCTTGAAGACGTGGCCCAGGTGCGAGTCCGCGTAGCGACTTCGTACCTCCGTGCGAACCATGCCGAAGCTTTTGTCGGTGTGCGTCACGATATTTCCTGAAACAAGGGGCCTCGTGAAGCTCGGCCAACATGTGCCCGACTCATACTTGTCCGTCGAACTGAACAGCGGTTCGCCGGACACCACATCCACATAGATACCTTCCGAGTGGTTGTTCCAGTACTCATTGTGGAACGTGATCTCGGTCCCATCCTGTTGAGTTACCCTGAACTGAAGCGGCGTAAGTAGACGCTTCAGCTCAGCCTGGGACGGTTTGTTATATACTCCACCCTTCGCCGACGGCGGTGGTACGGGTACCTGCATATTCAAGGCAACTGCATATGATGCAGCCCACAATACCGCCACGACGACAATAATAATAGTAGATAATCTTCTCATCAGAGTGTTCTCCTCATACTACGTCCCGCTCACCCGGCAACCGATCCTGCAGGCCGCGAGGGGAACGGGTATGATTTTCTCACCCGAAGATGAAGGCGAAAAGTCTCAGCTTCCCCTTCATATCCAGATGCAGCATGTGCTCATCGGGCTTTGCGAGCCCTACAAGCTGGTATAGCCTGCTCTCGTTCAGAGAGAGCACTCCCGCCTTGACATCCGCCGTGTCTTTCGATACCCGGCCGCCTACCCGAACCTCGATTCGACCACCGCGTTCTTCAGGCTCGATTACCAGGTAGACGTTGCTGGCATGAAATCCGAGCTCGAGCACTCCACCCTGCTGAGACGTGATATAGTGCTGGCTGATGACCCACTTCCCTGATAGAGCCCATTCTCCATTAGAAGGATTATAGGCCGGGCGGTAATCGACTGCCTGGTCCAAAACCGCTCCGCCCTCGGACACAAACCCATGCCCGTGCGCCCAGCCAAGGTAAGTCTCCGGCGTCCGGGCAGTGAATCGAGGGTTGGGCTGCGAGATGGGCCTTCCCAGGTCTGCCCTAGCCTCTCTGAGGAGAGCCCGGATCACCTGTTCGGAAACGTCGTGCTCTCCTTCACCAAAATGAAAGTAACGTTCCAGGCCCGCGGCATCGATGAAGTAGTGGGCCGGCCAGTAGCGGTTGGCATAGGCCCGCCACTGGTCATAACCGTTGTCCTGGACCACCGGCCAATCAATACCAAGCCCCCTGATAGCCCGCTGCACGTTGGCCGGGTTCTTCTCGAACTCGAACTCCGGTGTATTCACGCCTATAATGACCAGTCCTTGATCCCTATAGGTTTCATACCAGGCCTTCAAATACGGTATGGTTCGCACGCAGTTGACACAGCTGTACGTCCAGAAATCCAGAACCACAACCTTGCCCTGTAGCTTTGCCATGGTCAACGGCTGTTGGGTCTGTCCGGTTTGGCCCGTACCGATAGTATCGTTCCCGTAAACAATTCCCCGGGTGTTGAAACACCTCCCACCGACCACGAGAGCAGGCGCCGGACCGTAGTCTCCCAGCATGCCATCCGTGGGCTGCACTTTTAACGAGTAACCGCCGGTCGAGGCTCCTCCTGAGCCGCCGGTGGAATCCCACGCATCGAGTGAGCCTCGGACCGGCTCCACGTTTTCGACTGCGGTCAGCCCGATCCCATAGCGTGGGAATGCACACAAAACTGCGCTCTGAAACTGCCGGTCCCAGCCGAAACCGATCGCAACACCCAACACAATCATGACGGCACCGAACCCCATCTGGATCTTCGCCATGTTTCGTGTCAGTCCGGGGACACGTTTGAGAATGGTCCGGCCGCCGAGCATTACTGCCAGCATGGGGAGCGACGTTCCCAGCGTATAGACCAGGGTGATCAGTACCGCTCCGCTGTCTACACTCCGTGTCAGGGCGAGGCCTATCACGGACGCCATGATCGGGCCAACGCATGGGGTTCATACGACGCCCAGACTGAACCCCACGGGTACACCATCCCAGAATCCCGCCCTCTGTTTTCTATCCGCACCTGTAGAACCGCCGCGATTCATGGAAAAACAGCCTGAAACTATCGAGGCCAGCTTTTCAAAGCCGGTGTGCAGCTTCGGCACCAGCATGACGAGCCCGGGCAGGACGAGAAGAGCCACTGCCACGTAGCGCAGCGTATCCGGCGGCAGCCCCAGAGCGTGGATAATCGCCGTGAGCGCAAGGGTAAATGCCGTGAAGGTCACCACGAAACCGGCCACGACCCCGAAAGGCCGGGCTCGACCGCGACCCACACTCCCTGAAAGCACGATTGAAAGCACCGGAAGGATACACGGGGATAGGATGGTGATGATCCCGGATATGAACGCAAAAACCAGTAAGATCGTCATTTCATAAATCTCCTCATGGGTCCGAGCCCTTCCCCTGTTCCTGGCCAGAAGCGCCGGCATAGAACTTTCTAGTATAGAATATAAACAGGGAATATCACGAAAGTATCACAGAAAGGTAAAACGATTATTTACCCTTTCATTTTTCTCCACAAGGGAGTACCGTATTACATAGATATGAAGAGAGTACTCATAATCGAGGATGATGATCGTATAATCGACCTCATCTCCATGCACTTATCGGACCTGGGCTTTGAAACCGAACATGCGAAAGAGGGACCCCTGGGCCTCAAGAAGGCGCTGGAGAACGAGCATGATCTCATCGTGCTGGACCTGACGCTGCCGAAGCTCGACGGTTTCGAGGTCTGCAAGAGGATTCGAGACAGGAACAAACAGGTGCCCCTTCTCATGCTCACGGCAAGATCAGAGGAGCTCGACAAAGTGCTCGGACTCGAGCTCGGCGCTGATGATTACATTACCAAACCCTTCGGTATCCGTGAGTTCATAGCCCGGGTCAAGGCACTCATGAGACGGGTTGAGGTTGATCGCAAACGGAGCATGGATGAAACCGAGGTGGAAATACTGGAGTACGAGTCGCTTGCCGTAAATTGCACCTATCGAACCGTGCAGGTCGATGGGAAGCGGATCGATTTAACGAATAAGGAGTACGATCTTTTAGAACTTCTGGCCCGAAATCCCGGGAGAGCCTTTAACCGCCAGCAGTTACTCGATACGGTGTGGGGCTATCAGTATGAAGGATACAATCACACCGTAAACTCCCATATCAATCGACTAAGGAGCAAGATCGAAGACGATCCTTCGAACCCGAAGTACGTGCAGACCCTGTGGGGTTACGGGTACCGGTTTATGGACGGTGGGGAAAAAAAGCGATGAAGTTCTTTCAGCGATTTTCCGTCAGGCTGTCTCTCCTCTTCCTAGCGTTGCTTCTGACCATGGGTCTCGTGCAGATGATGATCTCGATGCGTATTACGGAGAAACGACATATCGAGACGGACCAGCTTGTGAACCTGCATCTGGCGCAGGACATGGCACGGGAAATCGAATCCTATGTTCGGGAGGGCATCGATCTCAAAGAGATAGGTCCCGTCATTCACTATATGATGGTCATGAATCCAAAAATCGAGATATACGTTCTTGATGCGTCGGGGAAAATCCTCGCCTTTTTTGCCGAGCCTGGAACCGAGATACAGCAGGACCATGTGGATATCGAGCCGATTCGGGCTTTTTTAGAAAAAAAAAGCCCCATACCCCTTTACGGAACCGATCCGAGAAATCCGAAGCACGCCAAGACTTTTTCCGCTGCACCGATCAGCATCGGCCAGAACGAAAAGGGCTACCTCTACATCGTTCTCAGGAGCAGTCTGTACGACCGGGCTGAGAGCATGCTGCACGAGCGCTATCTCTTTTCCACGCTCAATAAGAGCATTCTTCTATCACTTCTCTTCGTCGGCATTATCGGGCTGTTCCTGTTTACCTTCCTGACGAAACGACTCCAGCAGGTTTCAAAGGCGGTTCAGGATTTCGAGCTGGGAAATTACGCGCGCCGCGTAAAGACTGAAGCGAAAGACGAAATCGGGTCGCTTGCGCGTGCCTTCAACCAGATGGCGGACACCATAAACAAACACCTGGAGCAGTTGAAGAAAACCGATGAGCTCAGACGGGAGCTCGTGGCAAACATATCGCACGATCTGAAGAGTGCCCTGGCGACGATCCGGGGCTATATCGAAACCCTGCTCATGAAAGGTGATCGGCTCCCGAGTAGTGAGCACCGGCGTTTTCTCGAGATCGTATTGCAGAGTACAAAGTCCCTGGACAGGCTGGTTGGAGAGCTCCTCGAGCTTTCAAAACTTGAAACAAAGCAAGTGGAGCCAGTTCTCGAGACGTTCTCCATGACCGATCTGGCACAGGACGTGTTCATGAAGTTCAAGCCCAGGGCCGATAAACGTCACATACACCTGTCTGCCGGAATTCCTGAAAACCTCTGCTTCGTAAAAGCCGACATTGCGCTGATAGAAAGAGTCATGTCAAATCTTCTGGACAACGCCATCAAGAACACCCCCGGGCGCGGTTTTGTTCGCATCGAGCTGCACAGCTTCAACGGTAAAACGCGGTTCGTGGTTTCGGACAGCGGAAGGGGAATTGCCCCCGAGGATATACCCCACCTGTTCGAACGTTTTTACAGAGGCCGGAGAGCTGAGGGAGGGTCGGGCCTAGGCCTTGCGATCTCCCAGAAAATCATGGAACTGCATGAAAGCAGCATCACTGTCGAGAATCGACTCGATCGGGGGAGCAGTTTTTACTTCGACCTGCCAAGTGTTACGGCAAAAAAAACCTGATGTTGTTCCCGTCTGGATGTTTACCGCTCATTTACTCACCGGTGAAAAGATTGATATGCATTGTTCGATACTTTTTCGTTCTCCGCTGATACCGATATTATGGTTTGTTTATTTTCACGTGACACTTTTGTGATTAATGTTTACTAGGTTTAATGGTTGAGGGGCCCGGACCTCTCATACTAAGAACAGGAAAGAGGATTTGTGCTATGAAAAAATTACTGATTGTACCTTTTCTCTTTATCTGCACCATCGCAATCAGCGGTAGCGCCCTTTTCGGCGAGGCGTCATACAACCCTTACGTTGCACAGGATATACGTACTGCCGCTTCGAATCGCATGGATGAGCCGCACGTCACCGATATTGATGGAGAGACCCCTGAAATGGTGTATGAAGCGACCAAAGATTTACACACCACAGGCACCCCCCAGGATGTGAACATAAAGACCTGGCACCTTAGGGTGAATGGGGAGAAAATCGAGACCGCCCTTTCACTCTCCTATGATGACCTGAAGAAGATGAGCATGGTCAAGAAAAAGGTCACCCTGGTGTGCCCGGGTGTATTTACGGACCATGCCGAATGGGAGGGGGTCTTGCTCTCGGATATACTGGATCGGGCCCGGATCCAGGATGGTTATAAGCAGGTCATCGTCCATGGTTTGGACGGGTATTGGAGCTATTTCAGCCCCGAGGAGATCGATACTCACCTTATCTTTCTCGCACTGAAGGTAAACGGTGTTACCCTCCCCAGGGAACACGGATACCCGGTTAGAATCGTTGCTGAGGATCTCACAGGCGGCAAGTGGGTAAAATGGGTGAACAGAATAGAGGTTAAGTAAACAGAGAGAGTTAAGGTGATAGGAAGCCAGGTATTATGAAATGCTTCCTCTAGCTTTTAATTAATTTGTCTTTGATTTCCATGTCCATAGCTATTACTCCCACTGATTAGACTTCAACGAATCGGCACTTGACTCAGTCATTTCACCTGAAATAGTTCCTTTAGAGCTCGAGAGGCCGTGTAAACGCTCCCCACTCCACTTACATATTGGGCTACTCTCAATGTTTCGGCGATTTCTTCTTTCGTAGCGCCAGCATGCATTGCCGCCTGAGCCAGAGATTTAACTCCATCGACGGCGCCATGTGCCGCATCTAAAGCAAGCGCAATGAGGAACTTGAACTTCCTTGGTAAAACACCGTCACCAAGGGCAAGTTGCCGTGTGTCTTCAACCAGCCTTAGAAGCTCGGGATCGAGTTTCTCCAGGGTTTTTAATGGGTGTTCTTGCATTTACGTACCTCCTATCAGTCATTATTCCACCACCGTTATCATTAAGGCGGCTCCTCCGCTCGTGGGCCATATCAGGAATCAAGAAAACAACCGGGATTAACAGTAAAAGTAATATGGCGAGATAAAAGAAAATTCGTTGTAAGCCAAATGCCTTATCAGGGCAGTGACTCAATGCTAATATCAGTCCTGCCGTTCCCACAACACCACCTACAGACCGAAACATCCCGCGTAGCCCCGCTACTGCCGCTACCTTCTCCGGAATAAGATCAAGGGCGGCATTGTTGGCCGCAGGATTGGCTATGCCCATACCCACTCCACTCAGCATCACCAGCAGCACCAGATTATTGAAGCTCAATCCCAGAATAGCAATGTTATGATACCCCCGGCTTAGTAAGAAGAGACTCAACGATATTACCAGCAGACCGGTAATCATAGGAATCCTGTAGCGAAAGCGTATTATAAACAGGCTGGTCATGGCAGATACTATCACCATTGCCAGGGAGCGCGGGGTAAGCACCAGGCCGCTCTCGCCGGCCGTCATCCCGTAGGCAACGGTAGCATAGTAAGGGATGAAAGAAAAGAATCCGAAGACTGCTGCTCCGAAAATGAAATTATATATATTGGCGGCAAGAAAGGGACGCCAGCGAAGTAACTTTATCTCTATCATAGGCTGCTCTATTCTATTCTCATGACGGATAAAAACAGCCAGAAGTATTCTTCCTACAGCGAAGAAAACCCGGGTCAATACGCTAATGCTGCTCGGATGGTCCGCCCAGGTAGTCATGGCATAGAGTATTGCAAGAACGGCCCCGGTAAATAGCCCCGCCCCGATCATGTCTATACGACGGTTAGAAGGCCTTGAGCTGCTCCCAGGCAGTATTGCCAGACCCAACAGCAAGAGTACTATCCCGATGGGAACATTGACGAAGAATATCCACCGCCATGAGAAATGGTCTATAATGAAGCCGCCTATATTTGGGCCCAGAATGCCACCGATGGGGAAGATACTACCGAATAGCCCGATGGCAGGTGCTCTCCGTTTCCCAAAGGCATCACTGATAATCCCGGTTGCCGAAGGCAGAAAAATACCTCCCCCAATACCCTGCACCACACGGAAAATGATAAGACAGTAGATGTTGGGCGCCAGCCCCGCTGCCATTGAACTGATGGTAAAAAGGATTACTGCGCCCATGAACAGCCGTTTTCGTCCCCACTCATCACTGAGCCTGCCGGCTATCGGCATGATGATGCTCTGGGAGAACTGGTAACCGGTAATGGTCCAGCCGACCCAGGCCAGGTTCGTTTTAAGGTCTGTTAACAGAGTCGGCAGGCTTACGGCGACAATGGTCATGTCAATGGA
>Ga0307425_1000327_pt1 | contig 29985 bp, 29 predicted proteins | sample SalMarWE160330MG_FD_202152 | JGI IMG/M metagenome (GOLD analysis project Ga0307425, IMG submission 202152) | Salt marsh sediment microbial communities from the Plum Island Ecosystem LTER, Massachusetts, United States - WE1603-30 | ecosystem: Environmental > Aquatic > Marine > Intertidal zone >...
AGGCGGAGCGGCTCAAGATAGAGCAGGAATATAACTCGGCCAAGGCCGACTGGCTCAAGAAAGAGAAAATCAGCGAGGAGGTCACCGCCGAGCACATCGCCAAACTTGTTTCCAGCTGGAGCGGTATCCCCGTATCCCAGATGGTGGAGGGGGAGACCGAGAAGTTCCTCCACATGGAAGAGCGCCTCCACGAGCGCCTCATCGACCAGGAGGAGGCTGTAACCGCCGTCTCCGAGGCCATCCGCCGCAGCCGCGCCGGCCTCACCGACCCGCGCCGGCCCATCGGCAGCTTCATGTTCCTGGGCCCCACCGGCGTCGGCAAGACCGAACTGGTCAAGTCGCTGGCCTGGTTCCTCTTCGGCGATGAGAACGCCATGGTCAGGCTGGATATGTCGGAGTACCAAGAGGAGCACACCGTCTCCCGCCTCATCGGGGCCCCGCCCGGCTACGTCGGCTACGACGAGGGCGGCCAGCTTACCGAGGCGGTCAGAAGGCGCCCATATCGGGTTATCCTGCTGGATGAAATTGAGAAAGCGCATCCTAAGGTCTTTAATACCCTTCTTCAGATAATGGACGATGGGCGCCTTACCGACGGCCACGGGCGCACGGTCAACTTCAAGAATACCGTGGTCATCATGACCTCCAACGCCGGCGTTGACATCATCAAGCGCGAGGGGCAAATCGGGTTCGCCACGAGCAAGGATAAGGTAACGGCACAGAAGCAGAACTACGAGGACATGAAGAAAAAGGTGGAGGAAGAGGTTAAAAAGCGCTTCCGCCCCGAGTTCCTCAACCGCCTCGACGATATCATCGTCTTCCACGAGCTTAACGAGGCGCAGCTCCGCCAGATTGTCGACCTGATGGTTAAAGACCTGAAAGAACGTCTGGAGATGCGTAAGATAAGCATTGAGCTTACCGACAAGGCCAAATCGTACCTGGTCAAGGAGGGCTACGACCCGGTCTACGGGGCCCGCCCCCTGCGCCGCGTTATCGAGCGGCAGGTGGAAAACCCGCTGTCCTCGCAGCTGCTGCGCGGCGAGCTCAAGGAGGGCGATACCGTGCGAGTGGACCTGGACAAGGCCGGCAAGGCGCTGACCTTTAAGACCAGGGCTAAGGCCAAGACCCCGGCCAAGGCCGCCGCCTGAGCCAGCAGATAGTTGAAATTAGAGAGGGGGGCATCAAGCTCCCCTCTTCTTTTTTCGGTGTTATCTATTCCCACCCTGGCCGCCCTCGCACCATCGGCGGCTTAGCCCGCAGGCTTTCCTCTCCCCTCCGTGGGAGAGGATTAAGGTGAGGGGGACATTTGCTAAACCACTGATTGCACCCTCACCTGACCTCTCCCATCAAGGGAGAGGGATATGTTTCTTCCCCTTTACCCCCACGGGGTGTTTAAGAGGGGCGCAGCCCCTCTTTTCTAATAAAATTCCCCCTCTCCTGCGGTACGCCTGTCAGGAGAGGGGGATTAAGGGGGTGAGGTCAAAAATGGCAGGGCTGGGAAAAGCACACCCTCTTTGACGCTACCCTCCCCTTCATGTAGAATTGGGCCATAGATGGATAAACGCCGCACCATCGCCAGCCTCAGGCCCTTCTTCGAGCCCGAAAGCGTCGCCATCATCGGCGCCTCGCGGACACCGGGCAAGGGCGGCTACAACATCGTCGAAAATCTAGACAGGCTGGGCTATCCGGGCTGCATCTACCCGGTCAACCCCCGCGGCGGGCGGCTGCTGGGCCGGGAGGTCTACCCCAAAATTACGGCCACCCCGGAGCCGCCGGAGCTGGCCATCATCGTGCTGCCGCCCCAGGCGGTGCTCCCCACTCTGGAGGAGTGCGTCGCCCACGGCGTCAAGGCCGTCGTCATCGAGTCGGCCGGTTTCTCCGAGATGGACGAAAGCGGCGCGCGCCTGCAGGCGCAAATCACCCGCCTGGCGGAGCAAAGCGAGATGAGGGTCATGGGGCCCAACAGCGTCGGCACCATCAACCCCTACGCCCGTTTTAACACCAGCCTGGGCCGCCTCAACGAGCTTTTCCTCCCCCGGGGCGATATCCGGGAGGGGCACGTCGGCTTCATCGGCCAGACGGGGCTCTTCACCGGCGTCTTCCTGCCCCTCATCAACCGCGAGCTGGGTATTTCTAAAATAGCCTGCCTGGGCAATAAGAGCGACGTTGACGAGAGCGACATGCTGGCATACCTGGGCGACGACCCGGCCACCGAGGTCATTGCCATGTACCTGGAGGACATCCGCGACGGCCAGCGCTTCCTCGAACTAAGCCGCCGCATCGTGCCGCACAAGCCGGTCATCGTGCTCAAATCGGCCGTCACCGGGGCCGGGGCGCGGGCCTCGGCGACGCACACCGGCTCCATCGCCGGAGAAGACCGCATCTACGACGCCGCCTTCCGTCAGGCCGGCATCATCCGGGTAGCCAGCTTCGCGCAGCTCTGGGACGTCGCCCGCGCCTTCGCCCACGCCCCCCTGCCGGCGGGCAACCGCGTCGGCATCGTCAACCTGGCCGGCTCCGGCTGCGTCCTCACCGTCGACGCCCTGAGCCGTAACGGGCTGGCCGTGGCCGAGCTTGCCGAGGCGACCAAAGCCCGAATCAAGACCGTCTACCCCGACTGGTGGCGCGTCCGCAGCCCGGTAGACGTCTGGGTAGCCATCGAGGCCAGCGGCTTCGCGGCGACCTACGCTACGGTGACGCGGGCCTTGCTGGAGGATGCGGGCGTGGACGCGGTGCTGGCGATTACCGGCGCCATCGACTGGCTGCCCGGCGGCGACGTGCCCAAACTAATAGCCGACATTAAAAACGATTTTCCCGCCAAGCCCCTGCTGGCGGTGAGTCCCCTGGGCGACCGCGAGATATACGCCTGGATGTGCCGGGGCTTTCAGGCGCGGGGCATCCCCAGCTACGTTAGCGACGAAGCCGCCGTGACGGCCCTGGCGGCCATGTGGCGGTATAAGCAGTGGCGGGGGGCTAGCGGCCAGCTATAGATAGTCCACCAGCTCGGTGAGGCTGGCAATGCGGGGGCAGTCCAGCTCCTCGTAGTAGCCGCTGCGGTCGAGCAGGATGCCTTTCATGCCCGCCCCCTCGGCGCCGACGACGTCCACACGGTACTGGTCGCCGGTGTAGATGGCCTCGGCGGGCTCCACCTTAGCCTGCCGCAGCGCCGCCAGGAATATCTCCGCGTTGGGCTTGTTGCAGCCGGCCTCCTGCGAGGTCACGACGATGTCCAGCCAGGCGGGCAGCCCCAGTTTCTTCAGCAGGTCGCCGATGTCCTGCTCCACGTTGGAGATAAGCCCCAGGGTCAGCCCGCGGCCCTTGAGGTCGGTCAGCGCCGGGGCCACGTCGGGGAAGAGGGCCAGGTTCATCACCGTTTTCTGCATCCGGGCCAGCAGCTCCATGAGCATCCTCTCGTCGTAGTCGATGCCGGCCTCCCGGAGCAGTATCTCCTGGTAGCCCCGGTAGAGGGCCAGCCGCTCCTCGGGGGTGCGGTAGCTTAAGGGGCGGCGGGCAATCTCCTCGTAGATGAACTCGTCGGCCATGACCAGCGGCTGCAGGAAGACCTGCGGGTCGGCTTCCACGCCCAGCTCCGCCAGCGCCCTCGCCTCAAGCACTTCCTGGGGAGGGTCGTAGGTAACCAGGGTATGGTACAGGTCAAAAAAGACGGCTTTAATCGTCATGGCGTTCTCCTCGCTAACTCAAAACAGTAATATTGTAATCAAAGCGGCCTTATCTGTAAAGCCGGCTGCGGAATTAGCGCTTTAACGTTCCTGAGTGTATAATAAAGGCACGCCATGGAAGAATCACCGTTAAAGGCCAAGCCGGCCGAGGACACCATCCTCAACCCGGCCGAGCCGCCACCCACGCGTGCCCGGAAGTGGGCCTATATCATCGGCATCGTCGGTATTATCCTGACGATAGCCATGGCCGTGGCCGTCTTCGTCTGGGGCAAGGAAATCGAGCAGATGAAGCAGTACGGCTACCTGGGCGCCTTCGTCATCAGCGTCCTCGGCGGGGCCACTATTATCATCCCCGTGCCCATGCTGGCGGTGGTGTTCGCCCTGGGCGCGGCCATGAACGACCCGTGGTCGGCGCTGCTGCTCTCGGTATCGGCGGCGCTGGGGGAGCTGGTGGGGGCGATGACGATTTACATGACCGGTCACGGCGCCGGGCGGGCTATCTCCTCGAGCAAGCACGGCCGCCTCCAGGCCACCTACGAGCGGATGCTGGGGCTGATGGAGCGCCGCGGCCCGCTGACGCTGTTCATCGTCGCCTCGGTGATTAACCCCTTCTTCTATCCGGCGGCCCTGGCCGCCGGGGCGCTGCGCTTCGGGGTGAAGCGGTACATCTTCATCGTCCTGGCCGGCAAGCTCATCAAGTGCGCCACCGTGGTCTACGCCGGCTACTTCGGTCTCAAGGGCATTTTCCGCGCCATCGGCATCGATATCTAACGACGCCCCCTCCCGATAAATCGCCGCCGGCTTGCTAAACCAGCCGCATTTATGCTAAATTTAAGGTGCATCCACGGGGCCGTAGTTCACTTGGGAGAACGTTTGACTGGCAGTCAAAAGGTAGGGGGTTCGAATCCCCCCGGCTCCACTTTGCGCCATTCACCCGCCTGGCTCCAACAGGCCGTCTTTTACCAGATTTACCCCCAGAGCTTCTACGATGCCAGCGGCGACGGCATCGGCGACATCCCCGGGATAATCCAAAAGCTGGATTACCTTGAGTGGCTGGGCGTTAACGCGGTCTGGCTCAACCCCTGTTTCGTGTCCCCTTTTCAGGATGCCGGCTACGACGTGGCCGATTATTACCGGGTCGCGCCGCGCTACGGGACCAACCGCGACCTCTACCGGCTCTGCCGCCAGGCCCACCGGCGCGGGATTAAGGTCTGCCTCGACCTGGTGGCCGGCCATACCTCAATTGACCATCTCTGGTTCCAGTCCTCCGGCCGCTCTAAGCCCAATAAATACTCCGACCGCTATATCTGGACGCCCCCGGCGCTAACCGACGCCAAGACGGGGCTTTCCTTAATACAAGGTAACGCTCCCAGGAGCGGGAGCTACGTGGCCAACTGTTTCCCCTTCCAGCCGGCCCTGAACTACGGGTTCGCCAGACCGGCGGCCGGGCAGCCGTGGCAGCAGCCTACCGACGCCCCGGGGCCGCTGGAAAACCGCCGGGAACTACTGAAAATCATGGATTACTGGCTTGGCCACGGGATCGACGGGTTTCGCGTTGACATGGCCTTTTCGCTGGTGAAGCTAGACCCAGGGCACCAAGAGACCATCAAGCTGTGGCAGGACGTCGGCCGGCAGGTACGCGCCAGCTACCCCGACACGGTCTTAATCTCCGAGTGGGGCAACCCCGAGGAAGCGCTGGCCGCCGGCTTTGATATTGATTTTGTGCTGCACATCGGCCTGGGGGGTTACACCGAGCTCATGCTCAATGAGAAAAGTTTCTTTCGCCGGCATGGCGGCGGTAATATGCAGAGATTTTCCGACTCTTATCTGGAGCAGGCAGCTAAAGCCAAAGGCAAAGGTCTGATTTCCGTCCCCAGCGGCAACCACGACATCAAGCGGCCCCGCTCCGATAGCCGGACCATAAGCGACCTGAAAGTGATTTTCACCTTTCTGCTGACCTGGCCGGGCGTGCCCTTTATCTACTACGGCGACGAGATTGGAATGCGCTACCGGGCCGGGCTGGCGTCTCAGGAGGGCGGCCACGAGCGCACCGGCTCGCGTACCCCGATGCAGTGGGGGGACGGGCCTAACGCCGGCTTTTCCACCGCTCCGAAAGAACGGTTCTATCTGCCGCTGGACCCGCGCCGCGACCGCCCGACGGTGGCCGGGCAGGCCGGGGAGCCCGGCTCGCTGCTCAGCCACGTGCGCCGGCTGATTGCCCTGAGAAAAAGCTCGGCGGCCCTTCAGGCCCACGGCGCCCTCATTCCCTTACCGGTCGAGGACAACCAGCGCCATTTCGCTTACCTGCGCCAGGTCGCCGGCGAGCGCTTCCTCATCGTGCTAAACCCGTCCGCCGAACCGTCCGGGATTATCTTGGATGGAATAAAGCCCGATAATCTGGCACCCCGGATATGCCACGGGACAAAAGTGCGGGTCGAGGGAGATGCCCTCCGGGTAGTAATGGCCGGGGTCTCTTACGGCGTCTTCAAGCTGTAGAGGTTTCCTGATTGATTCGCCTGGCCAGCTCCAGGGCCCCGACCACGCCCGCCAGGTCGCCCAGCGCCGGGGCGACCAGATAGCCGTCCATATCCTTCATGATTGCTGCGGAGCGGATATAGCCGTTAAGGTTAGCCGCCGCCTGGCGGCGCACCGCCGGCAGCAGGCCGGGGGTCTTCATCAGCCCGCCGCCGATAATGATGCGCTGCGGAGACAGGGTGCAGATAAAGTTGTTGACGGCCAGCGCCAGGTAGGTCGCCTCCAGCTCCCAGGCGGGATGGTCGGCCGGGAGCTTTTCGGGCGCTTGCCCCCAGCGCAGCTCCATCGCCTTCCCGGAGGCCAAGCCCTCCAGGCAATCGCCGTGGTAGGGGCAGCACCCCGGATACGGGTCTTGCTGCCAGTCGTGGGGGATGCGGATATGCCCCATTTCGGGGTGCAGCAGCCCGTGCATCAGTTCGCCGTTGGCCATGCCGCCGCCGCCGAACCCCGTCCCCACCGTAAGATAAATAAAGGTATCCAGCCCCCGCGCCGCCCCCCAGACCTGCTCCCCCAGGGCGGCGCCGTTGACGTCGGTATCAAAGGCCACCGGCACGCTAAGCCGGCGGCGTACCTCCCCGACGATGTCGACGTTAGACCAGGACGGCTTGGGCGTGGTGGTAATATAGCCGTAGGTCGGAGAGGTACGGTCAAGGTCGATGGGGCCGAAAGAGGCGATGCCGATGGCGGCCAGCTGTTTAGAGCGGGAGTTGCTGCGGAAGAAATCAACCGCCCGGCCGATGGTTTCATCGGGAGTGGTGGCGTCAAACCGGGTCGTTATCAGGTCATCCGGCGTCGTGCCCAGGGCACAAACGAGCTTCGTCCCTCCCGTTTCCATGCCGCCGTAGACCTTATTTACCATCGCGTCCCTGCCCGCGAAGACTAGAATTTTATTACCTTGGGCTCGCTACCGAAGGAAGCAATCGTGGCCGTGGCGTCTTTGAGGTACAAGACCTGGTTGTTGTCGTCGGTCGCCGAATACATGTTCTTTAAATTGGGATAAGCGTCCAGCATGCTCTGCCTGGCCTCGACGCGGTCGTCTTCAACGACGGCGGCCTGAATGCGAATCCACTGGCCTTCATGCATGGCGCAGATGGCAATCCTGGGATTCTTCATCATCTGCTGGGAAACGGCTTTTTTCTTCCCCGTTTGAATGTACAGCTTATCTTCAAAGATGTGGGCGGTCCCGAAAGGACGCACCTGCGGCTGGTCGCCGTCGACGGTGGCGATGAAATAGGCCCCGCATTTCTTTAAAAACTCATATACCTCTCGCACTGGTTTACCTCCATTATCGTTTTTAGCATTTTTCCAGCTAATGAAAGAATTTTACCATATATTGGAGTAGTAAATACAAAGTTGTAAACCGTACTAAACTTGCTTTCGTAGTTATGCTACAATAGGTGCATCGTCCGCGCCCCTTCGCAACCGCCTCCGGAAGGACGGCACGGAACGCATTAATTGGCCATGAATCGTAAACAGGATAAAGCCAGCGAGACAAAGACCCCGGCCGCCGGAAAACGGGAACGCCTCGACCGGCAGCTCGATGATTTGGCCCGGTTCCCCCAGGAAAACCCCAATCCCGTGCTGCGCGTCAACCGCGCCGGCGTCATCCTCTTCGCCAACGCCGCCTGCGCCAGGCTGAGCTTTATGAAATGCCAGCCGGGCCAGTCCCTCCCCGAGCGCTACCGGCGTATCGTCACCCGAGTCCTGGACAGCGGCTCGTCCCGGCTGGTCGAGGCCGGGGGCAAGGGCCACACCTTCGCGCTCGACTTCGTCCCGATAACCGGCGCGGGTTATGTCAACATATACGGCAGCGACATCACCGAGCGCAAGCGGGTCGAGGCGGCCCTCCGGGAAAGCCAGCGTGACCTGGAGCACGCTCAGGCCGTCTCCCAGACCGGCAGCTGGCGGCTCGACGTGCAGCGCAACGTGCTGTCCTGGTCCGACGAGACGCACCGTATATTCGGCGTCCCCCGGAGAATGCCGATGACCTACGAAACGTTCCTGGCGGCGGTGCACCCGGAAGACCAGGAATACGTCGACCGGAAGTGGCAGGCGGCGCTCAAGGGCGAGCCTTACGACCTGGAACACCGCATTGTCGTCGGCGATACGGTAAGGTGGGTGCAGGAAAAGGCCGAGCTGGAGTTCGACCGGCGGGGTCGGCTCCGGGGCGGCTTCGGCACCGTCCAGGACATCACCGGGCTCAAGCAGGCGGAGGAAAACCTGCGCCAGACCCGCGACTACCTGGATAACCTTATCACCTACGCCAACGCCCCGATTATCGTCTGGGACCAGAAACTGCGTATTACCCGCTTTAACCACGCCTTCGAGCGCCTCACCGGGCGCCTTGCCGGAGCAACGCTGGGTAAAAAGGTGGCTATCCTCATCCCGGCCGATAAGCGCGCCGAGGCCCTGAAACAGATAAACCTTACCTCCATACCGGGCGAGCGCTGGGAGGTCGTCGAGGTGCCCGTACAGCACGTCGACGGCTCCGTCCGCACCGTCCTCTGGAACTCGGCCACCATCTTCAAAGCCGACGGCAAGACCCCCCTGGCCACCATCGCCCAGGGGCAGGACATCACCGAGCGGAAGCAGGCCGAAGAGGAGCTGCGCCGCAGCGAGGACGAGCTTTCCGCCATCCTGGCCAGCGTGCCGGTGGTGCTGTTTACCGTGGACGCCGACCGCCGCATTCTCAAGGTCAACGATGCGGCCGCCAGGTTCACCGGCCGCCCGGTCGAAGAGCTGGTGGGGGTACGCGGCGGCGAGGCCCTGGGCTGCCTCAACTCCCTGGACGACTCGCGGGGCTGCGGCTTCGGCCCGGCCTGCCAGGACTGCCTCGTCCGCCAGAGCGTGCTGGATACGCTGGAGACCGGGAAAAGCCATCACCAGGTGGAATGGACGCTGCCCTTCTACCGCCGCGGGGTACGGGAGGAGCTGACCTTTCTCATCTCCACGGTGCCCATGACCACGGCGAAGAAGCAGGTGCTGGTCTGCATCGAGGACATTACCGAGCGCAAGAAGATAGAGAGCATGAAGGACGAGTTCATCGGCCTCGTCTCCCACGAGCTGCGCACGCCGCTGACCATCATCACCGGGTCGCTGCGGTCGGCGCTGTCGCCGGGCGTCTCGCCGGAGGAAGCCAGCGAGCTGATTCGCAACGCCGCCGAGGGCGCCGACTCGCTGGCGGCCATTCTGGAGAACATGCTGGAGATAGCCCGCTACCAGGCCAACCGCCTCAATCTCCGCCTGGAGCGGGTGGCCATCGCCGCCGTGGCGCGGACGGTCATCGAGCGGCTCAAGGCGCAGGGCGCCGGACAGCGCTTTACCCTGGCCTTCCCCGACGACCTGCCGCCGGTGGAGGCCGACCCGGTCAGGGTGGAGAGAATCCTCTACAACCTGCTGGAAAACGCCGCCAAGTACTCGCCGCCCCAGAGCGAAATAACGGTATCGGGAAAGAGAGACGGCGATACCATCGTCACCGCCGTCAGCGACCGGGGCCAGGGGATAAGCCCCGCCGACCGGGAGGCCCTCTTCCAGCTCTTCGGGCGGCTGGAAAAAGGCCGGCGCGCCTCGCCGGGACTGGGTCTGGGCCTGGTGGTCTGCCAGCGGCTGGTAGAGGCCCAGGGCGGCTGGATTAAGGTTGCATCGGAGCCGGGCCAGGGCGCGACCTTCTCCTTCGCGCTGCCCATTCATCAGGTCAAGACCGAGCGGTCTTGACCGCCCCGTCAGTTCCGGCCTTCCAGGAGGAGGCCGATTCTACGGACCATCTCATCGGGGTGAAACGGCTTGGTCATAAAGTCGTCGGCGCCCCAGCGCAGGGCATCGTCCTGGCTGGCGTGGGAGGCGCTGAAAGCGATGACCGGCATATCGCTGAAGCCCCGCAGACGGCGGAGCACCTCGAAGCCGTCCATCTCCGGCATGACGATATCCAGCAGCATAACGGCCGGCTCCCGCGACCTGATGAGCCGCAGGGCCTCGGCGCCGGAAGTGGTCGTGACGGCGGTGAACCCGCGGATTTTAAGGTCTATCTCAATAAACCGCAGTACCCTGGGTTGGTCGTCGACCACCAGCACCGTCGGCCGCTTCTCGCTGTCATTCATGAGGCAACAGGATTCCCGCTAATATCATAATTGCCAGCGCCACACCGCCGGAAATCACCGCTAATTATGACAGCCCGGAAATATAGAAGTTATAACATCCGGGTGGATAATGTTACAAAGATATGACGTTTTAGCGGTACTGCGCCCTCAGATGCCGGGCACGCACCCCGGCGCCCTCACCATCAGCACCGGGATACAGGCGGAGCGCATCACCCGGTCGGCCACGCTCCCCCAGGCCCAGCGGCTCACGCCGGAGCGCCCGTGGGTGGCGATGGCGATGAGGTCGACGGCGTTTTTCTCGGCGTAGGCGGCGATGACCTCGGCGGGGCGGCCTTCGACAATCTCGGCACGGACTTTTAACCCTTTGTTGTATATCGTCCGCCCTACCAGTTTGCCCAGGTAGTCCTCGGCGGCCGCCTTATGGGCCGCATCTATCTCGATGATGCTGTCCGAGCCCAGGCCCGTGGGGTAGGCACCGGTCGGGATATAGGTCGGCTCGACGACGCGGAGAAAGACTACCTCCTTAACGCGGCCTCCCTTAACGATGGATTCCACGTGCGGTAGCACGCACTCGGCGAGATCCGACCCGTCCAATGGCACCAGAATCTTCTTATACATCTTTAACCTCCTGGCATCGCCCGGCGCCGGTCTGACCGCCGCGCCGCAGACTTACTATAGCCCGCCGGCGATGGAATAATTATAAAATGCGCGCCGAAAAAGTTGCGAAACTATGACATTTTGGCCCGCCGGGCGGGTTACGGGTCGGTAAAGTTGCGGCCGATGATGGTGGAGTCGAACGAGGGGGCGAACATGATGTGCCCGAACATGATGGGCTTATCCACCCGCTTGAAATCCAGCGGGCAGTGGGGCAGGTTGGCCGGCACGTAGACCCAGGTGGTCTGGGTGATGGTATATACCTCGGCGTTATCGCCCTCGCCCATGGTCAGCTCGACCTCGGCCCCGAACTCCTGAAAGTTCATCGGGTCGCCGCCGATGAAGTAGAGGATTTCGGCCACGTTGTGCTGGTGGCCTTCGGGTATCATCTTATAAGGGTGGTAGATGGGGCGCAGCACCTGGGTCAGCGGCTCGTCCCACCCCGCCACGGGGGCCTTCTGGCCAATGCCGATGTAGACCGGCGCATCGGGGGGGGTGCCCGGATGAATGATACCCCAGGGTTCCCGCAGGAAATACTTGTCGTACCTTGTATCCGCCATCTTTGTCTCCCTGATTCGTTTTATACTTTATTGTATCACTACCAGTCCGGCGGGCCTACCGGCTGCTGCTTATCGTAGATGTCGTTGTAGATTATCGTCCCGAAGTTCTTCATGATTTCCCAGCGCTCCGGCTTGGGCGGCTCGTCGGGGATGGCGCGGATAACGGCGTCGTGCCGGGCGATATAGCCGTCGCGGAACTCGGGGTGGGTATGGATGTAGAGGTCGTTGCGGCGGATGCCCCGCAGCACGCGCTCGCCGGTCTCCACCGGGTCCATGACGACCTTCATAAAGTCCTCGCGGGGGCGGCGGGGCGGGGCGTCCTTGGCCTGCGGCGGCGGGGCCGGCGGCCAGGTCTCGCCCTCGTTGCGGAGGTGCTCGGGGCGGTTCTCGAAGGTGGACTGGCCCAGATTGGTCATCGTCGGCCCGGGGAAGAGCACCGAGACGCCGATGCCCCTGTCCTGGAGCTCGGTGGCCAGGCACTCCATCATGCCGGTGACGGCGAACTTGGTGGTGCAGTAGATAGAGAAGTTGGCCGAGCCCATCAGGCCGCAGGTGGAGGACGTGGTGACGATGTGGCCGCCCTCGCCGTGCTTGAGGATGCGCGGCAGCATGGTCATGACGCCGTTGACGACGCCGCCCAGGTTGACCCCCAGCGAGTAGTCCCAATCCTTGTAGGTCAGCTTTTCCATGGGGCCGCCGGAGCCGACGCCGGCGTTATTGACCAGCACGTGTATCTTGCCATAGACCTTTTCCGTTTCGTCGGCGGCGCGGGCGTAGGCCTCGCGGTCGGTGATGTTGAGCAAAATCGGGTGGACCTCGCCGCCGTTTTGCTTGAAATAGGCCATCGCCTCGTCCAGGGCGTTCTGGCGGGCGTCGGCGACGACCACCTTCATGCCGTTACGGGCGAATACCTTGGCGATGCCCAGGCCGATGCCGCTGGCGCCGCCGGTGATAAAGGCTACCTTATCTTTAAAGTCTTTCATGCTACCCTCCTCTTGGCGTTTTGGGGCGGCTACGGGACAATCCCGCAGGAGCCGTCGCTGCAGGTCACGCCCAGGGGCATGCGCAGCGGTTTCTTGTCTTTCTTGATGCCGGCCTTGGGAATCCACGGGTCGACGGCCGATGTCTGGAAGTAGGAGAAGTCGGTGACGACCCACATGGGGTTGGTCTCCCCGCCGACGACGACGAAGTTAATCATCTCCGGGCGCTTGAAGGGGGTGTCCAGCTGCCCCACCAGCCACTCGCTCAGCCTGGCGGGGTCGTCGTAGCCCTCGTCGCGCTTGAGGCTCTTGGCCACCAGTGGGTCGACGACAAAGGTGAAAGCGCCGCCGAAGGGCCCGCCCATGCCCTTGATTACCTCCAGCATGCGCTGCGACGGGCCGAGGTTCATGGTGAGGACGTTCCAGCCTCGGAAGAGGCTGACGGTGCTCTCCCCGGCCTTGTAGCCCTTGCGCACGTGGAACGGCTCCCAGACGCTGCCCTGCTCGTTCTCGGCGCAGCACATGTTGTTGTAGTTGATGGTGGTGCCGGTGGTGGCGGTGAAGGTGGCGCCGGGGCGCACGTCGCCGAAGTTGATGCTCATGAGCGTCCAGGCCCGGCCGATGACGGCGTTGGCGTAGTTGACCGGGCTGAGGGCGCCCAGGCCGTAGTTCATGCCGATTTCGTCGCGGACGGGCCCGTTGACCACCATCATGCTGGCGAAGGAGGTCGTCGAGCTGGGCATGGAGGGCCGCCCCGAGGCGGCCAGCGCCAGGATGACGGGGAAGTGCTCCGGCCTGGCCCCGGCCATGACGGCGTTGGCGGCCACCCGCTCCACGGTGTACTGAAGGCGCTCCTCGTGGGTGGTGATGGACATCATGCCGACGATTTCCTGCGGGTCGCGGTCGGTGCCGGTGAGCATCTCGGCGACGCGCTCCTCGGTGGGGAGGATGATGGGCAGGCCGTCCGTCCAGCCGTTCTCCAGGAAGAGGCGGTGCAGGTCGGCCTCGCTGGCCGGCGCCAGCAGGCGCGGGCGCCGGGGCTTCTCCTCCGGCTGGCAGCTTCGTTCGGCCTCGGTCAGCGGCCGGGTGAGGGCCAGGAATACCTCGTCCATCAGGGGCGCGCCGGAGATGGGGTCGCTGCCGCGGATATAGTCCTTTAGCGTCTCGCGGGAAACGAAGCCGACCGGATAGGGCGGGAAGCTCCAGCGCAGGTTCATGCCGTGGCTGCGGCCGTCGCGCTGCACGTAGTCGGCGAAGCGGGCGGTGACGATGGGGGCGGTGGGGACGCCGTAATCGTTCTCCAGAGCACGGGAGAATTCGGCGATACTCGCCGAGCAGCCGTCTCAGCCGCCGACGCCGAGGATGGCGGCGTCGCCGCCCGCCTTGATTTCGGCCCAGAGCGTCGGCTCGTCGGTGAACATGCTGGTCTTTTTATGGCGCAGCTCGGTCTTTATCTCCGGGTGGTTCTCGGCGAGCCACGCCTGGAGCTCCTCCATGAACTCCTTGCCGCCGGCGAAGCCGGTGTTGACCAGGTAGACGGTCTTGCCCTCAAGCATATCCAGGCGCGGCGCCATATTGAGGGCGCCCAGGGCCTCGGTGGTATCCCGGGGCTGGTTGACGGGGTCGTGGATGGCCCAGGGGGGCGAATCAACGTCGAGCCGCCGCCCGAAGATGCCGCTGGGCTGGCCGCGGGGGTCTAAAACCGTGATTTTGGCGCTGTTTTCCTTCATGGTCCTCCTTATCCCGATATGTCGCAATATGGCGTGTTTTCCATATCATAGAATAAAACAAATCAAGAATTCAAATCGTGGCAACATCTAATTTAAGACGGTATTTGAAATATTTGGCCGATTATATTAGGCTATACAGCAATATAGCGCAGGAGGCAATCATGAAGGATTTTGCCGGTAAGGTTCTCTTCATCACCGGGGGGGCTTCCGGGGCCGGACTCGGCCAGGCCAAGGTATTTTCCGAGGCGGGCTGCAAGGTCGTCATCGCCGATATCAGGCAAGACCACCTCGATGAGGCCATGGCCTATTTCAAGGAGAAAAAGGCCGACGTCCACGCCATCCGGCTGGACATTACCGATAGAAAGGCCTACGCGGCCGCCGCTGACGAGGTGGAGAAGGTCTACGGCAGCCCGCCCCAGATGCTCTTCAATACCGCCGGCGTCAACGCCTTCGGCCCGGCCGAGGCCTCGACGTTTGAAGACTACGACTGGGTGATGGGCGTCTGCCTGGGCGGCGTCGTCAACGGCCTGGTGACCTTCGTGCCGCGCATGATTAAGGCCGGTAAGGGCGGCTATATCGCCGCCGTCTCCTCGATGGGCGGCCTCATGGGCGGCCCGACGACGGCCCCCTACTCGGCGGCCAAGGCGGCCGTCATCAACCTCATGGAGAGCTACCACATGGCCCTCCGGCCTTACGGCATCGGCGTGTCCTGCCTCTGCCCCGGCGGCATCCGCTCCAACATCGGCGAGTCCAGCTATACCCGCCCCGAGCACCTGGCCAACACCGGCTACAACACCAACGAAAAGACGATTGAGTTCATGCGCAAGCACTACTCCTACGGCATCGACCCCGAGGAGCTGGCCAGAATACTCAAGAAGGGGATTGAGGACGAGGTGCTCTATATCCTGCCCATGCCGGAGCCGGAGAAGATGATGCAGAACATCGCCGAGCGGCTCGTCAACTACACCACCCCCGAAGGCATGAAGCGGCAGGCAAAGCTGGCGGCGCAGCGCATGGAGGAAAGACAGAAGAACCCCGCCCCCATGTTCCAGGGGGCCGCCGAGGCCGGCTGGGGCCTGGCCAGGGAGGATTTGACCTGGGTCAAGGACCACCGCGGGCCTTTTTAGCCCGCGCCATAATCAACGACCGGCTACGGCGAGGCGTAGGTCACGGTTACGTTATGCAGCACCGGCGTCTCGCTGTTGGCGGCGTTGGCGTGCAGCGTCGCCCGCCACTGCACGTACCTCCCCGAAGGCAGCCCCGACGTCACCGGGCTGCCGGCCGTCCCCAGGCTTATCCAGGACGGCGTTACGGCGTCCTGGGCAAAGCTGGTGTCGGAGGCCCTGACCTCAAAGGTAATGTCCGTCCCGGAGGGCAAAGTCTCGCTCCAGGCGAGCGCCGTCCAGCCCACGCCGCCGGCGCCGGTATCGTAAACGCGGGAGGCGATGGTGCCGCTATCGGGATAGGACACCCCTCCCCCGCCGCAGGTCAGGCCGCCGCCGTCGTCCACGCCGTTGGGGGCGCTGGCCAGCCACGACCAGGAATTGCCGGAAATGCTGTAGCGCCAGTAGCTGGTATACCCGCCGCCCCGGAAGGCGTAGAGATAGCCGGCGCTATTGTAGGTCAGGGCGCCGCCGTCGTCCACGCTGTAGGGAGTGCCGGCCAGCGTTGTCCAGGAGTTGCCGGAGACGCTGTAGCGCCAGAAGCTGCTGCTGCTATTCCCCGCCAGGGCGTAGATATAATTGTCGTCGCCGTAGGCCAGGCAGCCGCCGTCCTTAACCCCGCCGGGGGTGTCGTGCATCCACGACCAGGAATTACCGGAAATGCTGTAGCGCCAGAAACTGGTGGTGTTATTGCCCGGCATGCCGTAGATGTAATTGCCGCCGTCGTAGGCCAGCGCCCCGCCGTACCAGACCCCACCGGGCGCGCTGGTCATCGTAGCCCAGCTGTTGGCGGAGATGCTGTAGCGCCAGAACTCGCTGCCGAAGCCGCCCCGCAGGGCATAGATATAGTTGCCGCCGTCGTAAATCATGGCCCCGCCGTACCAGACTCCCGAGGGCGTGGAAGCCCGCGATATCCAGCCATTTTCCGAGATGCTGTAACGCCAGAAATTGGTCTTGTAGTTCCCCTGCAGGGCGTAGACGTAGTTGCCGCCGTCGTAGACCAGGCAGCCGCCGCCGCGGACTATGTCCGGGGTGTTCGCCCGCGACGACCAGTTATTGGAGGCGATGGTGTATTTCCAGAAATGATAGGAGTAGTTACCCCGCAGGGCGTAGACGTATTCCGGCGAGGAATCCCCGCCGGTCAGCACCACGTCGTTGGGGGAGGCGGTGATATCCACGTCCCCCAGGACACCCGTCCCGAAGTCCGCCTGGGTCGTCTGCAGCCAGTCGCCCCACACCCCGGCGCCGACGCTGTTGACGCCGGACTGCTCGCCGTCGGTGAGGGCGGCCATGGCGCCGTTTACGTGGCCCAGCGCCAGGCACACGGCCATGATGAATAGCAACGGTAAGCCGATGGTCTTACGAAACCGCAACCGGCCGCCTCCTTTTCGTTATTTCCGGCTATTTAGTTTGATGCTCTATCGCTAGTTCTGGGTAAGGTTGTAGGCGATGGAGAAGTTGCAGATATCGCCCTGAATTACGTTGCCCACGCCGCCGCCAAGGGAATAGCTCAGGCTGACATAGGTGGTACCGCCGCCGATAAGCGTGCCGACGGTGTAAGGCCCCGCCTCGGCGTTGAGCTTGCCGCCGTAAAGCTGGGTCTCGCCGGCATCCTTGATGCCGTCGTTATCGGTATCCACCCAGATGACAATATCCAGGTTGGCGCTGAGTTCGCCGTTATCCGGCGTCGGCTCCGGTTCCGGGGTGGTGCCGGGGGCGTCGCTAAGGCCGGTGATGTCCACGGTCAGCGTCCCGGCCAGCGTGCCGGCGTTGTTGACCGTCATCGTCGCCACGCCGCTGTCGCCCGGCTTCATATTGCCCACGTTGACCTTGGCAGACGTCCAGGGGTTCTGGCCGTCCACGCGCAGGTCCAGCGAGCCGGAGACAATCTGGTTGCCGGAGGAGCTCTCCGGGTCGCTGAAAAAGGCCCAGGTGCCACTCAGCACAATGCCTATGATAACTAAGCCGGCCATTGCCAGGCCGATTATCTTCTTCACAATATCCCCTGACACGGCAATCAGCCCGATGGGCTGGTGGAAAAGGTATGTTTTACACTACATTATCCTTGCCATATCGTTACACGTGATTACTAGTCCGCGGCTTCCTGCTCCAGGGTGAAGGTAACGTCAAAGCTGACGCTGTCGCCCTGAATCTCGTTGCCGGCGCTGGTCGGGACCTGCCACTCGACGACGAAGTCGTCCGTGTCGCCGTTGGCGATGACGGTGACGGCGTCCCAGCTCTCGCCGGAATAGCTGTCGATGGTGTCGTAGTCCAGCGTCGACGGGGTGTAGGTGGTGCCGTCGGACTTGAGGCCGATATCACCGGTATCGAAGGTGCTGTTAGAATTCTTGTCGATGTACACGGCGATGGTGGCCACGCCGCCAAGCTCGCCGGAGCCGCCTTCGTACTCGGTGCCGCCGCTGCCGGGGGTATTGGTCACCGTCGAAAAGGCGATGTCCAGCTCGCCGTCGTAGCTGCCCACGTTGGCCAGCGCGCTCTGGCCGTTGCCGCTATCGCCGGGGCCGGCGGCATCCACCTGGAAGGTATCCACGGCCACGTTGCCCCCCTCGATGTTGAGGTCCAAAGTGCCCGCGGTAAGGTAGTTATTGGCGCTGGTCTCCTCGTCGGTAAAGTAGGCCAGTGTGCCGCCCACTACCAGTGCCATAACCATCATGGCGGCGATTGTCAGACCAAATATCCTTTTCATATCTCTCTCCTTTCCTTGATTGGATTTTGGGGTGTATCTGGCGTCCTCATGCCGGGTCGGCATGTTTCTTGCTCTATCTCGATATGCGGTACCTCCCTTTCCGGTAGGCTGGTTTACTATCTTTACGCAGGGCCTCTTTGACGATTTCCCTGACGAGCATAAAGACCAATAATGCGGCCGGTAAGATGATGGCGAGGAACCAGCCCAGCTTGGTGCCGATGAAATTGATGACGTGGCCGAAGTGCGGGATGCTGAAGAGCAGCACGCCCTCCACGGCGCCGAGGCTGGCGGCGAAGGTGTCCGGGTCTTCGCTGGCGTCGCCCTTGGTTATCACGTGGTCGTCCCCCACCGCGATGACCCGGTGCGTGACGGACTTGTGGCCGTTGTCGTAGGTGATGATGGTGCCGATTTCGATGTCGCCGCTGAGCCAGCCCCCGGCCGGGCCGGTGACAATCATGTCGCCCACGGAGAGGGCCGGCTCCATGCTGCCGCTCTGGACGACGTAGATGTTGTAGCCGGGCAGGAAGTTGAGCAGGGCAAAGGCGAGGATAACCAGACCCAGGGTGGTAAAGACCGTCCAGTAGACGACCTTGCGCGAGGGCAGGCGGAGCCAGCGGCGACTGGTTTTGGCCACGGTCATGGCCAGGGCCGGGGCGGGGGCGGCCACGGCGGGCGCCTGCGGCGGGACGGCCGTCCCGCCGGCCTCCGCAGGTTCCGGCGCGGGCGTCATATCGCTTACGGCGCTGCCATCGCCGAAGACCTGGTCTATCCTGCGCAGCAGCATCTGCTGCTGCCAGCTCAGGCCTTTTTCCGGCTCTTGCATCGGCGTCAAACTATCACCCTCTCCAGACACGGCCGAGCGGGCACCCGCCCGGCGTAAGGACGGTCTGTTCGACTATGCTCAACTATGTCTGTCTCAGTCTCAGTATGTCTTAGTTAAGGTGTTCAAAGAAGGGCATGTATTCTAGAAATATGTTCGCCCGGGCTGCCCTACGGCCCCACGACCTCTTCCAGCGTGAAGGTTATGTCCAGGCGGATGCTGTCGCCCTGGATATCATTGCCCGCCGAGGCCGGCACGACCCAGGAGATGACGAAATCAATAGCCCCCAGGGGCGGGATAACGGTGACGTCGTCCCAGCCGGCGCCGTCGTAGCTGTTGAAGGTGGCGTACTCCAGGGCGGCCGGGTAGGGATAAGTGGTGCCGTCGGCCCTGAGTCCGGTATCCCCGGCGTTCCAGGTGCCGCTCCGGTCGTTATCGATGTAGAGCGCTATCATAATCGCCTCGCCCAGGTCGCCCTCGCCATCCTCGTACTCGGTATCGCCGGAGGCGCCGATATTGGTGATGGCGGTAAAGACGATGCTCAGCTCGCCGGGCACGTGGCTGATATTGCCCAGCGTGAAGGCGGCGGCGCCATCGCTGGCCGGGGCCAGGCTGGCCAGCTCCAGCGACGTTTCGTGGGGCAGGCCGCCGCTGACGCTGAGCTCCATCGTCTCGACGATGGTGGCGTGGCTGTCGGAGGGTGTCAGCACCCCCCGGATGGTATCGATGAGGGGCACGCTATCGTCGGCGGCGATGACGACGACAATGTAATCCAGTTCCTGGTTCGGTTCCTGTCTGGGAAGCACGAACGTCCAGGTGGTCGGGCCGATGCGTATGACGTTCTCGATGAAGGAGATATCCGGATTATAGACCTCCACGTTCACCGACGCGGGCAGCTCCAGCTCCAGCTGGCAGACCAGGGAGTTCTGGCTCTGGTTGGCGACGGGCAGCTTAAAGGCCACCTGGTCGCCGGTGGCCAGCTCGGCGGCCACCGAGAAGGCGGTGCCGGTATCGTCCACGGCGGTAAACTCGCGGTTGGGGCGGCTGACGTAGGGATTGGGTATCGTCGGCGGCAGCGTGGGCGGCAGCTCGCCTTCCAGCCACTCCGGCTCCAGAATCCGCAGCGCCTGGCCCACCGCCAGCGGCACCCGGCCCTCGACGGTGCCGGAGACGCTCACGGCGATGGCCGCTCCGGCCCCGATGACGACGAGGAGCAGTACCAGAAACCACGCTGTGGACGACCTTAATCGCATCGTGTCACTACCCTCTTTTAAATGGTATCAAACGCACCTTACGGGCCGATTGCCTAGACTGCCCAAACGATGGAAATTGATTGCATTTTTCATGGAAGAAGCCTATTTGGCTCGGCGGCGGGACGAGTGCTATAATCGGGGCAGCAAGGGAGGTAATTATGAGCGCTAAAAGACCGGATTACAGTATCTTCGATAATTTCAAGTTCGAGAGGAAACCCGTCGGCGTGCGTTTCTCCATGGAAAGGCCCCGGGACATCTCACCGACGGACAAATTACTGGCCCTCTGCGAGGCGTTCAAGGAGGCCCAGACGAGTAATCCGTTTTACATTACCCGGGAAAACATCCAGTGCGGCGAGCAGGTGGCCGGTTTCGCGGACTACCCGCCGGTGATGTACAGCGGCCAGCTGGGGCCAATATTCTCCATGTTCAAGAACCCCGGCGCCAACCGCCGCATCTACGATTACGTGCCCCACCTCCCCCTGAACAGCGCCCCCTACATCAGCCACGCCTCGATAGATAAAATGACCTTCGACCCCGACCTGCTCATCTTTACCGCCGATACCCGCCAGGCCGAAATCCTGCTGCGGGCCTCCAGCTTCAGCGACGGCAAGATGTGGCACGCCAGGGGCTCCACCTGCCTGGCCTGCGCCTGGATTTACGCCCACCCCTACCTCAGCGGCCAGATGAACTACACCATCACCGGGCTGGGTTTCAGCATGAAGGCGCGCCGGGTGCTGCCGGAGGGGCTTTTCATCATCAGCTTCCCCTTCGATACCATCGGCCCCCTCATCGATAACCTCAAGGTGATGGAGTGGGAGCCCTACTGGTTCAAACTGGGGCGGGACGGCTTTGTGGCCGAGGTGCAGAAGCGGACGGATGCCATCAGCCAGGAGCTGGGCCAGACCTCGGCCGCACCGGGCTCGTTTCGAGAAGCCTAGCCCCCAAACCCGGCTAAATAAAAGGCACCGGAGAGGACTCCGGTGCCTCGCTTTTTCCCAGGGTCAGGCTACCAGGTGGCCTCGTCGTCGCCCGGCGCGCCGGGGACGCGGATGAAGAAGGTAAGGGCCGTGGCCGCCGCCGCCAGCACCAGCACGGTGAGAAAGGCCGGATTATAGCTGCCGGTGGTGTCGAAGACCCAGCCGTAGTACACCGGCGACAGCAGCCCCACCGGCGCCAGAAAGGCCACCATCGTCCCCAGGATGGAGCCGAAGGCCTTGCGGCCGAAATAGCGCCCGACGACGAGGATGACCAGGGGCGTCACCGCCCCGGAGCTGAGGCCGTGGCAGGCCAGCAGCACGTATATCGCCGGGATGCTCCGGAAGATGAGAAAGGTGCCCACGCCGATGACCTGTAAGAGCAGGGCCGCCGTGAGCAGGTAGCGGAGCCGCCCCTTGGACAGGCGGTCGGCGATGATGCCCCCGAAGACGCGCGAGGGGATGGTAAAGAGTATCATCATGCCCATCAAAGCGCTGGCGGTGGCCTCGCTGAGGCCGTTATCGGTGAGAAAGGGGTGGGCGTGCAGGTTGAAGGCGCTGGCCATGATGTTGTGCACGCCGAAGACGGCGATGAGCAGCCAGAACGTCCCCGTCCGGGCGGCCTGGCGAAAGGTAAACTCCGTCTCCTCAACGCCGGAGGCGTAGCGCACCCCCCGGGCCAGCATGTCCTGCCCGTCGTCGCCGCCGTCCCGGCCAGTATCCGCCCCGTCGGGGAGCAGCCCGTAATACTCGGGGCGGCGGGGCCTTATCAGCCAGAAGGCGAAGGGGATGCTGGCGAACATGATGAGGCCCCAGATAAAGCAGACGCCCCGCCAGCCCTGGATATCCAGCAGGGGGGTAATCGCCTGGACGACGAGGACGCCCAGCAGCCCGATGAGGCCGAACTTGATGCCCATGGCCAGCCCGCGGCGGCGCACGAACCAGTCGCTGATTTCCTTGTCGCAGGCCACCGTCAGGCCGATGTTGAGCCCCAGCCCCAGCAGAACCCCCCAGACCACGTAGTAGTGCCAGGGCTGGGTGATGTATCGCATCAGTATCAGGCCGGTGCCGGCCATGACGATGCCGAAGACGACAATCCAGCGGGGGCCGAATTTATCCGAAAGCCAGCCCACCGCCGGGGAGGTGATGCCCCCCTGCACCCTCCCCACGCCGGGCGCCCAGGAAGTGGCCGCCCGCGAGAGCCCCAGGTCGGCGGAGATGTTCTTGAAGAAGACGGAGATGCCGTAGGTATTGAAGCCGTGACCCAGCCCGGAGATGATGCCGATGAATAAGACCGACCACCACCCGAAGTAAATGCCGCGGCGGGGACGCTTGGTTATGGGCAAGGATTAACCTCTTTTCCCCGGGGGGTCTAGGCCGGGGACTTACCCAGCGCGGTTACGTCCAGGTTGTGCTCCCAGGGGCTCCGCGAGACGTGCATGGCGACGAAGGTGGAGGTGCGGACGATATCCGGTATATTGGCGATAATATCCTTGACGAATTTATCAAAATCGGCCGGGGCGCTGAAGACGAATATCCCCAGGATATCGTAAGTGCCGGTGCAGCCGCAGAGGTAGTAAACGTTGGGGCTCTGGATGAGCCGCGCCTCCACCTGCTCGGCGGCGCCCACCTTGACCTCGATGCCCATAACGCAGATAAAGTCCAGCCCCAGCTTCTGGGGATTGGGTACGGCGCTAATCTTCATGGTGCCGCTCTTGAGCAGGCCCTTGACCCGGTTGCGCACCGTCCCCTCGGATACCTTGAGCTTGCGGCCGATTTCCCGGTAGCTCTGCCGGGCGTCCGCCTGCAGCTCGCCGATGATTAACCTGCCGAGTTCATCCAGCATGACATACCTCCCGACCGGGCTGATTGAAATATCTCCGGTCAAATTATATGCATTTTGGCAACCAAATGCAAGCTGGGGGCGTTTTTGCGTAATATAGCGGCCTCAGCGCCGCCCGGCGGGTGATATAAGGCGAAAATCAATCCCTCCGGGCGCCGTTGCTTTCTCCAAATAGGCATTATATAATAATAAATCATTTAAAGGAGGTTGCCATGCCCAACAGCGTCTACAAGATTATCACGCTGGTCGGCACCAGCACCGAGTCCTGGGAGAAGGCCGCCGCCACCGCCGTGGAAACAGCCGCCAAGTCACTCAAAGACCTGAGGATTGCCGAAATCGAGGAGCTGGACATGCAGCTTGATAACGGCAAGGTCACCAACTACCGCGCCAAGGTGAGGGTCTCCTTCAAGTACCACGGCAAGGAGGACTAGGTGGCCCGCCCCCGGCGCGCCGGGACGGCCCAAGCTAGCGCCTGCCTGGTTCTAACCGGCTGGCTAATTTCCCGCCGCCGGCGCGTTATGCTATAATACATGCCCGGAACATGACTACGCCAGGGACCCGTCACCGGGCCAGGACAATCGCCTTCCAGACGCTCTACGAGGCCGACTGCGGCGGCCACGCGGTGGGGCCGGTAGTGGAGCGCTACCTGAGCGGGGCCGACCTCTCCGACGAGAACAAGGCCTTCGCCCGCGACCTGGTGACCGGCGCCTCCCGCCACCATGACGCCATCGACGGCCACATCCGCCGATTCGCCCCGGCCTGGCCGGTCGACCAGATTGCCGTCACCGACCGCAATATCCTGCGACTTGCAATCTTTGAAATTTTATTTGATAATAAAGTACCGGTTAAGGTAGCCGTCAGCGAAGCTGTGGAGCTGGCCAAGCAGTTCGGCAGCGATAAATCGGCCAAGTTCGTCAACGGCGTCCTGGGGGCAGTCATCACCCTGGCCAACCGCTAGCAAACCAAGAAAAGGGGGGCAACGTGGCAACTACCTTTGAGAAGATTAAAGCGATGGTTGTGGAGCAGCTCGGCGTCGACGAGAAAGACGTGGTGCCCACAGCCAGCTTTGTTGAAGATTTAGGCGCCGACTCGCTCGACCTGGTGGAGCTGATTATGTCCCTGGAGGAGGCCTTCAGTACCGGCGACCACAAGGTGGAGATACCCGATGAGGCCGCCGAGAAGATAATTACCATCCAGGACGCTATCGACTTCATCAAAGAACATGGTGGCGCGGAGGACTAGCCCGCCGCCCCCCGCCCGCTAGATTCCCCCGGCCCAGGCGACGGCATTGCGGAATACCGGCAGGCCGTCGCCGTCCTCACGCCTTTTTTGCCGCGTCCAGCGGGGGTGCTGCGTGCCGCGGACGAACCGCTCCGGGTGGGGCATCAGGGCGAAGACCCGCCCCGACTCATCACAGATACCGGCGATATTTGCCTGCGAGCCGTTGGGGTTATGGGGATAGCCCGCCCCGGTATCGCCCGCCGCGTCGGCGTAGCGCACCACCACGTTGAGCCGCTCCAGTACGCCCGGCTCGGCCACCAGCTTGCCCTCCCCGTGGGCCACGGGGATATACATCCCGGTCATGCCCCGCGTGAAGACGCAGGGGCTCTTTTCGTTCACTTTGAGATTTACCCAGCGGCACTCGAACTTGCCGGAGTCGTTGGTGGTCAGGGTGATGGGCTGGGCGCCGGCATCGGGCAGGCCGGGCAGTATCCCCGCCTTGACCAGCACCTGAAAGCCGTTGCAGATGCCCAGGACGAGCCGCCCGTCGGCGACGAAGCTCCGGATGTCCTCGCCCAGCCGCAGGCGGATTTCGTTGGCCAGGAGCTTGCCGGCGGAGATGTCGTCGCCGTAGGTGAAGCCGCCGGGGCTGACCAGGATGTGGTAGTCGGCCAGTTTCTTCTCGCGGCGGAAGAGCTCGGTCACCAGCGCCGAATCAACGACGGCGCCGGCCGCCTCGAAGGCCACCTGCGTCTCGAAGTCGCAGTTGGTGCCGGGGGCCCGCAGCATGAGGACTCTTACTTTGGTCATTTTATCCTTTTCAGCCTTGACAACTGGACAGGTGTCCGGTATAATATCGCTAGAATCATTTCGGAAAGCACGCTGTAAGGGTTAGTCCTTACGGGGTGCTTTTCAATTTTTATACTCCAGTTTATTCCTCAATTCATCCATATAATCAACTTTGCTACCAGCCGCTATTCTCAAGTGCTTCGAGCAGCCTCTCCGGCTGGCCGCCAGTAAGCGCTTCAGCTTGTTCACACTAACCAGATATTTAATCAGACAGGCGAAATCTCCATCACTGGTTACGACTATCGCACCTTCGTAGTCATTCAAATCTATCATAGCCTGCAGCACTAGTTCGGCATCAACATTTCCTGTATAATTACCATACTTATCTATAATCGGTGGCTTAAATATCAATTCAAAGCCGTAGCTCTTCAAACTCGAGTATAATGTCTCCATCCCCGGAACCTCACCGATAAAGTAATACGCTCGGCTAACATCATATTTATCCGTTAAGTATCTCCTAAACTTACTATAATCCAGTTTCCAACCGAGGCCACGTATGGACAAATACAGGTTGTTCGCATCGATAAAAGCGTAATTACCCCACTCCTTTTTCATTCCTCCCTACCACCTTAGCGGCGCCTGCCAGGCCTCCTTCAGTTCATAAATACCGGCGTCCAGCACAACCTCGCCGTTAAGCCCGGTTACGGTGAGCCTGTCCCCCGCCGTTACCCGCCCGACGGCGGCGTGCGCCACGCCGGACATGGCCTTTTCAAACTTATCTTTGTCCGCCGGGGCGACCTCGGCCAGGAAACGCGTGTTGGATTCGGCGAAGAGGATAAAATCGTCACGCGTAATTTTCTCGCCCAGGGGCACGTCCTTAAGATTGAGCGCCATTCCCAGCCCCCCGGCGAAGGCCATCTCCGCCGCCGCCACCCCCAGGCCGCCCTCGCTTAAGTCGTGGCAGGACTTTACCAGGCCCTTGCCCGTCGCCCCGGAGAGGGCGTCCATGAGCCGCTTGCCTTTCCTGGCGTCCACTTTAGGTACGCTTGAGCCGACATGACCCTTGATATCGTAATAGTGCGAGCCGCCCAGTTCTTTAAACGTCTCGCCGACGAGGTAAATCAGATTGCCGGCCTGCTTCAAGTCCATGGAGACGGCTCTGGTCACGTCGTCGGTGACCGCCAGCGCCGAAATCAGGAGCGTCGGCGGGATGCAGATGCTCTCTTTGCCCGTTTCGTACTCGTTATAGAGGCTGTCCTTGCCGGAGATAAACGGCGTGCCGTAGACGATGGCCATGTCGTAGCAGGCGCGGGCCGCCCGCACCAGCGTGCCCAGGCGGTCGGGCTTCTCCGGGTTGCCCCAGCAGAAGTTGTCCAGCAGGGCGACTTCTTTGAGGCTGCCGCCGACGGCGATAACCTGTCTCAAGGCCTCGTCGATGGCCGAGGCGGCCATCCAGTAGGTATCGATGTCGCCGTACTTGGGGTTGATGCCGTTGGCGACGATGATGCCCTTGTTCGTATCCGGCAGCGGCCGGATGACGGCGGCGTCGCCGGGGCCGTCGCTGGCCGCGCCGACGAGCGGTTTTAAGACGCTGCCGCCCTGCACCTCGTGGTCGTACTGGCGGATAACCCACTCCTTGCTGCAGACGTTCCAGGCGCCCAGGATTTTTTTCAAGTCGCCGGCCAGGTCGGCGGACTCGGGCAGTACCGGCTCGGCGTGCCGGGGCGGCTGCCAGGCGGCAGTGCGCGTCAGCTGCGGCAGGCCGTGGTGGAGGAACTCCATGTCCAGGTCGCCGACGGGATTGCCCGCGTAATAGAGCTTGAGGCGCTTGTCGTCGGTGAACTCGCCGATGACGGTGGCCTCCACGTCTTCCTTGCGGAAAAGCTCCAGCAGCTCGTCCACCTTGTCCGGCGGGCTGGCGACGACCATGCGCTCCTGCGACTCGGAGACCCATATTTCGGTATAAGACAGCCCGGCGTACTTCAGGGGGACTTTCTCCAGGTCCACCCGCACGCCGGTGGTCTCGCCCATCTCCCCCACCGCCGAGGACAGCCCGCCGCCGCCGCAGTCGGTGATGCGGCGGTAGAGGCCGCGGTCGCGCGCCCGCAGGATGGCGTCCAGCGCCTTCTTCTCCACGATGGGGTTGCCGATTTGCACCGAGCTTGAGGAGACCGTCTCGGACTCTTTGTTCAATTCGCCGGAGGCGAAGGTAACGCCGTGGATGCCGTCGCGGCCCGTCCGCCCCCCGATGAGGACGACCAGGTCGCCGGGCTTTTGCTGGCCTTTCTGGGCCATGGATTTCGGCATCAGGCCCACCGTGCCGCAGTAGACCAGGGGGTTGCCCACGTAGCGCGGGTCGAAGAGGATGGCGCCGTTGCCGGTGGGGATGCCCATGCGGTTGCCGTAGTCGGCCACGCCCGCTCTCACCCCCTTGAAGATGCGGCGCGGGTGGAGCACGCCCCGGGGGAGGTCTTCGTAGGGCAGGTCGGGCGGGCCGAAGCAGAAGACATCGGTATTAAAGATGGGCTTGGCGCCCAGGCCGGTGCCCAGCGGGTCGCGGATGACGCCGCCGATGCCGGTGGCCGCCCCGCCGTAAGGCTCCACCGCCGAGGGGTGGTTGTGCGTCTCCACCTTGAAGCAGACGGCGTAGCGTCCGTCGAAATCGATGACGCCGGCGTTGTCCTTGAAGACGGAGAGGCACCAGGGCTTGTCGAGCTCCTCGGTAACGCGCATCACGGTACTCTTCATTAAATTATCCACGACCTCGTCGCCCATGGTAATTTTGGCCTTGAAGGTCTTGTGGATGCAGTGCTCCGACCAGGTCTGGGCGATGGTCTCCAGCTCCACGTCGGTGGGCCGGCGGCCCAGGCTGCGGAAATAATCCTGGATGATGCGCATCTCTTCCAGGTTGAGCCAGAATCTATCCTTGGATAGGGCCATGAGGGCGTCGGCGTCCATGCTGTCCAGCTCGATGGTGGCCGGAGAAAACTCGTAGATGGCCGCGGGCAGCGCCACGCCCTCGCGGGCGGCGACGACGTGCTGGACGACGCTGTTGACCAGGAGTTTATCGCAGATGGACTGGAGGGTGGTGTCGTCAAAGTCGCCCCAGAGCAGGTATTTCCGGGCGGTGCGCACCGCCTTGACGCCGCTGATGCCCAGGTCGGCGATGCCCTTGCGCACGCTCTCCTCCACCGGGTCCATCACGCCGGGATTGTAGGCCACCTCCACCAGACGGGCGTCGGGGGGCGGAGGAGTGTCCCGGTAGGAGTATTCCTGGGTAATGGGGTCGGCGAGCAGCTCGCGGCAGATGCGGAGAATGTCCGCCTCGGCAAGGTCGCCTTCGAGGAGGTAAACGTCGCTGACTTTGGCGCGGGTGACGCCGGAGACGCCGAGGTCGAGAATGTCTTTTTCCAGGGCGCCGGCGCGGGGGTCGGCGAAGCCTGTCTTTACCGAGACCTCAATACGAAACAAGGTGGTGTCCTTTCCATTTTACTCTGCCACCCTGACCCTATCCATTATAGTACCACCGGGAAAAATTTTCACCCGCCGGCGGTACGGTTTTTAGTACTCCCCACCCGCCCGTCTCTCAATTCTCTCGATGAGAAACGTCAGCCAGCGGCTCGGTTCTCTGGTCTGGCCGAAGTCGAAGGCGGCGAAGGCCGCGTCGGCGGCCTCCGGGGTGTAGCGCCCGTCCACCGCCTTACCGTGAACCAGGTCCAGCATGCTCTGGAAAGACCGGCTGGCGACGGCGTAAGGGAACAGCGCCAGCACGTCCAGGACGCGCAGGATGCCGTATTTCACCGCCGGGTACGCCAGCGCCCGGAAACGCTTGCCCACCCCGAAGCCGTAGAGGTGCGTCTTTTCCTCCCAGTGGCCCAGCAGCAGGTCGATGGCGCCTTTAAGGGCGGGGCTCTCGCGGTAGCGGTCGTACTGCCCCAGCAGCATGAGGATGTTGAGGTCGTCCATGGGGCAGGAGTCGCGGCCGTAGCTGTCGCCGTAGCAGTCCCAGCCGCCGTTAGAAAGCTGCGAGCGCATTACCGCCTGGATGTAACGGACAAGGCGCGGGTCGTCGCAGTAGCCCATCCGCGCCAGCGACGCCACCAGAATGGCCGACATGCAGTAGTAGTCGTCGCGGACGTTGGGCGGCATCGTCAGCGAGCCGTCCGGCGACTGGAAGCGGAAAATCTCCTCGGCCTCGTCCGCCAGCCCCAGGTCGCTTACTTGCAGGCCGATATCGGCCAGGAAGAACAGGTCCCAGTAGGCCTTGCCGGTCTCGGTGTAGTGCACCTGGCCGCTCTTGATGGCGGGGATGCCGGCGTTAACGCTCTTGAGCCGGGCGACGATATTACGGATGGATTTATCTTGAAGGACGGGTTTGACGTCCGGCGGCTCGTCTAATAGCTGGCTCTCCACGGCGTAGCGCAGCCAGGCGGGGCCGGCCAGCAGCCAGTCGAGGGTGTTTTTATCCAAGGCTGCCGCCCGTGGGGTTTGGTTCCGGCGGTACTGCGGCGGGGCGATGAGAAATCATCTGGCCTATTTTAACTCTTTTAGGGGGCAGGAGTAAAGGTTGCGACAGGAAGGGGGCATCGGGATATGCGGAGTATTTCTTTGGTTATCTATTCCCACCCAGGCCACCCTCGCGGCATCCGCCGCTTAGCCCGGAGAAAAATCCTCCTTAGTCCCCCTTTACAAAGGGGGACAATACATCTTGCACAATGGGTCGTCTCCCTTTCGTAAAGGGAGACCGAGAAGGATTTAGCCCCCGGGGAGTAGCCCGCGAAGAGGGGCGCCAGCTCCTCTTAACTTAAATTCCCCCTCTCCTGCGACACACCTCGTCAGGAGAGGGGGATAAAGGGGGTGAGGTAATTAAAACCGGCCGAAGAGAAAGCCACCGCCCTCGGAGAGCGGTGGCTGTTCGATTCTCTTGGTCGTAGAGGGACCCGTAGGGGTCTGGAGCAGACCAGTTCCTATCCTTTTTTAAT
>Ga0307425_1000328_pt1 | contig 29984 bp, 19 predicted proteins | sample SalMarWE160330MG_FD_202152 | JGI IMG/M metagenome (GOLD analysis project Ga0307425, IMG submission 202152) | Salt marsh sediment microbial communities from the Plum Island Ecosystem LTER, Massachusetts, United States - WE1603-30 | ecosystem: Environmental > Aquatic > Marine > Intertidal zone >...
AAGCCAGAAGGCATAAGCACAACAGTGTTGGCCAAAACCAGTCAAAATTCCTGGTCTGAGAGACAACTGGACGAACAGAAGGTGACATTCGATGAGGGAAAAGACAAAGCCGGCCCGATCTCTCTCGCCGTGGTCGCCACGATCAAGTATAAAGACGATGAAGCAGAAAAAGGATCCGTAGAGAGCCAGGAGACCGCTGAGTCAGAAGCAGAAGTCAAAAAAGAAAAAGAGCAGGAGGCGGACAAGACAGAATCTGCAGAGGAGACCGAAGAGGAAAAACCCAAGCCCGAAGGCCGGTTGGCCGTGTTCGGCGATTCGGATTTTATGTCCAACCGTTATTACTACACCTCAGGGAACGGCAACCTTTTTCTCAACACGGCAGCCTGGCTGACAGAGGAGGCAGACCTTATATCCATACAACCCAAAACTTCTTCGCCAAAGACGATCCAGCTCACACCCTCTCAAGGGAGGATGATCTTTTTTGTCTCTCTCATCATCCTTCCTTTGGTGGTTCTCGTGACGGGGATCACGATCTGGGCAAGGAGAAGGGCGCTATGAAGTTCAAGACCACACTTATCCTTCTTGTCGTATTCCTGGCTCTTTTGGCATTCATACTCCTCTTCAATGTGAAGGACGTGGGGAAAGAGAAACCCGGAGACAAGCTGGTCGATCTCTCATCAAAAGACATCGAGAGGATCGTCTTCAAGACCGGAGAGGAAACGGTTACCTTTAAAAGAGAGGGAGAGGACGAGTGGCTTATATCCGAACCCATAGAGGCTAAAGCAGATAAATATGAAGTGGACCGCATCGCCAATGATTTTTCGAGCCTCGGAATAGACCGGGTGGTCGAGGAAGAGCCTTCAGACCTCGAGAAATACGGGATCCCCAAGGAAGAGATCTCTCTTTACTTTAAAGGCAAAGAGGAGCCTATCAAGATCCTGGTGGGCATGGAGAATCCCCTGGACCAGAAATTCTTCGCGAAAAGAGAGGACGAAACCCGTGTGGTTCTCATTTCGAGCTCGCACAAGACTCTTTTTGAAAAGAAGCTCTTCGATTTCAGAGAAAAAAGCATCTTCAAGTTCGATACGGACAATGTCATGGGCATAAAACTCCGTTCGGGGGACATCCAATGGGAAGCGGAAAAGAAAGAGAAGGAATGGTTTCTCAGAACACCTGTGGAGTCGCTGGCAGAAAATAGCGATATCACATCCCTCCTCAGCTCTCTCTCGGATTTAAAAGCCAAAGAGTTTGTATCCGAAGCGAAGACAGATGAGGAATCTAAAAAATTCATGTTGGATGCGCCCGCCAATACGATCACGCTCCAAATGCCCCTGGAAAACCAGGAGGTGACATTTTTTATCCAAAAAGTAGAGGATAAGGTCTATGCCACAACATCTCTGTCCACGAAGATCATCGAGGCGGAAGATACGATCCTGTCCAAGCTGGAGAAGGATCCCCGGGAGATGAGAGAAAAGCAGGTCGCAGATTTTTACACCTGGGAAGTGAACAAGGTGTTTGTCGAGAGCGGCGACCTGAGTCTCACAGTCATTAAAGATGATGAGGATAAATGGCACTTCGATTCTGCAGAAAAAGAGGAAGCGGACAAAGACAAAATCGACGAGTTCATCCGAAAGATCGAAGCGCTCCAAGCCGAGGGATTTATCGACCCGCCGTTAGATCTTAAAGAGTATGGACTGGATCCCCCAGAGGCCAAAGTGACAGTCTGGGTTAAGGAAGACGAAGACAAGTCAAATAAAATATCGGTTCTGATCGGGAAAAAACTCAAGGATGACGTCGAACAGGAAAACACAAAGAAGGCCGAATCGGAAAAAACTGGAACTGAGGCAAAAGATAAGGAAAAAACAGGAGAAGAACTCAAAGCAGACGCCAAAGAAGAGGCCGAAAAAGCAGAAGACGCTGCGATGAAGAAAAAGCTCGTTGTCGTCAAAAACGCCCGTCTGGACTACCTCTTCAAGGTGGATGCCGGATTTCTTGACCAAATTCCTAAAAAGCTTGAAGACTGGAAAAAAACAGCGGAAATTGACACATGATATCCCCTATGCTATAAAACTCATGAGGTAAGCCAGCGCTTTTTAGATAAATGGGGAAAACTATCTCATGACGATCTCTATCAAGAAGATCAAACACTACGAAATTATCGAGCCTATAGGAAAAGGCGGTATGGGCGAAGTATACTTGGCCCTGGACACGATCCTAGACCGAAAAGTCGCCATCAAGTTTTTACCGGAAGAAACACAGCAAGACCACACCTCCCGGGAGAGGTTTATCCGCGAAGCCAAATCTGCTGCCGCGCTTGACCACCCTTTCATCTGTAAGATCTACGAAGCTGGAGAGATTGACGGGAAAGCCTATATTGTTATGGAGTACCTTGAGGGAGAGGATCTTGGGCAGAGGTTGAAAAAAAATCCCCTCCCCTTAAGAGATTCTCTCAATGTGGCGCTTGAAATCGCTGAAGCTCTGGAAAAAGCGCATAAAAACAACATCGTTCATCGCGACCTGAAACCTGGCAATATCATGATTACGCCTCAAGGTCATGTTAAAGTTATGGACTTTGGCCTGGCAAAAAAAGTCATCCCTGGTGGAGTGGACGGAATAGCTAAAACCATTAGCCAGGCCCCTCTCACAGAGCAAGGAATGATAGCAGGAACATTAGCCTATATGTCACCAGAACAAGCGCGGGGAGAGGATGTTGACCCAAGGAGCGACATTTTTTCACTGGGAATAATTCTCCAGGAAATGTTATCGGGAATGCATCCCTTTACAAAAACCAGCGCCATAGAAACTCTCAGCGCAATCCTTAGAGATCCTGCTCCGTATCCCAACATCAAGCCAAAAATGATGAATCCAATCCTCTCTCCTATTTTGAAACGTGCCCTTGCTAAGAATCCGAACGATCGTTACCAGAATATTTCAGATATTGCGCAAGATATCCGGAAAGCGCAGAGAGAGATCATTGGAGGAGTTTCGTTTTCACACCGTGTGTTGCCCATAACCGCTGCGAGTATCGTCGTTATCGCCCTGCTTATTTTCACTCTCCTAAAATTCACACGCCAAGTAAAAGTGCCTCCCACAGAATCCACCCCTGAGCCAATATCTGTCATTATTGCCGATGTTCAAAATCAAACAGGAGACGCTGTATTCGATGGAGTCTTGGAGAAATTGTTGAGTATCAGCTTGGATGGTGCATCCTACATATCAGTCTACGATAGAAAGCAGGCCATAGAAAAAACAATGCAATTGAAGCCAGGTTCTGAAGGAAAACTGGACATAGAAACGGCTCAACTCCTTAGCCGCCGAGAAGGAATCAACGCTGTCATTAGTGCCTCGATCAAACAAAACAGCAACGGCTATCTTCTCAAATCGTGGGCCTTGGATGCCACTAGCTCGAATAAGATCGCTGAAGTCAGCCAACATATTGGATCTAAAACCGATATACTAAAAGTGGCAGATCTTCTCTCAGCAAAATTAAGAGTAGAACTCGGCCTCATTTCTCCCGACTCAACAGAAGCACTCATCAAAGAGACCTTTACGACTACATCTTTAGAAGCGATGAATGCATATGCACGCGCCCAAGAGCTTGACGACTACGGTAAGCCGGATGAAGCTCTTAAAGAATATTTAAGAGCAATCGACAATGATCCAAATTTTGGACGTGCATATGCAGGCCTGGCAGTCATTTACTATAACCAGGGACAATATCAAAACGCTAAAAATTACTATCAAGAAGCAATGAAACGGATAGATCAGATGACCGATCGGGAAAAATACAGGACCAGAGGCGGATACTACTTGATGATAAGAGATTTTAATAAGGCCATCGAAGAGTACAGTGCATTAGTGGAACAACATCCGAAGGATTATTCAGGACATGCAAACCTCGCCCTAGCTTATTTCTTTGCTCGAAACATGCAACGATCGGTCGAAGAAGGACGGATCGATGTTCAACTCAATCCCCAAAGCATTAATGGTCACTATAACCTGGCCTGGTATGCTCTAGGAGCGGGAAACTTCCAAATGGCAGAGAAAGAAATGCGCTCAATTGTGGCAAGTAATCCTGATTTTGTAGAAGTGTATGTATGTCTTGGATTGGCGCAAATCGCACAGAATCAAATAGTGCAAGCGACAGAGACATATCGCAAGCTCGAGACTATAAATTCATTCGGACACACACTCGCAACGACTGGATTGGCTGACCTTGCAGTCTATGAGGGACGACTTACAGATGCAATCAATATTCTTGTTAAAGAGATAACGTTTGATCTTGAAAACAAAAGACCATACAATGCCGCTGACAAATCGATTATCCTTGCTAATGTGTACCTGCTACAGGATAATAAATCCCTCGCTGCTCAAGCAACAGACCAAGCCATTTCTGCCAGCACAAGAGAGGAAATATTATTATCTGCAGCCTTAATCTATCTCAAAGCTGACAAAGTAAGTGAAGCGCGAGAAATCGCGGGAAAGCTGAGTAAACAACTTTACTCTGAGCCTCTTGCTTATGCAAAACTGGTTGGAGGAGAGCTGAGTATGGGGAGAGGGGATATTTCCAGTGCCATCCGTCTCTTTCAGGAAGCTCAATCTCTGGTTGATACCTGGCTTGGCCATTTTCTTCTGGGGTGTGCCTATCTAGATGGAAAAGCATTCACAGAGGCATATTCAGAATTCGAAACTTGTATAAAACGTCAGGGGGAAGCCGCCTCCGTGTTCCTGAACGACCTCCCTTCATTCCGCTATCTACCGCCAGTTTATTATTATCTCGGACGCGCCCAGGAAGGTCTTGGAAGCGATGCGGCCACGGCTTCTTATCAAAAATTTCTTCAGATCAAAGAAAAAAACGAAGGCGATTGGATGGTCAAGGATGCCCGCCGCCGCTTTTCTATCCGGTGATTTTTATCCTTTAATATGCCTCTTTATAGGTTGTCCCAATGGGATGGATTTCAATGTCATAGTGAGAAGGATCAGAAAGGAAACCTATCAGAATGGAACACTTTCAATCTTTAAGATAAATCAGTGAATATATTTCACTGTGGCGTAATCTTTGGAGGTTCCCACTCCTTGGCTGCTTCCCGTCACAATAACATTTCCAAAATGATCAATGGCAATGGCCTTTCCCCTTGAGAAAATATTCCCTCCGCCATTAAAGAGAAACTCTGCGGGATAATCGATCCCGCTTGCAGGACCATTATATCTCTCACTCCAAACCTCGACTCCTGAGCTGTCATATTTAATCGTGAAGAAGTCATAGTGCGTTCCGTTTCCTTCACTTTTCCCGGTTACGCAGATGTTTCCTGAATCATACAGAATGACTGCTGTAGCGATATCATCGTTTCCATTATCATATCTTGCTATCCCCTTAGGATTAAGGACGGGATCTTCCCAGACTTCATTCCCATCGAGATCATATTTTATTGTCACGAAATCGTTATCGGCACCTATAAAGCTGGAGCCCGTGACAATGACGGCAGAACTATTGGCGGCAATGGCAAATGCCTTATCATCGCCGCTTCCATCATAACGCGCAACATTTCCTGATAAATTCGTCCAGGCCTCATGGCCATTCAAATCATACTTAACGGTCACATAGTCGTTATTCAATCCGTTCGAACTGTAGCCCGTTACATAAACTCCAGAACCATTGACTGCAATGGCAAATGCTTTATCGTCGCCGCTTCCATCATAACGCGCAACATTTTCAGGAAAATCCGTCCAGGCCTCATTGCCGTCCAAATCATACTTAATAGTCACATAGTCGTTATTCAATCCGTTCGAACTATAGCCCGTTACATAAACTCCAGAACCATACACCGCAATTGCGGTAGCCACATCATCCTGGCCTATTCCCTTCCCCTCATATCTCTTCTCCCAAAGCAATTTGCCTGAACTGCTGTATTTGGCTGTCAAGTAATCGTGGGTTTTTTCTGGATCGTCCTCCAGACTTTCCTCGCTCATTCCTGTCATGTAAACATTGCCTGAATTATCCAAAGCAAGGGATAAAGGAACATCATTCCCATTCCTTCGAGCGTCATAAGTCTCGTCCCACAATAGATTTCCAGAATTGTCGTATTTCAGGAGGCAATAGTCAGCATGTGCCACTTTATTTCCACGATGGACATAGCCCGCCACAAAAATGAAGGGATCTCCAGGTGAATTTTCCCAAACGGCAATGGCTGTCCCATAATCACCCAGGTGTGAAGGCCCATCATACCTGTGTCCCCATTGAAAATCGCCGGCACTATTGTACTTGATCGTGTAGATATCAGGTCCAGTGGTTCTGCCTGTGCTGTACCCGGTGATATAAATGTTTCCTGCACTATCAACCGCGATGGCAGTGGCTTCCTCATCTCCGCTTAAAGAGTCGTTATTATATCTTCTGACCCATTCTTCCCGAAGCGATGCCATATAGTCCTCATTTGGTATCGAACTGACAGAATATTCATAAGTTCGACTCGGCGGAGAGAACACGTATCCAGGCTTTTTCGGAGTCACTGTCCCACTCCAACCGTATGGCACAACCGCAGTATAATCGCCATCAGCGTCGGTTGTTATTGTGTCGGCGAAACCTTCCATGATTACTCCTTCAAGAGGTGTTAAGCCTTCGGCAAGTTTTACTTTTCCAGAAATTGTAACCGCATTGCCGACAAAATTTGCAGTGATCGTTTTATCTCCCGTCATGTGGACTATCAGAGGATTTTCCGTTCCTGAAGCATCCCCGCTCCACTGGGCAAAGGAAAAATTTGCGTTGGCTTCGGCCGTCAATACCACCTCCTCGCCCTCCATGTATAATTCTTTGTCCGGAAGCATAGTTACAGTGCCAGCTCCACCCGGGTATGCATCAACAGAAAGTGTATAAGTGTTTTGAATCGTGATACTCAACATCTGGATATCGAATTTTCCACTCACCTCATCAGTCACTTTTACCTTAAACACAAAGAGACCAGAGACGCTCGGAGTTCCCTTCAATTCTGCCGTTCCATTGTTTGAAATCAAGTTTAAGCCATCGGGAAGGGGCTCATTCATCGGATCGTCAAGCGACCAAGTCAAGTTCCCTTTATCGCCAAAGGCCGTAAGCGTTGCGCTATAAGGAATGTCAACAGCACCATCAGGGAGGGCGGTGGTAATGATCTGGGGCGGAAAGTCATAATAGACGTCATTCGGATCAGGGGCATGGGCCACGAATGCTGCACCCACTGTGTTCGGATCGAAAGGCTCACCGGTATCCGCCACCGATAGAGTGCTGGAGCCCTGAATCAAACGTTTATCGAAGACCCGTAAAATGACTCGGCCCTCTTCCTCTGGCGGAAGGAAAAAAGTGGCGTTACGGATGTTGGGATTGCGGATGTTGGGATTGCGGATGTTGGGATTTTCGTAATTCGGGTTGTTCGGATCAGGAAAAGGATTGACGAAGTTAGGATTTACAATGTTCAAAATCAATTCATGATGCTCTTCCGTTTCGAGGTTACAGTTATTATCCACAGGGGTTTCATAGACTCTGTAAACCAGAAGCTGGGCATAGAAGGGTTGATCTTCTTCTTGCGGATCGGGCAAAGGCTGGGGTTCCTCTCCCGCAACTGCGGTGGAAACAAGGTTAAATGTGTAGGAAGAGGTGGTGTTCCCTTTGTTTTTAACAGTCCATTCGATGTCTGTCAAACCCTCAAGGCTAGAATTACGGATGTTGGGATTGCGGATATTGGGATTGGCCGCTTCATTCTCTGAAATGTCCGGGGAGTTGGGATTGACGATATCAGGATTAATGAGAGAATTCATATACTCGTCAGAATACACTTGCTCATCCGGGATATTGGGATTGCTGACGTTCACATCCCCCCAATTCACTATGCTCAGGTTTCTGATATTGGGAGTGTGAAACTCAAACTCCGAAATATTAGGAGGAGGAACTTGAACATCAGGATTTTCAATCAAGGGATTTGTGTGGTCTGGATTCAACACCACAAAGCTTTTAAGACCATTTGGAAGAACAGTGCCTCCCGAATTTGTTTCCTCAACATAGATCCATAAAGACGCATAGGTGCCCGAACTCAAGGAAACGACAAAAACCGGCAGGGACGCAGAAGAGAATGCAGCTATTGGAACATCCAGAACATCTTCAGCCGGCTCTGTAAGAGGGAAAAATGAGGCATTGACATAAGGGGAATCGATCGTCAATTTGAAATATTTATCTGTAGGAGTCGTGTTTTTCACTATGACAACAAATGTTCTTGGGATGTTCAAGGGTTTTGTGTTTCCCGGGGATTCCACGACGAGACCCTGAGAAATGCGTGATGTGTAGACGTCCTGGTTCCTCATACCTGTGCAAGCAGGATTGCACGGATTATTTTGAACATTAATAGGTGTGTACTGGGTCCAATCTCCCCACCAATCTCCACCAGGCGGATAGACATCGCGATTATCTGTCCAGGCAACATGATATAAAGGTGTTCGATATTGAGCTTGATCCATCACTGCGCCAATCTGAAGCGCCGCGCCATTAAATCGCCAGGCTCCATTTTCAAAGACAAACCTAGGAGACGGAGCAAGATCGATATAATCACCGATGAATGGGACTGTTCCTCCCTTGAATAAAGGCAGGTTTGGAAAATTCCACTGGCTCTGAACAAGGACCATTCCGTTCAGCGTGTACAGGTATCGCGAGACACGGATGGAAGGCTCGAAACTCGGAGGTTGACCCGGCTCACCTATGGCAGTCCGAACATCGATGGTATGACGTATCTGTGAATCTTCAATATGATAGTCAAAATCGTTCGAAATGTCGTCGCGCTGATCAAACCATGCTGCCATCAGCTTTCCGGCTGCAAAGGTTAAGGAGGGCATGAATTGATGACCGCTCCCCTCGTATGCGTCTATAGCAGAAGGAGCGGTCCAACCTCCTCCATTAGTCGAGGAAGTAACGAGAACGCGAGCGGTTCCTTGCTGTCCTAATCCACGCTCTGACCAGGCCACATAGACAGTCCCGTTATAAGCAGCCAAAGCAGGCAAAGTGCTCGTCCTGAATGAAAATTCTGTTGTCCCTTGATCGAAGGGATTGATATGAGCTACTTCTGTGGCTTTGGAAAATGTCTGACCAAAGTCTTCTGACTTTGAAATAATAATGGCATCAGCGTCCTGGCCCGCTGCAAATCGTCTCCAAGCGACATACACATGCCCGTTAGCCGGATCGATAGCAATCGTAGTTCCCTGATTCACATGCTGGCTCTCACTCAGTTTGATGGGATTACTCCAGGTAACTCCACAATCTAAGGATCTGGAAAATAGGATTTTATTATGAACATTGTTAACATCATTTCCGACGAACATGCTGTATACAATATAAACATTTCCACAAGACACAGATTGGTTGTTAAAGATTCCCATGGCATAACTGCTTTGGGGCTGGTCAACAGCGATCCACGGTTTATCCGTGAACTGCCCGCTCGTCCCTGCATCGATAATGGAAGTCCCAAGATACCGAATCGTATCGCCGAGCTCTTTATTGTTATCATCCTGGAATCTCGATACAAAAAGGACGCTATCCCCGTTTTCTTCCCTATCAAAAGCGATACCGCTGTAGTAAAAAAGCCCGTTTGTTCCCGCACGGACGGTTGGATCGGCGGCGGCCGTAAACCCGTATAGCGGATTTGGTTTAAGATACGAAGGAGTCGTATCATAATAGTGATATCCTGGAAGCAGGCTACTCGACCAGGTCTGACCTCCATCAAAGGACTTAAAGACGCCCAACCAAGCATCCCCCTCTCCTTCAGCGGTACTCAGCACCTCTCCAGGCAGGGCACCTTCTGATCCAGGAAAATCCACTGTGCGGTAGTCGTTAGCACCCGCTAAAAGATGCATAGTGTTGCGTGTGGAAACTGCAATCGAGGGTTCATTTTGACGCTGAAGAAAGGGATCTCCTCCCGGTAAACTTGTGCCATGGACCATATTTATATTTTGTCCTGCAATTAAAGAGTTCCCGTTCTGGGTAACACGACCCCAATATTGAGATTTGAATGGGATAGCAGCCATAGTCATAAAGCCCATCACTATAAGAAGCAAAAATAAAGCGCGTCTTCCTGACATAGTGAATTCTCCGTCTTTTAATATTTCATATTTTACAGGTATATATTATAAATTTACTGGGAAAGATCAAAGTTTTATGGCAAGATTGGATAATTTTTAAAAGCCCTCCTTCTTTGAGCCAAAAAGAGCTGCACTGATACTCATATAGGAGGATAGTATTCAGATGTGGGAAATCGACTCTCGCTTCAGTTAATCCTCCTGGCAACCAAGGTGTATAAAAGATACTAAAAGCGATACCCCAAGTCAAGCGAAAAATGATTTAAATACTTCATTAAGAATTGGTTCTATGGGAGGGGATAATGTGGGCTAATCCAACACCTCGTACACCATAATTGCTTCTTTTTTCCCCTTGAGCTTTGTCGGACCGATCTTATTGATCTTGAACTTTTTGCCCATGATCTGTTTGTAGGTCTCCTCCCCTATCAGGATCTGATTGGGCTTGGCGAACGATTCTAACCGGGAGGCCGTATTCACCGGGTCTCCGATCACCGTATAATCCAGCCTCCTCGGAGACCCTACATTCCCGGCGACCACACGACCCGTGTTTATCCCCATCCGGATGCTAAATTTGGTCTTGGAAGCCGACGACTCTATCATATCCAAGAAATCTCTTCTGATTTCCAGTGCCGCCTGCACCGCTCTTTTTGCATCATCCTTCTTTTCCATGGGGGCCCCAAAAACCGCCATAATTCCATCCCCCAAATACTTATCCAGCGTTCCATTATGCGCGAACACAATATCCGTCATCCGCGAAAAATGCTGATTCAAGAGCTGATTGATCTCTCGAGGATGCATCGTCTCCGACAGGCTGGTGAACTCCACCATATCCGTGAACAAAATTGTCGTCGTTAACTCCTTTGCTTCCATCAGGTCATCTTTTTCCCCTTGACTCCCTTTGATGATCATGTCGATGACCTGAGGCGAATGGAACCTCTCCAGCCGGCGTCTCATCTCCTCCTCTTCCTGGATCTGCTGATTGAGCCTCGCCTGCCCGATGATCATGGCCATCTGACACCCGATCGTCTTCAACAATTCGAGGTCGTCCATGGTAAACAAGTTGTCCAACCGCGTGCTGTTCAACTGAATAGCCCCGATGACCTTATCCTTATCCCAGAGAGGCACACACAGGGCGGACCGTATCCCTTTGGTCATGATGCTCGCTGCATCTGCCAACCGTGAATCCGACATGGCATCGGAAGTGAGCAGGGCCACCTTGTCCTTAACAACGTGTTCGATAATTGTCCGGCTTATTTTCAATTCGCCTTTGGCCTTTTTACTTTCGCCCCTGGACTTCATAACGACAGGCACAAGGTCATCATCTTTTCCTTCTCCCAACAGGATCAATGACCCATAATCGGCATCGATGACCATAAACAGAAGATCCATGATCTTATTCAGGAGCTCATTAAAATCCAGGCTGGAGTTCAACTGCCGGCTCACTTCATAAAGCACAAAAAGCACCTTGTTCATTCTTTCGATAGCCGAGACACCCGCACTGGCTTCAACGGTTTCCTTTTCCTTGAATAAAGGGATGGGGCGGCCCATAATTTTATGTTTTTTCCCGGGCACAATCGTCGCTAACAACTCTCCAGAATCCTGGAGACAGCTCTTCTGGGGGTTTATCTGTATGGTCTGCTGTTGCCAGTCTTTGTGATCATCCTCCTTTGCCAGGACAAAAGTATCGCTCTTGGAAATAACGGTGCCTTCTTTGATTAGAAAGACGAGTTTTGATTGGCCGATCTGGATCGTGTCGTTCTCCTCGAGCCGTACTTCTTGGATCAGTTTTCCGTTCACCTTTGTGCCATTGTGACTCCCCAGGTCAGTGAGTACATAGCCCTTTTTTTTCTTCGTGATCTTGGCATGATAGCGTGAAGCGATCGGGTCAGGAAGAACGATATCATTGTCCTCGTTACGCCCGATGCTGACCTCGTCCTTATTAAGGGAAAAATCCACGTTCTTTCCATCTCGGAATGTCATCTGAAGAAGCGGCATCTTATCGTCCCTGCTTTACCCAAGGAAATATATCAAACAGATAGGCTTTTTGTCCAGCAAATCAGAATTTCTATGATGAGATCGATTCGATCCCATTGTCTCGAAAAACTCACTCAGCCCAGGATCAGCGCATCGCCTTCAATCGCTCGATCTCTACATCCAACTCCCTGATACGGTTTGCCATTTTTTCGACGATTCGGAAAGCCAGAGATGGATCTGCACTTATTCTGCGCAATAATGTCCTTTTATCTATGGTTATGGCTCTCACCTCACCCAGAGCTCTGACAGTGGCCGAACGGACTTCTCGCTCGAAGATCGCCATCTCTCCGAAAAAATCTCCCTTGCTCAATACGGCCAGGCTGACCTCATGTCCATCTTTTTCCCGGAGCACTTCGACCGTTCCCTCAAGGATCTCGAACATACAATCTCCGGTCTCCCCTTGCCGCACTATGACTTCTCCATCGTTATAGACTTTACCCAGGACACCAGTCTTCATAGCTCCTCCTCGATCGATACACTTTTTTTAAAGGGCCAGAGTTCTACGGCGAAATTCCATAATAAATTCGTAAGAAAGAAGGGATGAAGAGTGCGGAAAAAAACCTCTTTATATGGGGCGCTACCTGTGAACATATCCCACAGCACAGCGCTCATCCTTCGATTCTTCCCCTCTTTTTTTTGTTCTTTGGAGACCATCCGCAAAATGGCTCTACGAGCGAGTTTGATCTTCTGGAGTAGGCCGACTATGAGAAAGATCAGCTTTCCTATGGAATTATCATTCTTGAGTGACTTACATGTGGGCCAGAAATGGTTCTTGAAATCCTCGCTCGAAACGCCCTCGAAGAGAGCTGTCCTTGCCGCCGCCTTTGCCGTCCGGTAAGCTGCGCCGATACCATCCTTGTATAAACGGCTGACTCCGGAATCCCCGAGGAACACGATACGGTCTCCAAAAGGCTGAATGGCTGCTGAGACATTCATTCGCGGTGAGCACTGACACGCAGCCGTGGCAGGATCCCAATCCTGGGGGAAATTTTTTTTGACGGCAGGATTCTTCAGAAATGATTGGACGAACTCCTTATCTATCTTGTACCCCAGCATACAGACTGTTGCATAATTCCCTTTAGGAACGATGGCCGCGAATTCAAGCCTTGGAATATCGAGGAGAAAGGTATGCATTGAGCTGCCTAAATTATGTCCGACCTCATCACGTCCTAAAAAATATTCGCAGATGTACGTTTTTGTTGTTTCTGGAGGCTTATAGCCCAGGTTCAGATCTTGGAAGAGTTTGAGCGTCGGGGAGTTCACCCCAACGGCCACAGCGACAAGATCATAGGACCGGACTGTCCCCCCGCGGGTCTCGATCTCAGGCCGGCCCTCCGACCAGGAGACACCCACAACTCTATCATCGACCCGTTGGGCTCCCTTGTACAGGGCCAATTTCAGCAAATACCCATCAAAACTTCCCCATTCCTGATCCCTATTCCGCTTGGGGCCTCCACCCCTGTAAACAGCAGCGATCCTCATTTCATGAAGGGGCGTCTCGATCCGAACACTTCCCACATCCATATGGAGGAAGTAGGAATCTACTCCTCTTTGAACGACGGTGTGTGGAAGTTCGATACCTTCAGTCGCCAGGGTCTGCACTAATGTTTCGGAGATGATGCCTCCGCACATGTTACAGCCAGGGGGGCCCGTACTGTTAAAATCCCTGGTCTCAAAAATATCGATATAGAGGTCAAGCCCCACTCTTTCTGCCATGTTCAGCAGAAAATAGGCAAAGAAAGACCCGGAGGGCCCGCCCCCGATGACAGCCACGCGCGAACCCTCTTCAAGTTTAAAATCAGGGGGGATTTTCTCGGAAAAAGTGGGGACCGTTTCAGACGATTCTTCAGACGATTCTTTGCTCTTGAAATCAGATGTCATACTCTAAACTATCGGTTTATTCAGGATGGATACTATCACTATCATTCCGAAAACAGGTTGTCAAGCGGAATAACCAGCCGCAAGTAAACATTACCTGCGGTCCTGGACACCCACAAGAACACCAGACATTCCGGTTCTTATGTCCGCCGCATTGGCTTCATCGGTATCGATATGCATGCTGAGGCGATAATCGGGATGCACCCTCACCAAGACATCTCCAAAGATCAGCTTCCTCTCGCCCTCCACGTGGACGCTCACGATATCCTTGTCTTTCACACCGAATGAGAGAGCATCCTCCGGAGACATATGGATATGGCGGAGGGAACAGATCACGCCATGAGGTATGGTCACTCTCCCTTCGGTCCCCTCGAGCGTGATTCCCGGACTTCCTTTGAGGACTCCGGATGCCCGAATCGGGGCCTTTATTCCCAGCTTAAACTCTTCTGTCATGGAGATCTCCACCTGAGTTTCGCTGCGTGAGGGCCCCAGGACCCTCACCCGCTCCACACGCCCTTTCGGTCCCACAAGATGGACGGCTTCTTCACAGGCGAACTGCCCGGGCTGGGAAAGGTCAGAACGATGGGTCAATTCGCGATCCGGGCCAAAGAGATTTTTTATATCATTTTTTGACAAGTGGACATGGTGTGCAGACACCTCAACCGGGATCTTCCGTTCCTTTTTGATCTTCATAAGTTCCGAAACCGTCTCGTTTTCTAGAGTCCGCATGGTCTCTCTGGCGATCATTTTTCCTTCATCTGTGGGGACGACCAGCACTGTGACTTGAGAGGCTTTTTCAGATATGCTCCTCACCTCACTGGGCGAAGCAGGCGCTGTTTTGTTCAACACACTATCCACATGAATCCCCATGGGAGCCAAACCCTGACAGGAAAGACCTCTCACCCATGCACTCCCCTCCCCAATTCCTCCGGTGAAAACGAGGACATCCAACCCGCCTAAAGCAGCCGTGTAAGCCCCTATATATTTTCGTATTCGGTAACAAAAGACTTGTATGGCGATCAAGGCTCTTTCATCCCCTTTATTGGCCCTCTCTTCGATCTCACGAAGGTCGCTGGAAATACCCGAGAGTCCCTTGAGCCCGCTCTGTCGATTCAGGATCTCATACACTTCATCCAAAGAAAAACCCTTTTCTTTGCACAGATGGATGGCTGTCGATGGGTCGACATCTCCACAACGGGTTCCCATGATCAGCCCTTCCAACGGAGTGAGCCCCATGGTGGTATCCACTGATCTCCCGTGATCCACGGCACAGATGGAGGCTCCATTCCCCAGATGACACGTGATGATTTTCATCTCTCGAAAATTCCGTTTCAGATAAGCCGCAGCTTTTAGAGCCACATAATTATGGGAGATCCCATGGAAACCATACCGACGGATCCGGTCCTCTTCATAAAGCGCGTACGGAAGACCGTAGAGATACGCATGCCGGGGCATTGTCTGGTGGAAACCAGTGTCAAACACGGCAACTTGGGGAACCTTGGGCATGAGGCGAATACTTTCTTTGATCGCCATGAGGTTTGGAGGATTATGGAGCGGCGCTAAGCGCGAAAATTTATCGATATCCCGAATCACATCCTCATCGATGATGACCGGATGGCTGTAGGCATCGCCCCCATGGACCACACGGTGTCCCACAGCACTGATCTCTTTGAGGTTTCGGATCACGCCTTCCTCAGGGTCCGTCAGAGACTCGACAACGGCTTTAAAAGCCTCTTCGTATCCGATACTCCCGAGCTCCCGAATCGATTCCTCTTGACCATGTTTTTTAATGATCCGTGATGTTTCGAGCCCGATCCTTTCGACCATCCCGCCGCAATTATGAGATGGCTGTTCCGTATCATAGAAATTGTACTTTAAAGACGAACTCCCACAGTTGATCACCAGGATTTTTTTCGGCGTCGGGGATGACAGCTCTAATCCATATCGATCGGGTAAACTCTGCCAGGCATCCTCAACCCGAATCTGCTCCTCCACATTCTGCTGACGGGCTCTTAATCTTTCAGTGATGGTTTTAGCCATGACCCTTACAGATTGAGGGTTGACCGCGATAAATTTCGTGAATATCTCGGGAGAAATCACAAAGATCTCGCACTCCACACGGGCGATCACATCTGCATTTGTGGGTTCTCCGGTGAGCAGAGAGATCTCGCCGAGAAAACCCCCTTGTTTTATCTCTCCGATCTTGATGCGTTCCCCCAATTTGCTTGTAATGATGGCATCGGCCTGACCATCGACCATGATCCCAAGAAATCGTCCCGGTTGTCCCATTGGAATGATCATTTCCCCGGGTGCATACGTTTTAAAATGACAGTTTTCGACAAGCTCTCCAAGCGCTTTTTCGGAAAAAGCCTCGAACAAAGGCAATCCTGCTAAAAACTGCACTATGTTTTCCATTAACCTCACCTCCACGACAACGTTCTTTCCATAAATATTTCTATTTGCTCGAGTAAAATCCTTCTATTTCATTGAAATGCCTCATAAGATCATCCCATTCCCGATAAGTATACCTAAATTTGCAAAAAGGAAAAAGCAATAGTAATCATCCTTATTATCGTGATAAGCGCATTAGACGGAAAGAAGAGCGAGTCACTGTCCTTATGAGTCGGATGGTGGTGGGTGGGGGGGTCTTCGACGAATAGGAACTGTGACGAGCTTATGCTCTTAGCATTTGACTTAGGACCATCAGGAAATAAGGATGCTTCCGAAGCCAAAAGAGGACGCTCATGTGCATTGAGAGTCATTGACATCGGATTACGGCTGTGTTATTTTTTTTAAAAACAAGTCGATGAATCTCAGGGAAGAACTCATTAAGGGGAAAATATAAATGGATAAAGACAAGGAAACCCTCAATATCGATGAATATGTCGAGCTGTCAGCGTTTGCTGATATTGACATCGGTGTCACAGCTGCCAAGACGATCAACGAAGCCATGGATCAAGTCATGAAAAAGATCGGAGAGATCTTTAATCCTGTGACACACATCCTTCTGCTTCGCGATAAAGAGAAGGATGAGTTTTATTTAAAGCTCGTAGAAGGTCGGGGTGCCGAAAAACTCAAAGGAATCATATTGCCCAAAGCCGAAGGCCTATCCAGATGGATCGCCAGCGAAGGGAAAGCGGACTTCATCTCAGACATCAAAAAAGACGGCCGTTTCAGCAAAACCATTACAAAAAACATCGATTTCACCGCATCATCCACGATCGGAGTGCCCCTTGAGGTGACAGAAAAGATCATCGGTGTGTTCCAACTGATCAACAAAGAAAACAATGAGGCTTATACGGCTGCAGATCTCAACATTCTTAAGACGATCGTCGAGTATGCCGCTATGGCCATAGAAAAGGTCTATTACTTGAGCGCCCTCAAAGACATGGATAATGTCGATTCCCTCACAGGAGTCTACAAGAGGAAGAATTTCAACACCCAGTTCAAAAAAGAGACCGAGAGGTGCAAACGTTATGGTGATCCGTTGTCCATGATCATCGTGAATATCAATGATTTTAGCGCTCTGAATGAAAAATTCGGACACCAAGCTGGTGATCAAGTGCTGAAGGACCTGGCACAAACTTTAAGGAGAAATGTCAGAAGAGTGGATATCGTTGCCCGTTATGGCGGAGATGAATTTGCCGTCCTCATGCCCAACACATATAAAAAGAATGCAGAGATCGTCAAAGAACGGATCCTCGGAGATATCGAAAAGGAGGCTAGAAAGAAGAAACCGAGCTATAGCGTAAGTATCGGGCTGGCCTCGGTCGGAGCCAAAGATTCCGGTTCCCTCCTTGAAAAAGCGGAGAAAGACCTCCTCAAACAGAAGCCAAAAAAGAGCGGCAAAGAATCAGGAAAAACAGAACAACCTGAGAAAAAAGGAAAAAAGCCTCGAGGGAAAAAATAAATATCTCACTCTAAGAACCCTCTTGACCCGCGATCTTAAACACCTGGATCCTGTTATTGCTTGAATCAGAGACATAGACGAGCCCATCTTTATCCACAGCGACCGCAGAGGGCAGATCAAACCTGCCGATCCCTGTTCCGGGTTCCCCCCATTTTGTGATAAAAATTCCTTCACTGTCGAATTTCTGGATCCTGCTGTTAGCTGCATCAGCGATGTAAATGTATCCATCCCTGTCAATTACGATCCCTTTGGGATTCCCGAACTCACCGTCCTTCGAGCCGCGTTCTCCCCATGCAGAGATGAATTTCCCTTCTGGAGAGAATTTATAGACCCGGACCTTATCGAGGATCCAGACGTAATCATCCGGTCCCACAGCGACATCAACGGGTAATCCCATATTTTTCGGCTTTTCCAGAATGCTCTGGAACACGCCAAGGCTGGAATAGACCTTCACGCGCAGGTTTCCCGAATCAACGACATAGACATCATTCTTGCTGTTGATTGAAATTCCCGTGGGCCTCAGTATCTCATCCTGTCCGGTTCCTTCCTTTCCCCATGTTTTGATAAAGTTCCCGTTTTTATCAAATTTCCACACACAATGCTCTTTGACATCCGTGACATAGACATAGCCCTCGCTGTCAATAGCGACACCGGAGGGATTCTCTATCCCCCTGTAACGAGAACCCTTCGGCGCCCAATTGAGGATAGGCTTGCCCTCGATGGTGAACTTCCTCAGTTTCTCTTTGCTATCATCAACAACAACAACATTATTGTTTTCGTCAAAGGTAATCCCTTGTGGATTCTTGAACAAGCTCAGGTTTGCCCCCCCCCATTTCATAAGGTATTCATACGTTGCTCCCGTCAGAACGGCATCCATGGTATAGGGATCTTTGCTTGCCTCGAGAGTAAATCCTTGGGTCCAGCCCACATAGCCCTCTTTGACGACCTCCACTGTATATTCACCAAAAGGAACAAAGGGCAGCATACAATTCGTCACTTTGCCCGTGTCTTTTCCATTTAGATAGACCTTTGCACCTGGAGGGTTTGACCTGATAGCTACGTTCCTTCCCAGGCTTTCGAGTAAATATTCTTTTTTGATCTCGTTCAGGGTGAGAAAAAACTCATCTTGGATGGATTTATAACCATCTTTGGTTATCTCGATCTTGACGATGGGGGAATCGTTTTTAAATATACCTGGGCTGGAACCCACTTCCTTGTTGTTGATCTTGATCTGTGCGTTCTCTGGATCGGTCACGATTTCCACCGAATATTCGGTGATCTTCCCTAAAAACGCATTCTCCGCATTGTGGATGAGGCTTACGATCTTCGGATCGAAGATGTTTTTGGTGCTTTCTTTAGCATACAGATAGTCCACCTCGAACACATTCCTGATCTCCTCCAATGCCCGCTCATTTTGATTCAAACCAGCATAACCCATCCCGATCCACAGGAAGATCTCTGCAGCGAGCTCCCTCCGTGTCTGATCATCCGTCAAACGAAATGCTTTAGCGATGAGAGGGCGTAGAGAGACAACGGCGGTTTCAAGATCTCTATCAGAGCGGATCAGATCCCGACTCTCATCCAATGTGCTCTGTATTTCCACAATGATCTCTTCTTGGGTTTTTTCCAAAATCGGCAGACTCTCCAGCACTCTGGCTTCCAATTCCTCTGCGCTCACAGTCTCCACCAAAATCTCATGCATATATCCAGTGATTCTTGCGCCTTCGACCTCAAGAGAGACCTTGTACCATTCGCCCTCTTTGCCTTCTGAATCCAAGATCGTATTCAGTGATAAACGGGCGAGTGTTTTCCCGTTGATCTCAGGAGTCTCATTCACTCGGGCATCATCCATGATGACTTTAAGCTTGATTTGGCCCGTTCCCTGGCCCAGGAAGACGAGGACAAGGAATAAAACGATCAATATCTCGGGTTTGCACAGATGTCTATTTCTCATCATTTCTCACAGCCGTTCTCAATTATAAATCAATCAGACTAAATGCTTTCCCTGCTATATTCCACAATTTTCCAGGCATTGCCTTGCTTTTCCATCGTTAGGGTGATTTCTCCCTCGAATATCACCTTTTTTCTTCCCGTGGCTTTGGGAACGGCAGAAACGAGACTGGGGAATGTGATCACAGCACGGTTTGCGCTTGAAAAACGGACTGACACTTTCGAAACAAAAACCTGGATATTATCATAATTGTTGAAAAGCTCCCGTGCCTCGGTTGTCCTTTGCTGAGTAAGGGATGGGGAACCGATGTCGCTGAGCAGGGTCAAAAGGTCTTTCTCTTCCTCGGCCTTCCTGTGGCGCTCCACGATAGATCTGATCTCCGCCTCTGCTATTTTCTGATTGGAAAGATTGATGTATCTCCCTGCTTCTCCATTATTTCGGTCCAGATTCAGAACTTCCCGCATAGTCTGCAGGCTCATTTCATAGTTTCCCTGACTATAGAAGTTTTTCCCTGTTTGTAAAAGCGCAGCCACGGACATTTCACTCAGCTTTGCTTTGGACGAGTCGAGATAGGACTTCACTTTTGTGTTATTTGCGTCATCCACGAGTATCTCTTCTGCAAGGCTAATAGCCCCGCGAAAATCCTCTTTATCGACAAGCTCTTTTAATCTGACCAAATTCTCATCGAAGACATCCAAAGCATCCCCAAAGTCCCGCGAAGGTGGGGGTGTCTCCGGGACTTCGATCTCCTTGCTCTTATTAAAGAGCGCAAGATTATCCCTCAAATCGGGCACGAGATAATACGCCCCCACTGCTCCGCATAAAAGGAGAATCACAAGGGCCCCCACATACACGAGGACAGGCCGCTTTTTTCCTTTTTTTTGCAGCCCGAGCACTTCTGACCGCTCAAGGCCTGAGGTGATGGTTCTATCAGACCCCACGGCAGCATTCCTCAAGTCCGTAGCCAGTTGCTGACATGTCTGATACCGCTGCTGCGGATTCTTAGCAAGCGCCTTTTTGATGATGTGCTCGAATCCTTCAGGTAGGCCCCTTTTCATCTCTCTGATACTCTGAGGTTCTTCATTCATGATCTTGTAGACGATCGTGGTGATATGATCTCCCTCGAAAGGCCTCTTCCCCGTCAGCATCTCATAGATGATCACCCCTAAAGAAAAAATATCTGCCCGGGCATCCACGGTATTCCCCATGATCTGCTCTGGCGACATATAGCTCGGAGTGCCAACGATTGCTCCCGACTGTGTCATTGTCGACATTTCCACACGGGCCACACCAAAATCCACAATAAAGGGTCTCCCCTGTTTGTCCAACAAGATATTCCCAGGCTTTATGTCTCGATGAACGATCTTTTTCTGATGAGCAAAATCCAGAGCATCACACATACGCGTCATCAGATCAATGACTTCTGCAGGCGAAAACCTTTTTCCAGAGGAAATGGCCTCTTTGAGGCTGTATCCATCCACATACTGCATGACGATAAATGTCTGGTCGTTTTCTCTGCCCACCTCATAGATCGTGATGATGTTAGGGTGATGCAGATTGCCTGCAGATTGGGCCTCCCTGATAAACCGTTTGACGGTATCCTCTTTATCCGCGTCATCAGGAATCATATCAAAACGAATGAGCTTGATCGCCACCTCTCTGTTGATGTCCGGATCGCGAGCCTTATAGACGATGCCCATGGCTCCCTTCCCCAACTCACCGATAACTTTGTATTTACCGATTTGTTCCATGGCATTCAGATAGAAACGTCCGTCCTAAATATCTATTAAAGAGGATAAATCGCCCTCCAAAAATTCAACCACGGATGTATAATAACCTGGCTTTCTCTAGAAAAATAGCCTAGCCGGACAAGAATGTCAAGTTCAAGATGACAATCGTAAGCATCATTCAATCCGTGATGAGTGTTGTCCGAGTGTCCCAATTAGTGATTGCGAAAACACTCTCGGTTTCCTCCACCACACAATTGGGACACTCAATAACGCTTTGAAGCGTTCATGCCATCAAGAAAATAAGGATACTTACATGGAAAAATATTGAATGTTAACACCCAAGCCCGTACAATAAAATCGCCGTGGATAGACATGCCCGATTTTCCAGGAAATTACTCAAATGGTACTCTGCTCACCACCGGAAACTTCCCTGGAGAAAAACGCAAGACCCCTATAAGATCTGGATATCCGAGATCATGCTGCAACAGACAACCGTACAGGCCGTCATTCCCTACTATGAAAAATGGATACACCAATTTCCCGATGTCCAAACGCTGAGTGCTTCCTCCCTTCAAAGGGTTCTCAAGGCGTGGCAAGGCCTGGGATATTATCAAAGGGCCAAAAACCTCCACAAAGCATCCCGCATCCTCATGGAGAAATACAAGGGGAAGATTCCCAGCGATTACGAGGAATTGATTAAACTCCCAGGGTTTGGTCCCTACACGACCGCAGCTGTCCTCAGTATTGCCTACAACAAGCTATTTCCCGTCATAGACGCCAATGTCCGAAGAGTATGGATGAGACTCATGGGAATGGCCAAAGAATCCACTCCCAAAGTCGATAAGGCCATTCAGACATTTATGCAGCCCTATCTTTCACCACAAAAAATGGGGCAGTTCAATCAAGCCGTGATGGAACTGGGCTCTCTTGTCTGCAGGCCGAAAAACCCGCTGTGTCTCCTCTGCCCGCTACAGGATCACTGCAAAGCCTTTCTTTTGGGCGAACAAGAGATCATTCCCCGCCCCCAAAAGAGGAATACCCGCAAGATCGAAGCCGTGATCGGCATCATGGAAAAACGGGGTAAATACTTGATCCAGAAACGGCCTCCCCAGGGATTGCTCTCTGATCTTTGGGAGTTTCCGGGGGGGAAAAGACGGAAAGACGAGACACTCGAACAGGCCCTCCGTCGCGAGATCAGGGAGGAACTGGGTGCCGAGATCGAAGGGATCCAGCTTCTGACTCAAGTGAAACATGCGTACACACAATTTCAGGTGAAACTTTCTGCCTTCCAGTGTCGTCCCAGGACTGCCCCGTCCCTGTCCAGAGACGGCCATCGATGGGTCACCCTCAAGGGAATGAGGAAATACCCCTTCCCATCGGGGAGCGCTAAAATCATTCAGTTCCTTGAAGACAGAGAGAACAAACGTGGAGACATTCCATGAAGAACGTTTATATTTTATTATGTCTGGCAATATTTTTTGGTTTTGTTCCCTCTTTAGGTTCTCTGAACATGACTTCACAACCTGAGGAAGGACTTCAAACGCTCTTGCCCCAATCGGAGGAGATCGGTGCATGGGAAAGGAATCTCGACTTTGAAGAATACAAGGGTGATGACCTGTTTTTCTACATCGATGGGGGTGCGGAGATCTATCACGAGTATGGTTTTGAGCGGGTCATCGTCCAAGATTATCAAAGCCAAAACGGGAAGTCCGCCTCTCTGGAAATTTACAAAATGACCTCTCCGGAAAGCGCCTTCGGCATGTACACTTTCAAGTCCGCAGGAAAAGGAGAAGAGCTCGATGTAGGCCACGGATGTAAACTCCAGGACTACTATCTCAATTTTTGGAAGGGACAGTATTTGGTTACGATAACAGGATTCGACGCAGAGAGAGAAACTATAGAAGGGCTCAAAGCGATCGCGAAGGCTGTAGATGCCAAAATTCAGGACCAATCTGCCGGGAAAAAGCCGGGTTTGTACGCATGTCTCCTCCAGCAGCAACTGGACACACAGAGCGTAAAATATTTCAGGGGAAATCTCGGGTTGGTGAACAGTTACCCTTTTGCAAATATGGATGTTTTCAGGGTCCGGGAGGGCATCATGGGCGCCTACACACCCGGATATGATATCTATATTCTGAAGTATGGGGACATGGAGGAAAGCAAGCAGGCATTCCACAGCGCCAAAGAGGATTTCAAGCGTGAAGCCAAATATCCGAGCGTATGGATTGGAGAGGATCGCATTGAGCTCAAAGACGATTCAGGAATCTTGATCGTCGTCCAGCCATACAGGACGTTTATCCTGATCGTGCTCGGCGCTGCAAGTCCTGAACAGGCGTCTCAAATCCTGGAAGACCTTAAAGACCACCTGAGATGAATTATTCATAAAATCTAGCGATCCCTACCTTTGAAAGCCATTTAGCTCTTATTATGGGCGGTCAGAGGTGCATGATCTTTGAGTTGGCGAAGTACTCAAACTTAAAATCTGTCATCTCTCCAGCTTTTTTCCCCGGCACGGGCATCAACCTTGCCGAGAGAGGCTTATCGAGCTTCTGCGAAAGGGTGGCGATATCCAATAGCAGAGCATAGAGTTTTTTCTCCGGTATATTCCCCGGCAGGGGGATTGTGTCCAATCCTGTGCCGCACACAGCGGAGTATGTCAAAAGATTGATCAAGCCATACATTCCCTCTGTGTTCCTGCGAGCCAATCCAAAGTCTTCGAGCACAGGAAGCATCAGCCCCGAATAGCCACATGTCTTTATCCCTAAATCTTTCAGGGTATCGGTGATGATCTTGGCGACAGAAAGTGTTCCCGGCTCTCCAAATTTTCCGAGTCCCAGCTTCTCAAACGCGAAGGCGATACTTTCTGTGGCTTTTACGGAGCTGGCGATGGAGACATCGATCCCGCCAAACTTGATGTTTTCCTTGCGGCTCAGCCGACGTCCGACCTGTTCGATCTTCTTGAACTCCGAAGCCAAGATCTCCTTGAGATATTGTCCTGCTTTCCGGATAGTTTTCGCCTGCGCAAAGGCCTTGTACACCAGATCGCTGTTTTCTGTACCCACGGCAAAGGAATCCGGTCCTTTATGGAAAGCTCCCGGATAAAAAGGACTTCCCGGCTTTGTGTTGAAAATGGCCGCAAAGCGCAGATTCGTAAAACCATCGGCATCCAAAACAGAAAGCCTTTTGATGGTTCGTGCTGCAAGACGTGCCGCATCTGTGTTGATAGCCCTCTCATCTGAGACCGTAACCGTACAGAATCCCCGCGTTGTGTTTCTGATCAACTCGTAAACCAGAGGGATGTCTTTCGGGTCAAACGTAGTCCCCATGTTGAAATAGTCGATGTGGTATTTGTGTGTCAGAGACTCCAGCTGTTTGGCCAGTTCGATGATCTGTTTCCGCGAGATAAAATACTCCTCCCAGGGTTGGGTGGCTACACGGACTGTTTGGACAGTGAATCCTGCACCTTCGAACGCTTTTTTTGCTTCTTGAGTAAAACGAGCGATCTTTTCAATCTGTCTCTCTTGCAGAGGAAGTTTCAGATTAAATCCGGTCGTAATGGTTCTAATTTTCATGAGTCCGCGCCCGCATCAATCAAATAACTCAAATATAAACTGTCGTATTTTCCAAATATCTTTGAGACAAAATGGCGGAGAGGGTGGGATTCGAACCCACGGTACCGATATTGGTCGGTACAATCGCTTAGCAGGCGACCCTGTTCAGCCACTCCAGCACCTCTCCGTTCCACTCTGTGGTGATAGTTATTTTATCATGTTTTTAGGAAGAATTGAAACGGAGGGAGAGGGATTCGAACCCCCGTCACGATTGCTCGTGAAGCGATTTTCAAGACCGCCGCCTTCAGCCGCTCGGCCATCCCTCCGCACTACCTTTTTCAGGGATTTTTATTCTAACATTTTCTCCCCGAGTCATTCCAGTCCTTTGGTCGTTTTATTCCATGCCCTCACTTGGTCAAATTGTTCTCAATGTCCATCGCGGTCATTTTGTACGCCTTCTTTATTTTTGGGGCTTTATTTTGGCACTCTGGCCCTTTTGCTATTCTGAAAGTCAAGAAATGGGGTTCTCAACGATAACATGAGTCCATTAAAAAATATAATCAGAGGTGATAGCTCTGCTTCAGCAACTCATTATTGTAGTGAGCCATAAAAGGCAGCCGCATGGATTCAGGGGATGAGGTGCTCCAGAACAAATTCAAGAATGCAGTCTACACACGGGTGATACGTTCCAAGCCATCCATATAAGGTCGTAAGGCTTCAGGGATAAGGACAGAGCCATCCTCTTGCTGGAAAGTTTCGAGGATGGCACTCACAGTTCTCCCCAAAGCCACACCCGAACCGTTGAGCGTGTGGACAAATTCGGGCTTAGCCTTCGGCTCCCGCCGGAAGCGAATGTTCGCTCGCCTGGCCTGGAAATCCTCACAATTGGTGCAGGAGGAGATCTCCAGAAATTTCTTTCTCTGAGGCATCCATAGTTCCAGGTCGTATGTCTTTGCTCCTGCAAATCCCATTTCACCCGCACAAAGGACCACAACTTTGTAGTAAAGGCCTAACCTTTTCAGGACTTCTTCGGCATCAGTGGTGATCTTTTCCAGCTCCTCATAGGATTTCTCAGGAAGGGCAAAGCAGGCCAGCTCGACCTTGTTGAATTGATGCTGGCGGATCAATCCTCTGATGTCCTTCCCGTAAGAGCCGGCCTCGCTCCGGAAACAGGGTGTGTATGCCACAAATCTCCGAGGAAGAATGGCAGAATCAAGGATCTCCTCTCTGTACATATTCGTGAGAGGGACCTCTGCCGTGGGGATCAGGTACCAATCGGTATCCTTGAGCCTGAAGAGGTCCTCTTCAAACTTCGGCAGATTCCCTGTTCCCGTGAGGCTCTCTTTATTGGCGATGAACGGCGGTATGACCTCTGTGTATCCGTTCTCTCTTGTGTGGATATCGAGCATAAAGTTGATGAGGGCTCGTTCCATTAACGCACCGGCACCCAAATAGATGGCGAACCTGGATCCCACGATCTTTGAGGCTCGCTCAAAATCGAGAATACCCAGGTCTTTTCCGATCTCCCAGTGGGGTTTCACAGGAAAGGAAAAGGCAGGTTTTTCGCCAAAGGTGCGGACCTCCACATTTTTGTCCGAAGTTAAACCCTCAGGAACGGATTCATGAGGGATGTTGGGAATGTGCAAGAGTAATTTCTGGAAGTCGCTCTCTATATTTTTGTATTCCTCATCGAGGCTTTTGATCTCGTCGGCGATCTTCTTCATTGCGGCGATGTCATTAGTGGCATCTATCCCCTCTTGTTTCATCTGACCGATCCGCTTAGAGGTTTTGTTCTGCTCGTAACGGAGGACCTCGATCCGGCGCAAAAAAGGCTTTCTTTTCTGGGAGAGTTTCAAGAATTCATCGAGGTCGACATCCATCCCCCTGAGAGCTATCTTTTGCCTGACAAAATCGGGCTTTTCTTCCACCAACTTTATGCTTAACATGCCGCAGATTATAGCACAAAAATTCTCCCCATTGCACCCCCAATATCACCTAGACAGGACAATAATTTTTGTTCATGAATCACTTCATTGATTTACTGCTATTTTGAGTGAGCGAAAGGATTTCCATGATTCGAGACGAAAATATTCATTAATGCCATCACTCCTTCATGGATGCTTACCGTGACGGCCAACAGTTGACTCGATATGCGGTTTAAAATATAGTTTAGGCAGATGAACACAAAGAAAAAAAAAGAAGATAGGCTAAAAAAAACATTTAAGGGGTATATCCAGATCTATACTGGCACAGGAAAGGGAAAGACAACCGCCGCACTTGGACTCGCTTTGAGAGCCGCCGGGCATGGACTGAGAAGCCACATTGGCCAGTTCCTCAAGGGACAGGACTACGGGGAGCTGCATTCTGTCCAAGGATTGGCCTCGTGGATCACCATTGAACAATACGGCCGCAAAGGTTTTATCCATGTGACAAAGGACCCCGACAAAGAGGATTTCCAGAGGGCCAAATCCGGCCTAAAAAAGAGCCTAGTGGCCATGCTCTCCGGCCGATACGACATCATCATCCTGGATGAGATCAATGTGGCCCTGCATTTCAAACTCATCACCGAGAAGGAGGTTCACGATTTTCTGGACAAAAAACCCAATGAAATCGAAGTAATCTTGACTGGAAGATACGCTCCCGAATCTCTGTTGGAAAGAGCCGATCTTGTGACCGAGATGAAAGAGATCAAGCATTACCATTCCAAGGGCGTTCAGGCAAGAGTGGGGATCGAAAAGTAAGAAAGATATGCGTCGCCATGGACAAGAAAAAATTTGAGGGACTTGTCGAAGATGCCCTGGATAAGCTTCCTGAGGAGTTCCAAGAGCTTGTCGACAACGTGACCGTTATCGTCGAGGATCGCCCCTCAAGAGAGGTCTACGAAAGAACTGGAAGCCCACCGTTCAGCTATATCTTCGGACTCTATCACGGAGTGCCCTACAAACACCGCGGGCCTTTCTACGGAAATCTCCCTCCGGATGTGATCGTGATCTACCAGGAACCCATCGAACGGTTTTGCTCTTCAGAAAAAGAAATCAGAGAAAAAGTGACAGAAGTCGTCAAACACGAAATAGGCCATTACTTCGGCATGAAAGATCCGGAACTCAAAGAGATCGAGAGTCTAAAACATGCACGTAAGAAATGAAAAACAAAAGTGATGCCCTCAAACTCAATAAGTCTGAATCCATCATCACTCATCCATCGAATAGAGAATGAAAGGAGATATCGGTTATGAACAGAAGGTTTAAGGGGATCTATGCGCCCCTCACCACACCGTTTAAGGATGAAGCTGTCTATTTCGAAAAATTTCAGGAAAACATCCAAAAATACAATACATTTGACCTGGCGGGTTACGTCATTTCCGGTTCGACCGCAGAAAGCGTATATCTCACGGATGACGAAGTTGAAAAACTGGTGATCTCTGCCAAAGAGGTAATCCCCGCTGACAAACAGATCATTGTGGGAACAGCCAAAGAATCCACGAAGATCACTCTGGAATTCTCCAACCGGATCTCATCCCTGGGCATAGATGCAACCCTGATACGGACGCCCAGCTATTTTAAGGCATTAATGACTCCGGAAGCTCTCAAAAAACACTTCCTCACCATCGCAGACCATTCCCTGAAGCCACTGATCATCTATCATATCCCTCGTTACACTGGCGTAGAATTGACACCAGAGCTTCTTGTCGAGCTGTCCAAGCACGAGAATATCGCCGGGATCAAGGATAGTTCTGGAAATATGGCCTTCCTCGATAGAATAATCCCCAGCCTGGACTTTAGTTTCGATTATCTTTTGGGAGCGGGAAGCATGCTCTTCCCCGGGATTGTGATGGGGGCCTGCGGGGGTGTGCTCGCTCTCTCAGATGTCGCGACCTCTCTCTGCATTGAGCTCTTCGAACTGTCTATCGCTAAAAATTTGAAGGACGCCAAAAAACTCCAGCATGATCTGGCCCCTCTCAACCAGGCTCTCACTGCTGAGCACGGCATCCCCGCCATCAAATACGCCCTTGACCTGATGGGATTCTACGGCGGTCCATGCCGGCTTCCCCTTCAACCCCTCGATGACTCCTCCAAGCAAAAGATCCAGACCATCCTTCGGGCACTCGATCTCATCCAATAGCCATATCATATGGTGGGTCCGGTCCCCAATCAGACTGATGGTTTTAAATGTAGTCTCTCCGAATAGAACCTTTATGTAAGAACTCTCGTGAGATCATAAATAGGATAATCGCAGCCCTCAACAATTTCAATCCAATACCAGTTCTCGCATAAGGTAATTCTCCGACTAAATAGTCAGTGAAATTATAAATAGTAAAAGAATTCTCAAAAGACAGAGCGGTCTTTTGAGTGAACAGGAGAAAACAATGATGGATTATAAGTGGAAGATCTTGACGATAAAATTGAAAGACAATCCTTGGTTCTTGCGAAAGATATTTTCAATGGGAGGCCTTATTTTTATGGGCAAATACAAGACTCCATATTGAGAGATCCCGAAATAAGTGCTCAAGCAAAAGCGCTCTTTGGACTACTCCATACTCATTGCTTCAATAAATCACTAAACAGCTATCCGGAGGTAATTCTAACGAGGAAAGCTATGTCAGAAGAGATGGGCGTGAGCGAAGTTACAATTCGGTCTTGGATTAAAGAATTAGAAAAAGCCTTATGTTTGGAAGTTATCCGGCAGGGTTACAAGAAGCCAAATAAATACAGGCTTTATCCAGTGGGCGGTAAGTTGCTCATGGATTGGAAGAGGATAAAGAGGATTCATCTTAGGCTAAATTGTGATCATGAGCTAATCAAGAGGTTGGAAGAGAGCTTGTATAAAGAATCATAAATTCTAGG
>Ga0307425_1000329_pt1 | contig 29949 bp, 26 predicted proteins | sample SalMarWE160330MG_FD_202152 | JGI IMG/M metagenome (GOLD analysis project Ga0307425, IMG submission 202152) | Salt marsh sediment microbial communities from the Plum Island Ecosystem LTER, Massachusetts, United States - WE1603-30 | ecosystem: Environmental > Aquatic > Marine > Intertidal zone >...
TGGGGCACAGCAGGGCCAGACCGACAGCGCACACCGCGATCGCCAGCCCAATAACCCGTCCTCGTGCCATTGAGCACCCCCTCTCCGAATCTCACCAATGAGTAAAACCATCTTCTCAGATGATCGTCTCCGGGCAGAGGATCGGCAATCAGGGCCACCCTTACTGAATACCTCGATATGCCTTATCGGCGCCTCTTGAGGCCGGGGAGCGGGAGTGGCGTGGCATCGTTGGATCGTCCTCGCACGCCTTCGGTAGCACCCCGAACGGCCCGCGGATTCTGTACACTCCCCCCATGAGCAGACCAGGTCATCAACCGGTGCCCCTCGGCTTTCACCGCCTCCCGGAGGACGAGATGCGGCGGCGTGCAAGTGCCTTCATCCTGTTCCCAATCGGCTACCCCGCCGAGGGGTGCACGGTGCCGAGGATCGAGAAGAAGCCGCTGGCCGAGGTCGTCACGTGGATGGAGGCACTCCCCCACCTACCCGGTGATGAGGTCATTAAGTGATTAAGTTCCACCACCCTCCCAGGAGGTGAGCAGGTCAGGAAGTGAGAAGGTGAGGAAGACCCACCCGCTCGCTTTCCAAAGGTTCACCGTCGCCGAAGGCGACGAGTAATTCACGGGAGGGACGGTCGGCCGTGTGGCCAGAGCTGCGATGGAGGCGCCTCGTTACCTGCTAGGAAACTCGCCACACAATTGCGAAAGGCCGCTCGAGCGATTCCGGGCGGTCGCCTTGAAACCGGCGATCCCCTCTCGTGGCCTAGCGAACGCGCGGCCGCCGGAACCACGCAGAACTGGTCCCCGGCGTCGACCCCGGCCGTGTCTCTAACGTTGCTACACTTCAAGCGTGTCGAAGGCCATCTCCTCATCCTCGCAAGCCAGGCTCACGGTCAAGCGCTCGAAGTTCCATGCCATGGCCTTCGGCGCCGCTTCCATGGACGAGGTCCGACGGCAGGTGGAGAGCTTCGCGACCAAACACCGCCGCTCTCGCCACGTGTGTTGGGCCTGCCGCGTCAGGGCAACGACAGATGCCCTCGAGGAACAGATGCGCGACGACGGCGAGGTCGGCCGGCCCGGCCTGGTAATGCTCGAGATGCTGCGTCACCGCGATCTGGTCGGCGGCATCGTGGTGGCGCGCTACTTCGGCGGCGTCAGGCTCGGGGTCGGCGGCGTCTCACGTGCGTTCCGTGAGGTCGCCGAGGCTGCCCTGGAGGGAATTGTCTGACGGCCCGCGCCTTTCCTGAGTGATCGTAGGGAAAGAACCACAAAGACACAAAGAGCACGAAGATGGGAAACACGAAGACCGGCTCAAGGACCTCCTCCGTGTCTTTCTTGGTGTCCTTGGTGTCTTCGTGGTTTGGGGGATGGTCTACAGAAACGAGGAGCCAGGCCTGGCTCTATTGACGCCGGTCGCAATGGATCGCGACCCAATAAGCCGGGCCCTGCCTGTCTCCTTCGTTTAGGTTCGTTCTTATAGGCACCGCTTCGACTGTCGATGAGGCTTGATTGTGAACCGCCAAGCTCGCTAAGAAGATATTCCCTTTCTTATCTTTACGTTCTTCGCGCCTTGGCGGTTCAATTGTTGCCCCACCGGGATCATGCGTGCGTGGAGACAACCTGCCTCAAGGGGATACGCAGGAGCCGGGCTAATCGGCGTCGGCGCGGCCGTGCTGCTCCCACTCCCAGGCATTCCACCATTCGGCCTCGATACCGCGGCAGGTCACGGTGAAGGCAGAGCAGGCTATACAGCCAGCACCCCTGATCATCTCGGGGTCCTCGAGCGGCGGATACTGTTCGACGAGCCGCTCTCCGAGGTCGCGTGCAGCGCGTTCCTCTGCGGTCATCGAACGGTCCGGGAGCTCGGCAACGCTGGCACGAGGCAGGCGCTCCCCGGCTTCCGGAAAGAGCACGGAGTCTTCCTTGTCAATGTGCTCCCAGATGGTTCGTGCCAGCTCGCGTGCGGTATCGCGGTCGGCCGCGGCAGCGAGCCGGGACACCAGGACCTCAAGCCGACCATGCTCCCCACGTAGCACGCGCAGCGGGCCGCGGTCGGCCGGAACCTCGAGGTGTCGAACCAGCGCCGGCATCAGAATCTCCTCCTCACGACGGTGGTGGAAGCCGCTCGAGTAGACGCTGAAGAACGAGGCGAAGCGTTGTGCATCCGCTTCGGCTCCCTCCCGCTCGGCCCACCGGAACAGTGCGCCGGCGACCCGTTCGATCAGCTCGTGCTCCTGTTCAAACGCAGCTAGGATCTTCATCAGTGTCGCTTGCCCCTCCTCGCCAGGCATCACGCTACTCCATGCACGCGCTCGGATGTCAGTTTGGCCGCCGCTCCGAGTTGGACACCGGCCACCCCCTGACCACCCCCGCTGCGCCCGGCCCGCGCGGGTCGGCTGCCGCCGCCACCGTGCCGTCCAGGCTGAGGAGGACCGCGTTCACCCGCCCCAGGCGCTCCTCGATCTGGATCCGGTGGCCCATCCTCCTGAGAGCGCCGGCGGTCTCCGGGGCCAGCGCATCGGCCTCGGCATCGAGATGGTCCGGCAACCACTGATGATGGATGCGGGAGCGATCGACCGCGGCCTGCAGCTCGTCACCGTCAACGATCACGTTGAGCATCACTTGTAGTGTGGCGGTTGGGATTCGCGAGCCGCCGGCCGCGCCGAGCGCGAGCACCTGGTCACCGCTCCACAGTACCGTCGGACTCATCGACGATAGCATCCGCTTCCCGGGCCCGACGGCGTTCGCTTCACCCTGGATCAGGCCGTACGTGTTGGGCTGGCCCGCGGCGGCCGTGAAGTCGTCCATCTCGTTGTTGAGAAGGAAGCCGAGCCCGGGCACCACTACCCCACACCCGAAGGCGCCGTTGAGCGTGGTTGTCAGGCTCACGACGTTCCCGAAGGCATCGATAACTGCCAAGTGGGTGGTCTGGCGATGCTCGTCCGGCAATGGGCCGGTCCAAGGCCTGATCTCCTGTGAGCGCGTAGCCCGGTGCTCGTCGATGCCGGCTGCACGTTGCGCCAGCCATGATGGTGCGAGCAGGTCCGTCGCCCGCGCCTGCGTGACGCCCGGATCGCCGAGCACGAAGCGGTCCGCAAAGGCGCGACGCCAGGCCTCCACGAGAAGGTGCCTCCGTACCGCACCGAAGCGGGGAAGGTTCGCCCAACCGACTCTTTCGAGAAGGCCGACCGTCTCACCGATGATGATGCCTCCTGAGGACGGCAAGTCCATTGAGGCGACGTTCCAGCCGAAGGCATTGAAGGTCACCGGCTCGCGCCAGACGGATTGGTACGCCTTCAGGTCGTGTGCACGGAGAACGCCGCCATACCGTCTCGAAATCAGCTCGACCGCCGCCGCTGCCGGCCCCGATGTGATCGCCTCAGGTCCCTCCTCGGCGTAGGAGCTCAGGAGCGCCGCCAGCTGGGGCAACCGCATCGTCGTCCCAGCGGCTGGCGGGCTGCCGCCCGGCAACCAGATCGCGGCCGTGTCCGGATATCGCCTCAGTTGGTCGGCATCCTGCTCAAGGTCCCCCGCCAGCCGCTCGCTGACTACGAAGCCGTCCCGAGCGAGCTGTACCGCGGGCTGCACGACGACCTGCCACGGCAGTGAGCCGTAGCGGCGTTGGAGCCGGTACAGGCCGTCGGGAGAGCCCGGCACCCCCGCTGCCAGAGGCCCGATCAGCGATCGTTCCGGATCCGCTTGGCCACTCTTGTCCAGGAACATGTCGTGCCGAGCGCCGGCCGGGGCGGTTTCCCGGAAGTCGAGGGTCGTCACTCGGCCCTTGATGCGCACGACGGCGAAACCCCCACCCCCGAGGTTTCCCGCCTGAGGGTGAACGACAGCCAGAGCCAACGCCGTTGCAACGGCCGCATCGGCAGCATTGCCGCCGCGCCTGAGGATCTCGAGCCCAGCAGCCGTCGCCTGGACATTCGCGGATACCACAGCGCCGCCCCGGCCGCGCACGGCGCGCGGGGACGCCGCGCCTGCGATCGAGGCAACGAGAATGGCAGCCGCAGCCGCCACCGTCAGCCGCCGCGAAACATGAATCCCGTGTCGCATCCACGCAGTGTAACCCGGATCAGTACTCACGATCCGGAACTACCGCCGAGAGGTTGTCGTTCGTGCGAAAGCTCGTGACTGTTGCGGCCGGTATCCGGCAGAGTCCGTGCGGCGCATTTCCCTTCCGCCTTCCGAGCCAGTTATAATATCTTAGGGATCGATACTAAGATCCTTGCCTCGAATCTCCGGCCTGTTCGAACCTCGATCTGAGTTGGATCTCATCATAATTTTCGAAAACGGGGTTGACAGCACCCTCTAGACTGCGTATATTGTTCGTAGCACTCGTCTCGAACGAGTGCCAAATACGGCAATCAACCCGAAAGGAGTGAGTGAGATGCAAGTGAAGCCTCTGTACGATCGGGTCCTTCTCAGACGGATCGAGACCCAGGAAGAGGTGCGCGGCGGGATCATCATTCCCGACACGGCCAAGGAAAAGCCACAGGAGGCCGAGGTCGTGGCAATCGGCGACGGCAAGATCGACGACGACGGCAAGCGCGTACCGATGACGGTCGCCAAGGGCAACCGTGTCCTGATCGGCAAGTACTCCGGCACCGACATCAAGATCGACGACGTGGAATACACCATCGTCCGCGAGGACGAGATTCTCGCGATCATCAAGAAGAAGTAAAGGGAGGCCACCATGGCTGGAAAACAGATTGTCTACTCCGAGGAAGCCCGTCAGAAGATCCTCGTCGGCGTCAACAAGCTGGCGAATGCGGTTAAGGTGACCCTCGGTCCCAAGGGCCGCAACGTGGTCATCGACAAGAAGTTCGGGTCGCCGACGATCACCAAGGACGGCGTGACCGTGGCCAAGGAGATCGAGCTGCCCGACAAGCTCGAGAACATGGGTGCGCAGATGGTGCGCGAGGTGGCTTCCAAGACCTCCGACGTTGCCGGCGACGGCACCACAACTGCAACGGTGCTGGCACAGGCCATCTACCGCGAAGGGATCAAGAACGTCACCGCAGGCGCCAACCCGATGGAGCTGAAGCGCGGCATTGATCAGTCCGTGAGGGTCGCCGTGGAATCGATCAAGGACCTGGCAAAGCCGGTCGAGGGTGAGGCGATCGCCCACGTGGCCACGATCTCCGCGAATAGCGACTCGGAGGTCGGCGAGATCATCAAGGAGGCGATGGAGAAGGTCGGCAAGGACGGCGTGATCACGGTCGAGGAGGCCAAGGGGCTGGACACGACTCTCGAGGTCGTCGAGGGCATGCAGTTCGACCGCGGCTATCTCTCCCCGTACTTCGTCACCGATGCCGAGCGCATGGAGGCGGTGCTGGAAGGTGCCAAGATCCTCATCTTCGAGAAGAAGATCTCCTCGATGAAGGACCTCCTGCCGGTTCTCGAGAAGGTCGCCCAGCAGGGCAAGCCGTTGTTGATCGTCGCCGAGGACGTGGAAGGCGAAGCACTCGCCACCCTGGTCGTGAACAAGCTGCGCGGCACCCTCAGCGTGTGCGCCGTCAAAGCCCCGGGCTTCGGCGACCGCCGCAAGGCCATGCTCGAGGACATCGCGATTCTCTCGGGCGGCAAGATGATCTCCGAGGACCTCGGAATCAAGCTCGAGAGCGTCCAGTGGGAGGACCTCGGCACGGCGAAGAAGGTCTCGATCACCAAGGACGACACCACCATCGTCGTCGAGGACGATGACCCCAAGAAGCAGGAGGCCGTTCTCGGCCGCGTGCAGCAGATCAAGAAGCAGATCGAGGACACCACCTCGGACTACGACCGTGAGAAGCTCCAGGAGCGGTTGGCCAAGCTGGTCGGTGGCGTGGCGCAGATCCAGGTCGGCGCCGCAACTGAGACCGAGATGAAGGAGAAGAAGGCCCGCGTCGAGGACGCGCTTCATGCCACCAAGGCGGCGGTCGAAGAGGGCATCGTGCCGGGCGGCGGCGTCGCCCTGCTGCGCGCCATGGAGGCCGTCGAGAAGTTCCTGAGCAAAGCAGATGGTGACATTGCGACTGGCGCCAAGATTCTCCTGCGCGCTCTCGAGGAGCCAACCCGCCAGATCATCACCAACACCGGCGTCGAAGAGGCGGCGGTTATTGTGCGCGAGATCCGCTCCAAGGGTGGCGTGATGGGTTACGACGCGGCGCAGGGCAAGATCGTGGACATGATCAAGGCCGGCATTATCGACCCGGCTAAGGTCACCAAGAACGCTCTGCTCAACGCCTCCTCCATTGCTGGGCTGTTGCTCACCACGGAGGCGATGGTGTGCGAGATCCCGGAGGACAAACCTGAACCGCCGATGCCGGGTGGTGGCGGCGGCATGGACATGTACTGATCGAGATCCTCTCCGAAAGTACTCACGCCCGGGCCTCGGCCCGGGCGTTCTTTAGTCTTGGTCCACACGGCTCGTCCGCGATCAGCACCCTCCCATCATTCCAGCTCGAGCGGCAAGACCGTCCTCGGGTCCTGCGTGGCGCGGTCCACCACCGAGCCGTAGATCACGACTGGGCCGTCGGAGTCCAAGAACAGGTCGAACACCTGCGGCTCGACACATTCTGCGCCCTGCGAGATGACCGGCGCTACGCGAAGCTGCTGCCAGCTCTTGGGCGTGAGCTCGAGGACGACCGGCAGCTCAACTCTCGAGGATCCCAGCATGATCTCGTTCAGACTCATCGTCGGGCTCAGGCTCAGCGTGACATGAACCGCCTCGTCCGACGGGTTGGCGAAGCCGACGTAGCTGTCGAACTTCGGCGGCGCACAGCTGTCCGGGTCCCAGATCATGGTCGGCAGCATCAGCCCCTGCCCAGCCAGGGGAAGCTCGGCAACCTCGACGCCTGGAAGCTCCTGGCTGAAGCCGCTGAGCGGCGTCGTGGCCGTGCTCCCGGACGACACCTCGGCCCGATTGATCATCCGGCTGCCGACCGACAACGGGCCGTCGGTCGTGAACTCCAAGGCACCCACGATCTCGACGGCACAGCCCATCTCACGGGCGATGTCCTCCGCCTTCCACACCAGGCTGCTGTGCGGCGCCACCACAAGCTGCCGCATCGGCGGCAGGCACGTCTGCTGCGGCAGCACGACGCGTCCCCGGAGCACGGTCGGCGGATCGACGATGACCACCGACTGGCCCGGGTTGGCGAGGTAGATCTCTGAGGTCCAGAGGTTCTTGCTGTGCCCCCGGAGGTTGAACGCGAAGGCCGGGACCACGTAGTCGCCCGCCACCGCAGTGCCACCCATGAGAACAAGAACGACGCCAATCGCAAGGGCATGTCTTTTCATGGTTGTTACCCCCCGTTGTCCCCACTCCTGTTATATGGCCCGCCGAGGTGGATCGCCAGCCCGTACACGGTCCGAACGTGAGGTGCCTCACGGCTTCACGCTCGGAGCGCAACGGTGACGTGCAGGAACACGAAGGGAGCGGGGGTTGAGGTCACTCTTGCGAACGTCTACGTAACAGAAGAGAGCAGCGTGAAGAAGCGAACGCACCACGACGCGAAGAAGTTGGTCCCCCGTTCTAAGTCAGCGCCTGTGCCGCTAACCCCTGGCCCCTGACCCTCCTTCCAGATCGCGCAGCAGCAAGTACTTGAGGTGGGTGCCGCGGGCCGCCATCGCCGACATGCGCCACCCGCGACGACCTCCCAGCACGTATCCACGAATCACGAGATGGCTCAGGAAAGTCGCCAGCGGACGAAGCCCGAGATCTCCTACCCGCGGTCGCCGCCCGCGGGCCAGCGCGGCCTCGGCTCCGAGCCTTGAGTAGCTCAGCTGACGCTGCAGGTAGTCGTTCCAGTCCCTGTAGGTGAGGTGCTCCAGAAGGCCGGGGAGACGACCGATCTCACCCTCCACAACCAGGGACTCGTGAACGGCCGCCGTGCTGAACCGGGCGCGACCCCGATCGTAGAGGCGCGTTGTCGTGTCCCACGACCACGGCCAGTGGACGATCGGCCGTCCCGCCATGTAGTTGCGCCGTCTCACGTTGTACGCCGCCGGCGCGGGCTCCCGCGGAAGGTCGCGCACTGCGGCGGCGAGCGCCGGGTCGATGCGTTCGTCGGCGTCGAGAGAGAAGACCCACGTGTTACGGGTCAGCTCGGCGGCCCGGTTTTTCTGCGCACCGTAGCCCCGCCAGGGCTCGACCACAACCCGTGCGCCAGCGGTGGCGGCTGATTCCGCCGTCCGATCCGTACTCTGAGAGTCCAAGACCAGGACCTCGTCCGCCCAGGTCGCGGAGCGGACCGCGTCGACAATACGATCCTCCTCGTTGCCGGCGATGATGGTGACCGAGATCGGAGGCACGGCCAGAGTATAGCCGTCCCGGAGCTGGTGGTTGCGCTATCCTGACCACGTGCAGGTACAGCTGGTTGTCTCAGGAAACAAGTACACCGGCGCCGCGGCCGCGGCCGAGCATGCCTGTCGCGCCCTGCACGCAGCGGGCACCGAGGCGCGCCTGATCTTCGTCGCCGGCAACAACCTCGAGCGCCGGCTGCGGGGCTTCGCCTGGGCCGAGCCTTCCCTGCGTAAGGAACGCCGCCCGGCCGACCTGCGTTTCAACCTCGCCGTCTTGCGCTCCGCCGCCACCGATGCCAACGTGGTCATCTGCCATCTCCCGCATGACCACTTTCTGTGTGCGATGGCTGGCATCCATCGCGTGACGCCGCTCGTCCGCTGCTTCCGCAATCCCCACCACCTCCGCAGGGACCCGTTCCATCGCCGCCTCAACAGCCGATTGTCCGGCGCCCTGGCGGCAAACCCAACCCTGGCGGGCGAGCTCGGCCGGTGCCTGCCCCCCGCAACTCTCCGGCAGTGGCTGCCGGTTCCCCTGGAGGAGAGGTTTCGGCCCGGAGCCGACGGTACACGCTGGCGGGTCTCGCTCGGCGTTCCCGCCGGGGCGCCGGTTCTCGGCATGGTTGGCAAGGTCGCTCCGGGACGCGGCTTTGACGTGCTCTTGCAAACGGCCGCGGCCCTCGGGGACGATGTTCACGTTTTGGTGGTGGGGCACGGAGAGGCCAGACCGTCTCTCGAAGCCCTTGCGAACCGGCTCGGGCTCGAAGGCCGCGTGCACTGGGCGGGCTACCAGGAACGCGCTCTACCTGAGCTCTACGCCACGATGGACACCGTACTGTTCGCTGCCGCCGGCTCCGATCACGGTCACAGGATGATCTCCGAGGCGCAGGGATGTGGACGGCCGGTGGTGGCGGCCGACCTTCCCGGAGTGGCTAGCCTTATCCAGGATGGTGTCAGCGGCAGGATCGCCGATGCGACGCCGGCGGCGCTGGCGGAGGCGGCGGCACCCCTGCTGCGAACCCCCGAGCTCGCCCGCACGGTGGGCCGGGCGGCGTCCCAAGTCGCCGAAATGCGCCGCTTCACAGTCGTTGGGACCCGGCTTAGGGCCTTCCTTGGCGAGGTGATCGGCTGACCCGACGGAGGCACCTCGCTCGTTCCGGGGTTTGAGCCGCGGTACTCCCGCGCTATGATCTCCACCCAGGGAACAGGAGGATCCATGCCACTGGCACGAGCACGCGACGCGGCGGCCGCGGCCATTGCCGAAGCCCTCACCGAGCACTTCGCGTTCGAAGGCGGAGAGATCAACCTCGAGGTACCGCCGAATCGGGCCATGGGCGACCTGGCCTGGCCCGGAGCGTTGCCCCTGGCACGGCTGCTGAAACGCTCCCCGAAGCAGATCGCCCAGACGGTCGCAGACACTGCCGAGTGGCCCTCGGACGTCGTCCGGACCGAGGTTGCAGGACCCGGGTTCCTGAACCTCTACCTCGACCGCGGAGCCATGCTCCGTTCCCTTCTCGTTGGCGAGCTCGACCTCGTCGAGCTGCAGGATGACAAGGTCATCGTCGAGCACACGAACATCAATCCCAACAAGGCAGCTCACATCGGTCACCTCCGCAACGCCGTGCTCGGCGACGACCTGGTGCGATGTCTCCGTCACCTCGGACACACCGTCGAGGTACAGAACTACGTGGATGACACCGGTGTTCAGGTCGCCGACGTGGTGGTCGGCATGCTGTTTCTTCCGGAGATCGACCTCGCCGATGCCTTTGGCGTCGAGCCCGGCCGGCGGGACGAGCTGATCCGTCACCTAGTTGCTTCCATGCCGGGAGAGGTGGTCCCGCGGTCGGCTGGGAATGACTTTGACGACCTTTGCTGGCAGGTCTATCCGCGAGTAACTTCCCGCTACGCCAGCGACCCGGATTTCGCCGCTCACCGCGTGGAGATTCTCCACGCCCTTGAGGCCGGCCATCAGCGGCTGGACCTCGGGGAGGCCGTGTTCACACTCGAGCGTGCCGTTCTTTCCAACAGCGAGTACCCGCAGCGAGCCGTGGCTCGCTTTGCCGCCGCGGTTGCGGACGCCAACCTCAGGTGCCATCTGGCGACGATGGCTCGTCTCGGGATCGCCTATGATCTACTGCCCCACGAGTCCGACATTCTCCACCTCGGCTTCTGGGAACGGGCCTTCGAGCTCCTTCGAGAGGCGGGGGTGATTCGGCTTGAGGAAACCGGGAAGAACGCAGGCTGCTGGGTCATGTCTCTCGCCAAGAGCGTGGATTTCGCCGACATGGATGATCCCGACAAGATCCTGGTACGGTCCAACGGCACCGTGACGTACACCGGCAAGGACATCGCGTATCAGCTCTGGAAGCTCGGCCTCCTGACCACCGGGGACGGCCCCCGCAAGGAGTTCGGGTATCGCCCGTATACCCACTGGCGGACCGTCGGGGCAGCGGCGCCGATTGAGTACGAGACGCTGGCCGGGAACGTGCTCGCGCGCACCACTTCCGATCCCGCCGAGTACATCTACGGGCACGAGTACGGCTGCGCCACGAAGGTCTACAACGTCATCGACGTTCGCCAGTCTTACCCGCAGAAGGTGGTCCGGGAAGCGGTTCGCGTTCTCGGCCACGAGGCTGCCGCCAACGCCTCGGTTCACTTCGCGTACGAGATGGTGGCGCTGACCCCGGCTGCCGTACGTCTCATCGAGGAGCAGAGCGGTGCCAGCCTCGGCCTCGACGAGGAGGAGCTGGCCAAGAGCTACGTCGAGATGTCGGGGCGGCGCGGTATCGGCGTCAAGGCCGACGAGTTTCTCGATATCCTCGTCACGCAGGCGGAGCAGGCGGTGAGGGAGCGGAGCAGTGAGGGAATCGGCGACGGCGAGGCCGACGCGCGAGCCCGCGCGATCGCGGTCGGCGCCCTCCGCTATCTGATGGCAAGACAGTCTCGGAACCGCGTGCTGGCATTCGACTTCGATGAGGCACTGGCCTTCGAAGGCGACACCGGTCCGTACCTCCAGTACTCCGCCGTTCGCGCAGAGAAGATCTTTGCCAGGCTCGCCGAGCGACGCGGCGAGGGCATGGTTGATGACGACGAAGCAGAGACGCTGGTGGACGAGAATGTGCCCGACGACCTCTGGGAGCTCGTGCTCGAGTGTGGTCGCAGGCGTGACATCGTCTCCCAGGCCGTGGACAGTCTGGAGTTCTCGCTGCTCGCGCAGCAGGCACACGGGTTGGCGCAGCTGTTCCACAAGCTCTATCACTCTCATCCCGTCGTGCCGGAGGAGAAGATGGAGACCCGCCGCATTCGCCGTGCGGTGTTCACGCTGTTCGTGCGCGAAATCCGAGTGATTCTGGAGGAGCTCCTCGGAATCCCGGTCCCGAGGGAGATGTGAAGGGAAACTGTATGGACAGCGATCCCAGGCGGCGAGCACGTTTCGAGAGGATTCGGAACCAACTGGTTGAGCTGATGGCGAAGACCGACAACCCAGTCGCGCACCGCTCGACTGCCGCGGCGCTCCTGCACCACAAGGTGCCGGGGACATCGTGGACCGGCTTCTACATGCTGCGGGACGGCGAGCTGGCCGTTGATGCCTATCAGGGGCCGGTTGCGTGCCTGGTCCTTGCACCGCACCAGGGGGTCTGCTGGACGGCCATCGACCGCGGCGAGACCGTCGTCGTGCCTGATGTCAGCGCCTTCCCCGGTCACATCCCGTGCGACTCCAGGACACGCTCCGAGATCGTGATCCCGCTGTTTGGAAAGGACGGCCGTCCGATCGGAGTCCTCGATATTGACTCCCATCGTCCCGCCCATTTCGACGATACTGACCGCCAGGGATACGAGATGGTTGTGCGCGCCCTCGAGGGGGCCTGGCACCGATGATTCTGCGTCTGCAAGCAACCAGCCGGTCACGCTGTAGCCCTCGTCACATCACCCGGAAGACATCCCTTGACAGGTCAGGAATCGAACATGTTAGACTCCCACAGGTGAGGCGCCTCACGACAGACTTCAGCCTCGACAACCGTCGTCCGTACTTCCTGTTCGACGAGGATCTCAGTGTCGCAGAGCTGCGCCAACGACTGTCCAACGGCAACTCCGCCGAGCGCCTGAGACTGATCGCCAAGATGCTCAGAGAGGCCCACGAGGACGATGTCTGGGAGTTTCTGACCCTCAAGGAGTTCCTCGACATCTACCCGGAGGTATCGTCGCTTCTCGGCAGAAGGCGTGAGTACTGGCAACAGCTGTACAACTCCTCTCGCAGAAGTGAGCTCGGGACGACATCCTGAGGTCCGCGTCAGATCACCGCATTCCCCGGCGGCTCTTCCCCGCGCGTCACTCACCGTCAGCCTGAATCTCTCACCACCTCGTGAAGCGAAGCACTGAAGCCGCCGGAGATGGAGAAGGTTGCGGGTGAGTGCTGGCGTACAATGCGGGAGAGACGGAGGCGGAAGATGGCAGAGCGGAGGTTTCGAGTTCTCATTGCGAAGCCGGGTCTGGACGGCCATGATCGCGGAGCTAAGGTCATCGCTCGTGCCTTGCGGGATACCGGCTTCGAGGTCATCTACACGGGCTTGAGGCAGACGCCGGAGCAGATCGCGCTCGCCGCCGTACAGGAGGACGTTGACGCAGTAGGGATCTCGGTTCTGTCCGGTGCTCACCGACGCCTGTTTCCCGCCGTGATCGAGGCGCTGCGGTCCGCGGGCGCAGGAGATGTGCTCGTGTTCGGCGGCGGCATCATCCCGGAGGATGACATCACGTACCTCATACAGCACGGGGTTGACCGGATTTTCCTCCCCGGCACGGACACACGCGAAGTTGCCGACTACCTTCGTGGACGCCTCAGCGAGCTCCTCACGCCCACCGCGCCGTGATCACGACTGAATCGGATACCCCTGAACCAAGACCTGTCCGCGAGCTCGTCCTCGACTCCCCCATTCTCTCCGTCGCCGCGCTCACCCAACTGCGGGCCAGCCTGCATGCGCTTGCGGGCCGGCCCGGGCCGTTGGTGATCCGCTCGACGCACGCGAGCATTTTCCTGGCGGGCGCGCACCTCAACGAGATCGAAGCGCTCGATGCCTCCACCGCCCGCGACTACGCACTGCTCGGCAGGTTGGTCCTCGGAGAGGTCAGAGGGTTTCCCGGACCGGTGGTTGCCGCGGTTCAGGGCGCCTGTGCAGGCGGGGGCCTGGATCTCGTCCTGGCCTGTGACGCGGTCGTCACATCAGAATCGGCCTCGTTCGCCCATCCTGGCGTCCGGCGTGGCCTCGTCACCGGCTGGGGAGGCACCATTGACGTCCCTCGTCGCGCCGGCAAGCCGCAGGCCGGCAGCATCTTTCTCGAAGGTGGGACAATCGCTGCGCCCGTGGCGGCTGCTGCCGGATGGGTCGCGCGAGTGAGCCCAGACACGGTTTCCGCAGCGCACGCCGAAGCACTAAGGCTCCACCTGCTCAACCCTCGCAGGCTTCAGCTGTGGCGGCAGCTGAAGGATGCCCGTTTCATTGACATCTTCCACGCCAGCGTGGTACACAACGGAAGGACGCAGCAGGCTCTGAACGACCGGGAGACACCATGAGTGGCACGATTCTTCTCGCCGACGACAGCCTCACGATCCAGAAGGTCGTGGAGCTCACCTTCGCGGATACCGAGAATTCGGTGATCACCGTCTCAAGTGGCGACGAGCTCCTCGAGAGACTCCCCGAGGTCGCGCCAGATCTCGTCATCTGCGACGTCATTATGCCCGGAACGGACGGCTACTCCGTTTGCCAGACCATCAAGTCGAACCCATCGACCCTCCACATCCCCGTCATTCTGCTCACGGGCACCTTCGAGCCGTTTGACAAGGACCGCGCTCTTGCCGCCGGCTGTGACGAGATCATCACCAAGCCGTTCGAGGCCAGGAAGCTCGTAGATACCGTCGAAGGGCTGCTCCAGCGCACCCTTGAGCCACCCGTGGAGGCCAGCTCGGCGGAGCATCCGGTCGGACCGTCCCGGTTCGAGGGCGCCGTCGTACCACCCCAACCAGGTTGGGAAGCGCCGGTCGCAGAGGAGTTCGGAACCCGCCTCGCCTCGGCTCCGGAGGCGTTCGACGCCGAGCCGGCCGCCGCTGGAGAGGAGATCGACTTCACGACCACCGGTTTCGCCGAGATGGAGGAGGCCGGCAGGACAGGACAGGAGGAGGCGTATCAGGCCCCCTCCGAGGGGCTCGAGTTTGGCCTCGACGAGGTGGAGCACCAGGCCGAGCCGGGCACTGCCGTCCCCGAGCCGGCTCGCGACAGCGTCGCCTCACCGTTCGCTCCGGCCGAGGCGGCCGGCGCCGAAGAACGTGCAGAGGAGCCGTTCTCTCCCGCCGAGGAGGCCGTGTCCGAGGCCGCAGCACCTCCGCCGCTTCCCTACGGTGCGGAGCCCGGTGAGCCATTCGAGGAAGCCGCACCTCCGCTGGACCAGGCTGAGGAGCCTCCTATCGGCTCCGTCACCACACCGGTCGCGATCCCTCCCACCGGGACCTTCCAGGAGGCTGCCTTCGACAATGCCGCGACTGTGGAAGACACAGGCGGCCGCGCGGCGCCGCCGGCATCCCCGGCGCCGACCGCGACGGAGGAGAGCCGGCCGGTCGCCGAAACCGCAGGAGCCGTACCTGTTGGGTCGCTGGCCGATGAGGATGTCGAGCGGATCGCCCGTCGCGTGGTCGAGCTGTTCGCCGCCCGGTTGGAGCAGATCGCGTGGGAAGTGATCCCCGACGTGGCGGAGATCGTGGTGCGCGAGCGCGTTCGCCAGATCGAGGCGGAGGCGGAGAAGGCCCAGCCCGAAGCGACCTACTAGCCCTCAGTACTCACCGCCACGTGAAGCGAAGCGCGGGAGGTGGCGGTGAGGGTGGCATCTCCGAATGTGTATGATTCAGGCTACGCCCCATCCAGGGGCCTGGAGAGGTGCATGAGCTCTGACAGCCTGCCAACACGTTACGATCCGGAGACCTTCGAGAGCCGGTGGTACTCGAGCTGGGAGAGCTCCGGGGCGTTTGCTCCGACACTGGATGACCACCGGCCTCCGTTCTGCATTGTTATCCCGCCGCCGAATGTCACCGGCGTGCTGCACATCGGCCATGCGCTGCAGTTCACGCTGCAGGATCTCATCATCCGCTGGCGCCGGATGCAAGGGTACGACGCCCTCTGGCTCCCGGGCACGGACCACGCCGGCATCGCCACCCAGGTCATGGTCGAACGCCAGCTCGCCAAGGAGGGAACCACCCGGCAGGAACTGGGTCGCGACCGCTTTCTGGACCGCATGTGGCGGTGGAAGGAGGAGCACAAGGACAACATCTCACGCCAGGCGAAGGCATTGGGATCATCGTGCGACTGGAGCCGCGAGCGATTCACCCTCGACCCAGGCCTGTCACGCGCCGTGCGCCGCGCGTTCGTCACCCTCCATGATCAGGGCCTCGTCTACCGCGATCAGCGGCTGATCAACTGGTGCCCGCGCTGCCACACCGCGCTCTCGGATCTCGAGGTGGTCCACCAGCAGCAGGAGGGACACCTGTGGGATTTTGCGTACCCGCTGGAAGGCGGAGGCGAGATCGTCGTCTCGACCACTCGGCCCGAAACGATGCTGGGTGATACGGCGATCGCGGTTCACCCCGCCGACCCACGCTACGTTCGCGTGGTTGGATCCCACGCCGTCCATCCCTTTCTCGATCGCCAGATTCCCGTGATCGACGACGCCGAGCTGGTGGACCCCGAGTTTGGCACCGGCGCCGTGAAGGTAACCCCGGCACATGACCCCAACGACTTTCTCACCGGCAAGCGTCATGACCTCGAGTTCATCAACATCCTCGACAGCGAGGGCCGGATCAACGAGGCAGGAGGGCCGTTCGCGGGAGTCGAGCGCTTCGCGGCGCGCGCAGCCGTAGTCCAGGCACTCGATGACAAGGGCCTGCTGCGCGGCGAGCGCCGCCACGACATGTCGATCGGCCACTGCCAGCGGTGCGACACGATTGTCGAACCGCTGCTGTCTCGCCAGTGGTTCGTCAACACTAAGCCGCTTGCGGAAAAGGCCCTTGAGGTCGTTCGCGACGGGCGGGTCAGGGTCGTCCCGGACTTCTGGATTGCCACCTACGAGCACTGGCTCGAGAATATCCAGGACTGGTGCATCTCACGACAGCTCTGGTGGGGCCACCGGATTCCGGCCTTCACCTGCCCTCAGGGTCATCTCCATGTCTCCGAGGAAGATCTGGCCTCCTGCCCCACTTGCGGGCAACCGGTCGAGCAGGACCCCGATGTGCTCGACACCTGGTTCTCCTCCGGCCTGTGGCCGTTGTCGACCCTGGGATGGCCCGATGAAACCGAGGATCTCCGCAGGTTCTACCCGACCTCCGTGCTGATCACGGGGTTCGACATTCTGTTCTTCTGGGTCGCGCGGATGATCATGATGGGCTACCACCTCACCGGAGAGGTCCCGTTCCACACCGTCCACCTGACCGGGCTCGTCAGGGACGCCCGCGGCGACAAGATGTCGAAGACCAAGGGCAACACGATCGACCCCCTCGAGGTCGTGTCCGAGTATGGCGCCGACGCCGTGCGGTTCACACTCGCCGCCCTCGCCTCTCCCGGGCGGGACCTGCCTCTCGACATCCGGCGGATGGAAGGCTATCGCGCCTTTGCCACCAAGGTGTGGAACGCCGCCCGCTTCGTGCAGATGAAGCTGAAGGGCGATGAGCGTCCGCTCGGCGATCTCACACTCTCCGACCTAGGCCCCACTGAACGGTGGATTCTCTCGCGTCTGGCCCACACCGTGCGCGCCGTCAACCGTGCCTGGGAGAGCTACCGGTTCGATGAGGGCTGCCACGAGCTCTACCACTTCGTCTGGCACACCTACTGCGACTGGTACCTGGAGCTCGTCAAGGGCGTCACCGACCGGCCCGAGGTCCGTTCAGTCCTGAAGGGAGTCCTGGTCGAGGCGCTCAAGCTGCTTCACCCGGTCATGCCATACATCACGGAGGAGATCGGACATCATCTCGGTCATGAGGGAATGCTGATCGTCGCCCGCTACCCGGAGCCTGACACAATGTGGGAAGACGAGGAGCTTGAGAGTGACTTCGCGGCTCTCCAAGAGCTGGTCGCGGGTCTTCGCTCCTATCGGGCAATGGTCGGTCTCAGTCAGCGGCACCCGATCGCCGTCACTCTCGTCAGGGTGGACGAGCATCGCGCAGGCTTCCTGACGTCGCAAATCGAGCAGCTCGAGCAGTTGGCCACGGTCGCATCGATCAGCGTTGGTACTGTGTCGGCGCATGCCGTCCACGAGCTGCTCGGCGGCATGGAGGTTGCTCTCGAGCTGCCGCCCGGTTCCCTCGGCGAGGAGCAGCTGGCCCAGCTCGAGAAGCAGATCGAGCAGCTCGATCGCAGCCGCGCCGGCCTTGAGGGCCGTTTGTCCAGCGACGGCTTCACCACCAAGGCACCGCCGGAGGTCGTTGCCGGCGCCCGCCAACAGCTGGCCGAGGTCACGACACGGCTCCAGCGTCTGCGGCAGACCATCGAGGCGAGTGCCGGGTGAACGACGCCGTTCTTGCCCTGTACGATGTTGTTGCCGGGCTGGTCGAGAATCTCGTCTACCTGCCGGTTGTCGACTCCACCCACGACAGCGCTATCCGTCTCATCCAGCAAGTGGATGAGGAGGACCAACGGCTGCGGCCGACCCTGTTGATTGCCGGTCGTCAGACCGCCGGTCGCGGACGCACTGGCAACACATGGCTGTCTCCAGAGGGTGGCCTGTACCTGAACTGGGTTCGATCCGATATCGACGAGGGGGTCGTCAACGCGCTGCCGATGCTCGCCGCGGCCGCTGCCTCTGAGGCGGTCGCAACAGCGGGCATTGCGAGTGTCCGTATCAAGTGGCCCAACGACCTGCTCGTAGAAGGTGCCAAGATCGGTGGCCTTCTGATCCACGTACGACGAGGGGAGACGATTTGGGCGACGATCGGTCTGGGTCTCAACGTCGTCACCAAGCCACAGCTGGACAACAACTTGAAGGGCCCAGCCACCTGCCTGGCCGAGCATGTCACGGTGCCGCCAACGGACTCCCTGTTTCCGGAGCTGGCCGCCGCCTTTCTGGCCGGCCTCGAGCACGGGATCCAGAACCCACTCCTCGCACGGGCCGCGTGGCTGCGGCGTCTTGTCCATAGACCGGGAGACGCCATCGAGATCCACCTAGCATCCGGGGAGGAGGTCCGGGGACGGTATGCCGGCGTGACCGCCGACGGCCACCTCATGCTCGACTCCGGTACGCAAACGCGCACGATCTCCTCAGGAGAGATCATCGAACGATAATGGTCTCGTGAGCGGACGTCGACTCGCTTTCCCCCCGGCGGCCACCCTGGTCGCGCTGGGTTTCTCCAGCACCGTCGTGCAGGCGTTGCTGCTAAGGGAAGCCATGGCTGCGCTCTCCGGCTCCGAAATGGCCTGGGGTGCGGTGCTGTTCGCCTGGCTCGTCGGGATGGCCGCCGGTGCTCGGGCCGGTGTTCGCCTCGGAACGGTTCGCTTCGCCCGGACAGCCCCGTTCCTCGTCCTCATCCTCGGGGCCGGCGGCGTCCTGCTCTTTCGAGCGGCACCGGTGTTGGCAGCCGTCGGCGCCGGAGTCAGCCTGACGACCTGGAGGGCGCTGTGGCTCTGGATTGCCGCCGTGCTGCCGGCGGCGGCTGCCGGCGGGCTTGCCTTTCCCATCCTCGCGCACGAGCTCCCCGGCACGAACGCGGCCGGCAACGCCTACGTGAGGGAGGCTGCAGGTGCACTGGTCGGCGGCGTTGTCTTCACCTTCGTGCTTGCACCCTGGGGTACCGCGGTCACCCTCGTCCTGTGCAGCGCACTGACCGGTGCTCTGCAGCTCGCCCGCCGACACCTGGTTGCCGCACTGCTCAGCCTGGCTGCAGGGATCGCCGTGGCCGGCCCCGCAGCCTCGACGCTCGCCCACGCCACTTGGCGATGGTCGGGGCGACCCGGCCGGCTTGCTGCCTGGCGCGAAACCCGCGACCAGCGTCTCGAGCTGGCGGCGGGCGAACCGGCCGTCGTCTACGCAGATGGGCGCCTGCTGGCGAGCTTCCCCGATCCCTGGGGCACAATCCCTCAGGCCCACCTTCTCATGCTGCTGCACCCAGCGCCCCGACGGATCCTGGCCACCGGTGTCCTCGCGGACGGCGCGCTCATCCCGATGCTCGAGCACCCCGTCCGGAGGATCGACATTGCCGAGGAGGACCCGGAGCTGCCGGACCTCCTCGCCAGCTGGTACGGGCACCGTCTCCGGGACGCAATTCGTGACCCACGCGTAGTTGTCCACCCCCGAGATCCCATCGCCACGCTTTCCCGCGGCGGCACCTGGGACCTGATCGCCCTCCTGGATCCGGACCCTTCCACGATCCGCCGCAGCCGCACACGAACCGTGGAGTTCTACCGGCGATGTCGCGAGCATCTCTCTCCCGAGGGCATTCTCGTGGTTCGTGTTGGCGTCCCCGATACGTACGTCGGAGGTGCCGGTGGCCGCCTGCTGGCAATCACGGCAAGCTCCTTGCGAACCGTTTTCTCCAGGGTGGCCGGGATTCCCGGCGAGCATGTCCTGATCGTCGCCGGCGGTCCGGAGGCTGATCTCGACCTCTCGCCGGACACCTTGGTCGCCCGTTGGCGAGCCAGGGACATTGCCGACCCGTCATTTCCACCCGACCTCATCACGGTACTGCTCGACCCCGATCGGGCCTTGCCGCTGAGCCACTTCTTGCAGACGGTCCAGGCGCCGACCAACACGATCTTCAGGCCGCGCGCGGTTCTCGTCGCGGCAGCCCTGACGGAAGGGCGGGGGCAGCCGCCGCTGCTGCGCATCGCAGCAAACCTCGGGAGCCGATCATCCCTGCCTCTGGCCGTCGCCGTCGTGATCCTGGCGTCCGTGCTCGTGATACGAAGTGCCAGAGGAAGCCCGTTCGGCGTGGAGTCCGCAGCCGTTGTGGGCCTTTCCTCGATGGCATGGTGGCTGCTGCTGCTGGCGCAGTGGCAGGCAACCGTCGGATCGGTCTTCTCCGAGGTAGGGGCTCTTTCCGCTGCATTCATGGCTGGCCTCGCCCTCAGCGCTCACCTGGCCGGGCGACAAAGTCACCCCGAGAAGCTTCTCCCCTGGGCCTTGGCAGCCGGTGGGGCCCTGTCGCTGGTATTGACCTCTCCGGCGGTGCTCTCGGCGCCGAGAATCGCCATCCCCGTCCTTCTGGGCCTCGGCGGCGGGCTGACCGGTGCTGCGTTCCCCGGCGCCGCGGCCCTCGCCGGTCTCGGCTCGGCCCGAACGGGGAGCGGTCGCGGATTTGCCGCCGACGAGGCCGGCGCCGGGCTGGCGGCGATCACCGTCGGCCTCATCGCCCTGCCGTGGATCGGTCTGACCGCAACGGCGATAGGGATCGCCGGGCTCGACATCGCAACCGCTGCCGCATGCCTGGTGGCGGTCCGCCGGAGAAGCCCCGGCCTCACCCATCCCCTCGAGTCAGGCGGCTCCCGTCTCGGGACCGGTTCGCGTTAAGGCGACAGTCGAACCGCGAAGGCGCAAAGGTCGCAACGACAACAAGAAGAGGTCCTCCCTTTCCGCGCTTGGCGAGTTGGCGGTTCCCAAGCCGGCCGCAGCGGCCACCAGCGCGCCAGCCGGAACGAATGTGCTTGAGCAAAGAAGGAACGCCGGGAGCCAGCGTCAGTCCCTGGCGATGACGACCAGACTGCGGTCGTCGCAGGGACGTTCGTCGCCCGCGAACCTCTCCAGCTCGGACAGCACGCGGTCGTGAACTTCCTGTGGGCCGCCCCCGACGCCCACGACCTGCTGCAAGCGTTCGAAGCCGAACGCCCTGCCGGCCGAGTCCAGCTGCTCGGGAATGCCGTCGCTGTACATCACGAGCAGGTCGCCAGCCTGCAAGGTGGCGCTTTCGGCCTGCAGCCGGACTGCCGGTTTGAGGCCGAGCGGAATCGACCCCGATCCGAGCTCCTCGAGGTCCCCGTTGCGGCGTCGGAGGAGCGGGTAGGGATGCCCTGCACAGACATAGGTGAGCTCACCACTTGCCGGCGCGAGGAGCCCGCAGAACAGGGTCATGAACGCCCTCGGTCCGCCGGTTCGAAACAGCGCCGCGTTAATCGTCGAGGCCACCGCGGCCGGCTCCGGGTCCCGGTCCGAAGCCACCTTAAGCATCGCATGCGCAACCGCCATCACGATCCCGGCGGCAATGCCATGGCCGCTGGCATCACCAGCCGCCAGCAGGACGCGACCGTCCTCGAGCGGCACGACGTCGTAGTAGTCGCCTCCGATGGTGTTGGCGGTCGAGTAGGAGAACACGATCCGGTAGCCGGCGAGCCGCGGAGGCTCGGCCGGCATCAGCTCCGCCTGCAGCTGGCGCGCAACCTCGAGCTCGTCGCGGACCAGAACGCGGTCGGCAAGCTCCAGCACGAGCAACAGGAGCAGGCATCCCCAGCTGAACAGCAGCATCAGAGGCGCAGAGGCTCGAACCTCCCCGACACGGAACAGGATCTGGTTGTTCTGCAGCCCCAGAATCAGCGACACCAGGGCAACCAGGAAGAGAATGCGGCGCGCCGGGCTGAGCTTTGCCGACAGCCCGAGGAACAGCGCTCGCGCCTGGTGCCACAGCCGGCCGAACCATTTCTGGTGCTGCTCGGAGTCGGGCTGCTCGCGCGTCAGGACTCCGAAGGCGCGCGTTGCATCCCGACCGAGAACACGCGGGACTTGTCGTGCCTCGACGCCCGCGGTGTACTCAGAGAATGCCCGCCGCCACCGTTTGAAAAGGCCCGGGAACCTCACTGTGTTCAAACCTCCACCATGAGATACGATCCAACGACCTCAGGGTTCATGCGACCCGGAGCCAGGCAACCTGGTAGGGCTTCAGACGCAGGCTCAAGAGGCCGTTCGAGACCGACAGCATCTCCCCGCCGGCCAGATCCCTGAGCTTTCCGTGCAGGTCTATCTCCGAGGCCGCTACCTGGATGCTCACCGCTTCTGGGGAAACACTGATCAGACACAGCACCTTCGAGCCCCCGGACGGTGCGGCCCTCAGGACCGCGAGCACACGCGGGTCAAGCATCAGGACCTTCTGCCCCCCGCGGGGATGGAAGGCCGGCTCGCCGACACGAACCTCCAGCAGGTCCACGAACCGCTTGGCGACACGGGCCGGGAGCGACTCTGGATCCTCGAACTGCTCGAACAGCTTGTGCGACTGCAGAGCCGTGCGGTTGATGCTCCGGTAGGAGCCCCCGTGAGCAACCGCATCGAGGTCGTTCTTCGATCCGAACATGCTCGGCAGGTAGATCCCCGGCACGCCTCGAAGCGTGAGAGCGACCGCCCGCGACGCGATGAACCGATCCACTTGTAGCTCCGTGGGCTCGCTAGCTCCGGGTCTGCTCAGCACGGAGAACCAGGTGGTGTTGAGCTCATAGGGGCTCTCGGTCCCGTCCCCGTTCGCCTTGGTGGACACGAAGCCACCACACCGACGCGTCCTCTCACACATCTTCTCGATCTGCTCCTCGGAGAGGATCCCGTGGGCTCCCATGACTCCGATCCCATCTTGCGAGTCGAGCAAGTTGAGGAACGCCGTCGTCGCGGAAGGCGGCTCGAGGTCCGTCGCCCACCGACTCAGCTCCCGCGCATCTCCTTCCAGGAAGGCGTGAAGCACCAGTGGGGGGAGAGCGAAGTTGTACACCATCTGGGCTTCGTCGTGGCCGTCTCCGAAGTAAGTGATGTTGTCGCGGTGAGGCACGTTGGTCTCGGTCACGAGAGCGACGTGCGGAGAGACGACGTCGAGGATGTTACGGAACAGCTTGACGACCTCGTGGGTTTGACGAAGGTGCGCACAGCTCGTGCCCAGCTCGGACCACAGGTAGGTGATCGCATCGAGGCGGATGAGATCGGCGCCGCGCCGCACGTAGTAGAGGAGAATCTCCAGGACCTTGAGCAGTACCTTCGGATTCTTGAAGTTGAGGTCGATCTGGTCCGGTGAGAAGGTGGTCCACACGTACCGCGTCCCGTGGATCGTGTTGACCTCGGTCAGAAGGTCCGAGGTGCGCGGCCTCAACACGAGTCGCAGATAGTCCTCGTCGACTGCCTCTCGTGTGCTGAACGTCGTGAAGAAGCCCTCGTACTCGGGATCGCCGTTGAGAAACTGTTGGAACCAGTAGCTCTTCGACGAAACGTGATTGAAGACCGCGTCGAACATGAGCTTGAAGTTCGACTCCAGCTCCGCGAGCTCGTCCCACGAGCCGAGACGAGGATCGACCTCCTCGTACGAGATCACCGAGAAGCCCCTGTCCGAGGAGTACGGGAAGAAGGGCAGGATGTGAAGAGTGCTCACGATGCCGCGGAAGAACACTTCCGTGAAATCTGCCAAGGTGCGCAACGGCCGGCGGTCCTCCGACACGATCATGTCACCGTAGGTGATGAGGATGACGTCCTTCTCGGTGAACCTCTCCCGAGGGTCGAACCGTCGCTCCATGCCGACGAGCTCCGGCGTCTGGCAGGCGTAGTGGACTTGCATCAGCCGCTCAACCTGGCGGGTCACCTGCTCCGTCGCCGCCTTGCCGTAGAGGAACGCGAACCGTCCTCGAATCCGCTCCAGCTCCGCGCCGGGCACAACCAGTGCGGGAAGGGTGTAGTCCGGTTGCAGCCTGAACAGCGTCCCCCGAAACTCGTCCGCGAACACCCTGTTCTCCGCCTCGTTCACCATCAATGACCCCGCTCGCCCGCAGTCGATCCGCTGCAGTCTGTCATCGATAGTATGATAGACCGGCGATATGAAGGTGCACCGGAGGCGCTCATGTTGAACACTGAGCAGTGCGGAGACATCACCGTGGTCACCGTTGCGAGCGAACTCAACGCCCGTAACGCCCAGCAGGTCAGGACCGCCCTCCGAGAGCTCCTCGGCACGGGACCGACGAAGCTCGTCATCGACCTCTCGGCCTTGAACTTCATCGACTCGGCGGGGCTCGGCGCTCTCCTCGCGGCCTTCAAGACCGCAGGAGCTGCGGGTGGCCGACTCGCCCTGTGCGGGCTCTCTGAGCCGGTCAGGTCCATCTTCGAGCTCACCCGGCTCCACCGCGTCTTCAACATCTTCGACAACCGGGAGGACGCTGTCGGGAGCTTCTGATACCGGTAGCGATCCTGGCCCTGATTGTTCATGAGCGATTGTAGCGAGACCGGCGAAACGTCTGTCAGCGGCAGAGGTCCGGCCGTGCTAGAGTCCGTCGGGCCGCGGCGCGCCATCGCCCGCGGCGTTCTACTGGGGAACCAGATGCCCAAAGCCGACAACAGTGGGCACCGAGTCGGTGCCGTCAGCTACCTCAACGCGCGGCCGCTGATCGAGGATCTCGAGGCACGCCCAGGCGTGAGCCTCGTGACCGACGTCCCGTCGAGGCTTCTCCGCCGGCTCGTCGACGGCGGGGTCGACCTCGCCCTCTGTCCCGTCATCGACTACCAGCGGTCAATCGTCCCGCTCAGCGTGATCCCGGTAGGAGGTATCGGCAGCGACGGCCCGACGCTCACGGTACGCCTCTTCAGTCGCCGGCCGCTTCCCGAGCTGGAGGCGATCGCTGTCGATGACGACAGCCACACCTCGGTTGCACTCCTTCAGTTCATTCTCCAGCACCGGCTCGGTCGCATCCCGCACTTGCGGCCGTTCGACGCCGGCGCCGGGATCGAGCCGCACCACGATGCCGCACTTCTCATCGGAGACAAGGTCGTCACCGCCGACCCCGGCGACGACGACTACCCCTTCCAGCTCGACCTCGGTGGTGCCTGGCAAGAAATCACCGGCCTGCCGTTCGTATTCGCGGTCTGGATGGCACGCACCGGCGTCGATCTCGGCTCACTGCCAACGGTGCTCGCCCAACAGCTGACCCTCAACCTCGCCCGTATACCCGAGATCGCCGCCCGCTGCGGCAACATCGCCGGCTGGCCGGCTCGCCTCGCTGAGCAGTACCTCGGAGAGATCCTACAGTACAGGATCGGTGACAGGGAACTCGAGGCGATGCAGCTGTTCTGGAGCCACTGCTTGAGGCTAGGTCTGACGCCGACACAACGACCGCTCAAGCTCTACCCCGTGTGAACCAGTCTCCTCTCTCAGCCAGAGGATCATCGGAGGCCGGGCTAGACAGGCAGCACGAGTCGGCCGAGGGTCAGGGTGAGCACGGTGATGATGACCGCCGAGGCCAGGTTGAGGCGAATCCCTTCTCGGAACAGGTCGGTCGCGCTGACACGCCCCGATCCGATGACGATCGCGTTCGGGGGCGTCGCCACCGGCAGCATGAAGGCACACGAACAGGCCACTGTCGCTGGCACCATCAGCAGATAGGCAGGCTCGCCGAGGGCCTCGGCCAGGGCGGCCATGACCGGGACCAGCAACGTCGCCGTGGCCGTGTTGGAGGTCAGCTCGGTCGCGCCCATCGCGATCAAGGCGACGACCAAGACCAGCGCCGGCAGCGGAAGCACGCTCAGCCCGTGCAGGCGACCCGCCAGCCACGTATCAAGGGCCGCCGCTCTCACCCCATCGGCCAGCGCGAAGCCGCCGCCGAACAGCAGCAGCACGCCCCACGGCACGCCGTGACGGATCTCCTCCCACGTCACGAGGGGTCGCTTTGCTCCCCCGCCCGCTGGAAGGATCGCTGCGATACAGGCTGCAGCGATCGCGGGCACCGCGTCACTGACGAGCCTCGGGTTTGGAAGCAGGTGGCTCCACCCCGGGATCGAAAAGCTCCCGAAGTCCATCCCGGCCCTTGTAATCCAGGCCAGCGCCGTGAGCGCGAACAGGACCGCCGAGCGCCGCTCGGCAGTGGACATCGGCCCCAGCGCGACCCGTTCGGCCTCGAGCGCGTCGCGGGCCCCAGATTCGTCGCTCGACAGGCCCCTGGCTAGGAGCAGGCCGGCCACGGGCAGCAGGAGGAGGATCATCGGCACTCCGAATAGCATCCACCCCCCGAACGTCAGAGCCGGCAGACCGCTGACGAGTCGCGGAGCCATTCCGGCGAGCACGAGGTTGGGCGGAGTCCCGATCAGCGTCCCCAGCCCGCCGATCGAGGCGCCAAACGCCACTGCCAAGAAGATCCGCATCGCTGGTCGTCCGCCGGGCGTCCTGTCCACCACCCCTGAAGCGATCGGCAGCATCATCAGAGTCGTCGCCGTGTTCGACAGCCACATCGAAAGAACCGCCGTCGACAGCAGAAAGCCCCACACCAGGCGCCGGGGCGAGCTCCCCACGAGGTGCAGGATGTTGAGGGCAAGCCGCCGGTGAAGGCCCGACCGCTCGACGGCGAGCGCGAGCACGAAGCCGCCGAAGAAAAGGAACACCATGTGCTCGGTGTAGTTCGGCGCTACATCGCTGATACCCCGAACCGCCATGAGCGGGAAGAGCACCAACGGCAGTAAAGAGGTCACCGCCAGGGGCGCAGCCTCGGTCACCCACCACACCGCCATCCAGGCAATGGCAGCAGCGGCCCGGAGGCCGGCCGGGCCCATGGAGCCCGATGGCAGCGCCAGGATGGCCAGGAACAAAACCGGTCCGACCACGCGTCCGACGATCGCGAGACGCCCCGGTGACTGAGCGCTGTTCTGAGACATTCGAGCTCCCGCCAGAAAGTCTAGCGCGCCCGGGCTAGGGCCACCAGCGGTAGCGCTCGAGGTCGATCGTGCCCGAGGGCCGGAACTCCACGCCCTCCGCCTCCAGGATCGCCCGTTGCAACCCGCTCGGAAAGTCCGGCAGACGATCCGTGGAGCAACCTCCAGAGCTGTTGACCACCCGTTGCCAGGGCACCTCGTCCGGGCAGCGGTGCAGGATCCAGCCGACCGCCCGCGGCGAGATCCGGCTCCCGAGCATCTGGGCGATCTGCCCGTACGTCATCACGCGGCCCCGAGGAATCCGCCTGACGAGGTTGAGAACCTCGTCGCGAACGCTCCCCCGTTCGCCCTCGATCTCGCCGTGGACCCGGCCGCCACTCTGCACGAGGCCACTGTACCGCGTCCCTCCTCCCGACAGCGCTACAATCACGCGGTGAGCCTCCCCACCCCAGAAGCCATCGCACGGGAGCTTCGAACTGCCGTCGCAACGGTGGCAACCGCGTGGCGCGGTGCCACACCCGACTCCGCCAGCGTCGGCGGACAAGGCTAAAGCGTGTACGTCTCGGTCGCAGTCCCGCACGGCATGTCCGAGGCCCTCACCTATTCGGTGCCGGGCGAGCTCGAGCCGCTCGTCCGCGAGGGGGTGCGGGCACGCGTCCCCCTGCGCGGCCGGATGGTCACGGGTGTCGTCGTCGAGATCTCGGCGACGACCGAATTCGACCCCACTATCGTGCGTCCGATCGAGGAGATTCTGGACCCCGATCCACTGCTGCCGCCGCACCTGCTGGAGCTCGCCCGCTTCATCTCCTCCTATTACCGGTCGCCGTTGGGGACCACCCTCGCTGCCATGCTCCCTTCTGGACTGCTGCGGGCGGATGCCGAGGAGGCCGCGCTGACGGCGCGCGGCGCCACCGCCGACTCCGCCGCCCTGCCGCGTCTGCAGCAGGAGATCCTGCGACGGCTGCAGGCGGAGGGGCGGTCGCGCACTGCGACCCTGCTCGCTGCCGCCGGCGCCGCGTCACGTGCGCCGCTCGATGCGCTCATCACGGCGGGCCTCATCCGCCTCCGCCGCCGCCGTCGTGATCGTCCTCCCCGCGTCGAAGTCGCCGCCGTGCGGCTCGCTCAGACCCCCCTGGAGGACCTTCTGGCTTCCTGCGCGCGAGCTCCACAGCAGCGGCGGGTCGTCGAGTATCTGGCCGAGGCGGGGCACCCCGCCCTGCAGCGCGAGGTGTGTGAGGCGGTCGGCTGCACGCCGTCCGTCATTCACGCCATGGTCCGCAAGAGACTCCTGGACCGCTTCACCCAGCTGACTCCGAAGAGACCACGATGGGCGCTTCGGCCCGATGATGTACGCTTCGAACTCACCGATCAGCAGGCACGGGCCGTCGACGACATTGTGGCCGCCGTCCGCGCCGAGAGGTACATGCCGTTTCTGCTGGCCGGAGTCACCGGTTCGGGCAAGACGGAGGTCTATCTCCGCTGCCTCGAAGCGGCGCTGGCAGCCGGACGCACGGGCCTCGTTCTGGTGCCGGAGATCGGGCTCACGCCGGCAACCGTGGGCGCCGTGGAGCGCCGCTTCGGTGAGCGAGTGGCGGTCCTGCACTCGGCCCAGTCGGAGGGTGAGCGTTGGCGCCAGTGGCGAATGGTCCGCGATGGCCGCGCCGACGTCGTGGTCGGGCCGCGATCGTCTCTCTTCGCTCCGCTGGAGCGGCTCGGTCTGATCGTTGTTGACGAAGAGCACGACTCCGCCTACAAGCAAAGCGAAAGCCCCCGCTACCAGGCGCGTGACCTGGCTCTGGTCCTCGGCCACCACCTCGCCATTCCGGTCCTGCTGTGCTCCGCCACGCCATCCGTCGAGGCCGCCGCGCTGGTCGAACGGGGACTTGCCCATCGGTTGGAGCTCAGCCGTCGGGTCGCCGGCGGATCCCTTCCCGAAGTCGAGCTCGTCGACCTGCGGGGCGAGCCGCCCGAGCCCGGTGAGCAGGGGCACACTCTGTTCTCACGACGCCTCCGCGAGGTCATGGGGGAGACCCTCGGGCGCGGTGAGCAGGTCATACTCCTCATCCAACGACGAGGATGGGCTCCGGTGCTGCTGTGCCGGGACTGTGGTCACAAGCTGGAGTGTCCGGAGTGCTCGATTCCTCTCGTCCTGCACCGCCGACGCCGTGGGCTGCGGTGTCACTACTGTGGTCACAACGAGACACTGCCCGAGGCGTGCCCGATGTGCGGCGGCGCCCTGCTCGATGCCGTCGGCGCGGGAACCGAGAAGGTCGCACACCACCTTTCCCGCCACTTTCCGGCCGTCTCCGCCGCCATCCTCGATCGCGACACCGTGCGGCATCGTAACGGCCTCGAGGAAACTCTCGGCGCCTTCGCCTCGGGACGCGTCCAGGTGCTGGTCGGCACCCAGATGGTCGCCAAGGGGCATCACTTTCCCCGCGTGACACTGACAGGCGTCATCTCGGCGGATGCGCTGCTCGGACTACCCGACTTCCGCGCCGGCGAGCGCACCTTCCAGCTCCTCACCCAGGTCGCCGGAAGGGCGGGACGGGGAAAACGGCCGGGACGCGTCGTCATTCAGACGTACTACCCGGATCACCCCGCAGTCCGCCACGCCTCGGACCATGATGTGGACTCCTTCAACCGCGAGGAGCTCGTCTATCGGCGTGCCTTCCATTACCCGCCGGCGGTGCGAATGGCACTGGTGAGGTTCGAGGCTGGCTCCGAGCGCGCGGCCAGCTCGGCGGCGGAGACTGCTGCAGCAGCGGCCGGTGACCTTCCCAAGGGCGTCCGTCTGCGCGGCCCGGCGCCGGCCCCGCTCGAGCGCCTCCGCGGGCTGTGGCGCTGGCAGCTCCTGCTCACCGCGCCGAATCGCGAGCTACTGCGCGAGGTCACGGAGAGGGTCGAGTCCGCTCAGGTGTCGACTCGCGTCCACCGCATCGTGGACGTGGATCCCCTCTCGACACTGTGAGGCGGAACGCCCACTCACAACCAACCGCGAACGGCGGCCTTCATGGGCTGCAACGGCCGCTCATGCGAGCCGCTCGCGCCCTCG
>Ga0307425_1000330_pt1 | contig 29917 bp, 22 predicted proteins | sample SalMarWE160330MG_FD_202152 | JGI IMG/M metagenome (GOLD analysis project Ga0307425, IMG submission 202152) | Salt marsh sediment microbial communities from the Plum Island Ecosystem LTER, Massachusetts, United States - WE1603-30 | ecosystem: Environmental > Aquatic > Marine > Intertidal zone >...
GATACGGTGGGCAGGTCGGGCATTTTTTCTTCAAGTGCCGAAAGGATCTCCACCCGTTTAATGGAGTCGATACCGAGATCGGTCTCGATATCCATGTCCAAAGCGAGCATTTCAACGGGGTAGCCGGTCAACTGACTGACGGTGCTCAACAGGTGATTTTCGATGTCTTTTTGATCGTCATGGGTTGTTTCCGGGTCTTTGGCAGCGGATTGTAGGCGGGATGTTTCGACCATGGATTCAGCCGGTAGTGTGTCAGAGACATCCGGCGCCTTGAAATGATCAGACAAATTCTGAAGGGAGGCTTGAACCTCGGAAGTTACAGGATCTTCGGTCTTGTCCGTTTGAATCCCCAAAGATCCTTCGACCAGCCTCTGGGTGCTTTCCATCATATGCTGAAGGGTTTTTGTCGCCTGGGTTTGGGTTTCTAAAAACTTTTGATGCGTTTCGGCGGTCTGCTTTTGAAGGGCTTGCATGGATTTCAGACCATCCTGCAACACCTGAAGTGCATCCAGCGTGATATTGTTTTGCGGGTGTTTCGTTTTCATGGCGTTTTTGCTGCTTTGTTTGTTTTTGGAGCTAATTTTCCGATGGTTCGGTCTATTCACCGGATGCTCCGATGATGTGTTCTGTTCGGTTTTTATAACCGATTCTTTGTTCTCAAGCTCATGTTTTCCGACCTCTGACCTCTGACCCCCGACCCCTGCTTTCTGATCCCTGTAATTGACACCGGAGAGCAATATGCTCATCCGCTGTTTGGTTGCATCTTTATCCTGGGGTTCCCAGGCGCTCAGGTCCACGTAATGGCCGAGGGATGCAACAAGGGCGAGTGTTTGGGCAAGATCTGTGATTCCCGATTGTTTTCCAAGAGCCTTGTCTAAAGAGATCGCTTTGAAATCTTGACCCTCGAGGATCGATTTAACGAGACCGGTCAGAACCGATTTTGGCCCAACTTCAACAAAGGTTCGCACACCCATATTGAATAAATTATTAATCTCGCTGACAAAATTCACCGGTGACAACAGATGGTCGCCCAGTAATTGTTTGGCTTTTTCAGGATCACCAGGATAGGAGGAGCCGGTGGTATTGGAAAACACCGGGATATCAGACGCTAAGATATTGATGTTTTCAAGTGCCTGGGAAAAAGGTTTTTGGGCGTGTTCAACCAGAGGGCTGTGAAATGCAGCAGAGACCGGAAGACGAACGGTTCTAAATCCTTTTTCCCTGCATGTTTCTTCAGCTCTGGTCACAGCGTCCAGCGACCCGGACAGAACGCCTTGTGTGGGACTGTTCCGGTTGGCCAGAATAACATCGGTTTTTGTGTCTTTGATGAGTTCTTCGAGTTCGTCCAGGGGGGCCTTAACCGCCAGCATGGTCCCATTATTTTGATCGTCGTTGTTGCCGGCCTGGGCCATCAAACGGCCTCGGGTAATGGCAAGAGACAGAAATGACTCGAGATCGATCCAGCCGGCGGCACAAAGGGCGGAGAGTTCTCCAAAGCTATGACCGCAGACAGCGTCAGGTTGAAGGTCGAAATGCCGAAGGATTTTCAGCATGGCCATGCTGACGGCGCCGATGGCCGGTTGGGCAATATCTGTTTTTCTCAATGTTTCTTCTTGAAGGTGTCGGTCTTTTTCATTTTGAGATGAAAGGGGATAGATATGGTCGGTCAAACAGCCGGTGCTTTCGAATATTATGTTTGCACGCTCTAAAACGTTCATTGCATCCGGAAAAAAGCAGACCAGGTCACGGCCCATGTTGACATATTGACTCCCCTGGCCGGGAAAAATAAAAGCCATTTTTCCGGAGGGTTCAGGGCCGCCGTAAAACATATTTTCAAATTGCCATGCTTTTTGTGAGGGGTTATCTTCAAGGGCAATGACGGCGCGGTCCAAAAAACCGACGACATCATTTGACGGGTCAAGAACCAGCATGAATCGATATGGATCCTTGACCGAAAAAGCATTTCTCGTCTTTGCGGCCTCTGCCGAAATGTCTTGGTGCAAAGGTGGGTTGTCGATAACGGTTTTAAAGCGTTGAACATCCTGTTTGATTTGATGTTGATTCAAGGCGGAGAAGGCAATGATTTCTTTGGACCCGTCCCAGGAGATCTTTTCTTTTTGTTTCTGGTATTCTTCGATTACCACGTGAAAATTGCTGCCGCCGAAACCGAATGCACTGACGCCTGCCCGGCGCGGGTGTTCTTTTTTGGAAAACCAGGGCCGGGATTGGGTGTTCAGGTAAAAGGGACTTTTGTGAATGTTCAGTTTAGGGTCTGGTTTATGGACCTTCAAAGTTGGGGGAAGCACTTTGTGATAAACAGCGAGAGCCGCTTTCATCAGGCCCGCGGAACCTGCCGCTGCCTTGGTGTGTCCGATCATCGATTTTACGGAGCCGAGGGCACATCTTCCGTGGTTATTGTCCGGTTGGCCGAAAAGACCCTTTAACGCCTGAAACTCGACTTCATCACCGACTTTGGTACCGGTGCCGTGGGCCTCGATGAGTTCCACGGTCAAGGGATCGATGCCGGCTTCATTATACGCCGTCTTGAGTGCTTTGGCCTGTCCCTGGGCCCTTGGAGCATATATGCTCTGGGATTTTCCGTCGCTGGATGATCCCACACCTTTGATAACCGCGTAGATCCGGTTTCCGTCTCTTTGGGCATCCTCGAGCCGCTTGAGAACAAACAACCCGATTCCCTCACCCAGAACGGTTCCGTCGGCATCTTGTGAAAACGGTCGTGCATCTCCTGTGGGGGAAAGCACCATGGTTTTAGAAAAACACATGTGCATGAAGATGTCGTTAAGCATGTCAACGCCACCGGTTATCACCGTGTCGCTTCGACCTGAAATCAGTTCCATGACCCCAAGATGGACGGCACTCATGGAACTGGCACAAGCTGCATCCACCACACAATTCGTGCCGCCGAGATCCAGACGATTGGAGATTCGGCCGGCCACAACATTTCCCAAAAGTCCGGGAAACGAGTTTTCCTGCCAGGATACGTAAGAATCGGATATTTTCCGGATCACTTCTTCGGTTTTATGAGGATCGATTCCCGAATCTTCAAGGGCGCTTCGCCATATGGGATGTCCCAGTCGGGCGCCTAAGGGGATTACGAGCTCCTGGGTTCCGGTGACGCCGAGGATGACACTGGTTCTGCTCCGATTAAACGCCCCATCTTTTTTATGAAAGGCATCTTCAAGGGCTTTTTTCGCTACAGCCAGGCCGAGGAGCTGGGAGGTGTCCGTGGCTTCAATGGAAGACGGCGGGATGCCGAATTCAGTGGGATCAAAGGAAAACGGAGAGATAAATCCGCCGCGCTTGCAGTAAACATGATCCGGTTTTTTGGGGTCTGCGTCAAAAAAATCTTTCCAAGACCAGTGGGTTTCAGGCACTTCTGTGATGGCATCTTCACCATTATAAAGGAGCCGCCAGTATGCTTTTAACCCCGATGATTTGGGAAAGAGACACCCCATGCCGATAATAGCCACCGGCAGTTGGCGTGGTATTTTGTTTTTTGTCGGTTTCAATGATGATCTCTTAGCGGCACAAATTCACAGGACGTTATGCCGCAGATAATTCAATTTTAAATTCCCCGCTGCTTGTCAAAACCCAGTAAAAATCCCAACTCTCGGGGCAGCGCGGGAGTTTCATAAAATCGTTACACGATTTTATTTAGAGAAAAATCTGAACTTTTAATAATTTGTTTAACATAATGCAAGAAAAAAGTATTTGCAAGCAAATGATCTAAAAATAATGGTTGACTTGTTAATATAACAAGTGATTAGCTATTGCCCATCCATAAATGGTCTTATTGTCCAGTCTCTGCGTTATGCTCAAAAAATAATCCTCGGAATATCGGCTATATGCCGGCTTGTCCCGGTACTTCAACGGGGCGGTTATTTTTTTCGCATGCCTTGATCTTAAACAAAAATCCTCATTTATGGACGGACACTAACTATGACAGTTCAATTGATAACATCGGATAAAAATACTATTTATTTAAGGGGTTACATTAAAATATGGGTGCTGAACGTAATGTATAGTTGTTATATCAATATATCAATATGTGGAGGGTGTGCATGATCAAATTCTTTACGAATAGAGAGCTTTCCGAAAGGCTGGACATCAAACTGGCCAAGTGGAAACGCTGGTCCCGGGAATTTCTGCCGCCGGACCCATTGGGCGGGATGCAGTCGGGATATGCCAGACAATACAATCCGGATCAGGCGTTTACGGTCTTTTTGGGGGGGCATCTGGTGGCGGATTTGAAGTTTTCGATTCCAGAAGCCCTTCAGATCATTAAAGATTTGAATAAATGGCTGTCGGAAAAGGGTTTTATCTTTGACCTAAGGGGTCATTTAGTTTCCGATAAAGGTATGGATGCGCTGATCAAAAAGTATATCATATTTATACGCCGTGAAAAGGGGACGGATAAGCGCATCCAATTTATTTACACAGTAAGGGGTGTTATTTCAAATGAACCGGTCCAACACAAAGGCTTTGAAATGATGAAAAAGCTGTATGTGGAATCATCCGTCAATCAGGGGCCTGAAAAACCGGCGGAGATGGATATGAATGTTGTTAAAACCTTATACATTACTGGTATATTGACTGATTTTATCGATGCAATGGGGCTGGACAGGACGAGATATCCGGTACTTTCATATATATAGTTGAGAGTGACTCTCATGATGTTTTCTCATTGAAATAGTCCAACGCAAACATCTACGGCTTGTCCGCAGCATATTTTTGTTGGGTCATTAGGTATAGTTGTAAATCCAAGACGGCAAGTTAACAAGGTTAAGGTGTTCCGATTTCCGATACAGCCAGGGTCACTTAAATTCTATTTGAGATGGGTTCTAATTCATTTTATTCACATACTTCCGTATTTCCGGTGACCCCACCACCTCATTGCCAAGGCTTGAAAACACTGCATCTACTGTAGTTTGCATGACGGTCCCCCAGCTGTTTTTGCTATATGTTTCGAGGACCTTATTTTCCTTCACTGTTCTAACGAATATTGGATGATCATTAGGATCTATCATCGTGCACTCATAGATCATGGTAGCTTCAAAGTCTGGCGGGGCTCCCGGACGCACCAACGCCGAGGTGTCGATGACCTTGGGAATAATAACAGCGTCAACGTTGCCAGTCAGGCCTTCGTCTTTTTTGCTTACAACGGTTACCGTTCTGAACAGCGATGTACACATGTCTTTCATGTTAGTACACAGGGTTTCGCCAAGTTCGAAAACACGCTTGGCATGCTGCCTTTTTGAAACATAGATGTAGTTACACAGCTGGGAATCCAGTACTAGCGCCACATCCAGCGGAATTTTTGAGCTTCCCGCAAATTCATCCATGGCTTTGGGCTCGATATGGTAAAGGCCTCCGAATCTTCCACAAGCGGCGACAACAAGCAAAACCAGGACGATCAGTCCAGTCCCCAACAACATCCATCGTATATTAGTTTTTAACATTCTGTCCTTCCTGATCCATCGTTTTGGTAAAGCGAAAATAGATTTCATCTTGAGTTTCGATATTAGTGGCCTTGAGGTTTATGCCGAATGTATTAATGGAGCTGACGTCTTCAGGAATTTGATAATATATAAATCCCTTTTCGGTTTTTCCCGGCGTTAGGGTCTGCTTGCGTAATGCCTGGGTAATTAGCGCTTGCTGCAAGGATTTTGAGGCATCGGTCGGGCCAGCATCTGCATCCAACATATCAAATGGTATGGCCACCAACCAGAAAGCCGGTGGAGGACCTAGATCTAATCCAAAAACCTTCCCCGATTTCTCATAAACCGATTTCTTGGCATCTTCGGCAGAAATGTAGGTACTGCCTTCGGTTCCCGATTTGCCGGTTGTGGCGCCGGCTTCATTTTCAACCCACTTATCGGCACCAGCGGGTTCGAAGAGAAAAAAGGTAGACTCACTTTTATTTTCTATTAATACGAATATGGGCAAAATATTTTTGGCCAGAAGATCGGCCCCGAAATATTTCTTGATTTCTTTTTTGTTCCCTAACGGCCGAATATATATTCGCAAGCCCTCCTTCTGCTGTTCTGAGCCGGATTGGTAGGCCAATTCGGAGTCAATGACAGCCGGTTTTGTTGTGGTACAGGCAACCAAGAGCACCAAGCTCATCAGGATCGACAACGGTTTAAAGAAAGGGCCACCCCAAACATGGTCGTTTTCAGTACGCATTGGAACCTCCTGCTGAACAGATGTCGTGTGTGCTGTTGGGTCGGACCCAACGCTGCTAATCAGCCGCGAGTCTTTTTGCGACGGCTGAATTAGCCTTGTTAGACATTCTTATTCTTTATTTTATTTATAAATTCACTAATACTATCTTGACTTGATTGCCATGACTTTTCTAGAGTTTCTCTATACGCTTGTTCATCGAATGGTATTTCCATTTCTTTCCTAACAGCGTTAATTGCCGGAATAAATAATTCACTTACTTCTTTCGATGCCTCAAGGCATTCTAGTGAAAGCTGAATTTGTTCGTGACCGTTTATCTCTGCAAGTTTATTTATTTTATTAATGTATTCATCGCATCGTTTTTTCTCAAATTCAAAATTATTATTAATTACATCCCAAAGTCTTTTATCCGATGATCCATGCAAATTGTACTCTTTCATTAGCTCAAGCATCCGATCTCTCTCTGCAGCTGACTGCTCAAGTAATCCATTCACGATATTTATTTCTTGCTGCCTTTGAACCAAAGGAAGCCTTTTGGCCGTAAGGTGCAAATATTTTTGGCTTATAGCTGTGGAAAGTTCAGAGACTGCTTTTACCGTACTATCAGATCCAATAACATTTACCTTGCTTATCGATACAGCTGAATCAGAAAACTGGTTGGAAATATCTGCATCAGTAATCATTAGATTTGGCAACTTATTTATGATCAAATAATTTGCGGTTATTGCCTCTGCCGCTTCAAGGTATACTTGTCGGCGAAGATCCATTTGGCGTTCCTTGTCACGCTGTTTTTCATCATGAGTCAATTCTTTAATAAGACGATTATAGCTCCCTCTATTTGTTGCTAAAACACCAAATAAAGTCAACAATGACGCAATAACAGCCGCCCAAATTACATCAGGAACTAATTTAACTAATGCAAATATTTTTTCCATTATGCTTGGTTCCATTAAATGATTACGTGTCTAACATATATATTATGTAGAATCGTCTTTTTCATCTAAAAAAAAGAATCTGAGACATTTTTGTACCATTAACGAAAATGAGTCAATTTTGTAAAAATGTTCTTATTTAAGATGGTTAGAAATATTCAAATAAGATTTTTATATAACAAAAATGTAATTTTTTCAACTTTATGTTTAAATTTAATGATATGCCAATTATCAGAAACCGTTGTGTCTCAAGAGGGCTTGCAGCAGAAGAGGGGTCGGGAGCGAAGTCTTCGATGCACAGAAAACAGGGCAGCGATGCACAGTTTTCTGGGCAGTCGTGAATACAGCAGTACTGCCGAATGTCAGTGGTCCATCAACTCCTGTATCTTTTCAAGGGGCATGGGAGAAAAATTGTCCATACCTGCCGGCAAAACAGCCCCTTGATTTTTCAACCAGTTGACTCGGGTGACCACAGCAGCACCGTAAAGAAGGTTCATGGCAACGGTAACCGTATTACGGTTTTCAGGCGGTTGGAGAAATGAGCCTTTTACCCACTGGTTGAAGGCGCCCATGGCCGGTCCGCACCATATCTGGTAATCGATTTTTCGTGACAGGTCGCCCGAGTTGGCCCAGTTGGAAGATTGGCCCAGGTAGGATCGAAACACAAGGGCCATTTTGTGTTTGGGGTCTTTTTCGGCCCGTTCAATCTGTTTGGGGTCATGGCGTGCAAAATAGGCTTTGGTCTGCTCCCATTCTTCCTGAAAGCTGCACCGAAAAAAATCTCTTTCCAGCATGTTTCGTTGTTTTCCGGAAATGCTCTCAAAACGGTCGTGCGTGGAATAAAGGTCGTAGAGTTTTGCCGCCCGAAGCGGAAACATGGTACCCCGTTTGAGCACCTGGACCTTAACGCCCATTTCAAACATATCTGCCGCCGGGGCCATGGTCACATCTGCCTGGCCGGCGTCCGCCAGCATATGGCGAACAGCTTCGGATGTACCGGCTTCCACGCAGGATTGATTGACGGAACCCGTGAGAATGTAGGCTGCGCCCATGGCAAATGCCGCTGCGGCGGAGTGGGGGGTGGAGATTCCGCCGGCGAGTCCCACACAGGGCGGATTTTTGTACGTGAACTTTTGGGCCAATTCATTGCGCAGGGCGATCATGGTCGGTAATAACGAAATCGCCGGCCGGTTGTCGGTATGGCCTCCGGAATCCGCTTCTGCGGTCAGGTCATCGGCCATGGGGATCATTCCAGCGAGTTCTGCTTCCGCCCGGGTGATCATGTTTTTTTCAATGAGTTGTGCCAGAAGCTTTTGCGGCGGCGGGGAAAAATATTTTGCGGCCACTTCAACCCTGGAGACTTTTGCAATCACCTTGTTGGGACAAATAATCTCACCGCGTGCATCACGATGAATTCCTTTTACGCGATAGTATACCAAGGGAAGGGTGAGATCCAGATATGCCGAGGTGCTGACCAGCTTGATACCTCGTTGCAGATACAATCGAACAACGGCTGCTTCAAGCTCAGGGTCGTTGGGGCTGTGTATTAAATTAAAACCAAAAGGGATATCTTTTAAGTTTTGCTGCAACCGGTGAATGGCGGATTCGATTTGATCGAGGGCAAGACCGGCAGCGCCAAAAAAGCCGACAAATCCAGCGTTTCCTGCTGTTTCCACCATCTTGGCCGAGGTAATGCCGTTGGCCATTGCACCTACAATGTAAGCATACCGAAGATGATGCTTTTCTTTAAACTGCGAATCCCCCAGATCTTCAGGGTGTAGTGGCGGGGCGTATGCGCGTATCGGAAAGGCCGGCGAGTGCGGTAGAAAATCGCTTCCAATGGTAATGGTACCACCACGGCCAATACCCGGCCGGCCATCGAGATCCAGAAGATATACCGGATGTGTCACCTTTAAAATTGCCGATCGGATGGCCTGTTCACCTGTTTCAGGTTCATGATCTTTCGGTAGCCACCAACCGGGGATATTTTTTCGTTTCGATGGTTTCATTTAAAATTCCAATGATCACACGTAACCAAGATTCAAATTTTCATTGTTTCGCTCGCTTGATCTTGATTATTTGAGATGGCAAAAGGCCCTGGCCACTCAATCGATAATATCATAAAAAAACAGACAACCGATTTGAAAAAGTCATCGGAAGATATTTATATAATGAACCTGCCTATGTCAACAACGTTGACCATAGGATGATTTCTCCCGAGCGGGTCTTTGGCAGATGTTTTAAAGTTGTTCTGTTAATTTCCGAAAATAACAACATACTCGGAATTCTGACACGGTCGGATACCATGCTTTATTTTTATGATCTTTTATCGGATTGAACAGAACCAATAAGCCAGAATTTTTACTCTATAGGACCAAACAATTTTGCTGCACCGGGTTCTGTTGATGACGGTTTGGATTCTACGGGTCCAAAAAGTTTTGCTGAATCTGTTTCTGGTATTGACTGTTCGGATTCTATGGGGCCGAATAGTTTGGGTGATTCGGATTGTGTTGATGCCTTCTTGGATAAGGAAGGCGGCGTAATTTTTTTGCGAACCGATGCACGCACGAAGGAATGGGGCATTGGCTTGCGCGAGGTCAACAGATCTTCGGGGATGGAAATCGTATCGCCAATATCGATTTTTTTAGGATCCAATTCGGGATTTGCATTGGCAATGGCTTTCCAGTTTTTCACGGTCCCGGTGTACCATTTTGCGATATGAGAGTATGTTTCTTCCGGCCAGCGCACCTTGTGTCGATAGAAAACAGGTGGCTTGGGTGCGACAACGATTGTTTCAGATTCCGGCGTGACAGGCGTCAAGGGTTCTGAAACAGGAGTTTCGGACTTGATTTCAACAGGCGGCGGCGGTTCTTCAGGTGTCGGTTTTAAGGGAGGTTGCTGGTATACACAAGCGTTAAGGGTCCAGATCAAGGTTAGCGCCAATATGTCTTTGACGATTCTGGGTTGCTTGCCACACATCACTAAGACACTTCCTTATCATTTGTAAGCCGGTTCAGGTATTGTTGTGCCCTTTGATTCTTGGGGTTGTTTATCATCGCTTTTTCAAGATTGTCGATACATTGTTGTTTTTTCCCAAGTTTTTGTTGAACCACGGCAAGATTAAAGAGCACTTTGTCGAGATAGAGTGGTTTTAAATCCGCAACATGAAGGAACATTTTTTCGGCATTTGCAAAATCTTTGGTTGATGCATAGATAAAACCCATATTATAAAATGCGTCCGAAGGACGGTAGCTTAGATTTGCAGCTTTTTGATAGGCTGTTATAGCTTTTGAGTAATCTTTTGATTTTGTATAAAGCCTTCCTAAATCAAAGTGGGCTTCGGCATTTTGAGGGTCCGCCTCAACAGCCTTGGACAGTAATATCCCGGCTTTACCGGGGTTTTTTATAAATAAGCTCTCCGCCTGCCCTTGCAGCGCCTTTGAGTAGTCCATCTTAATCGTTGTTGCATGTGTTGGATTTTGTGCAATGACCTTCTCAAACAATTCAATCGCCTGGTCAAATTTTTTATTATGCAGCGCTGTTTTAGCCTGCTCTAAAACATTGGGTTTCGATATTTCGTTTTTTGGAGAAGATGGTATTTTTATTGGATGATCCGGTGTGGTTTTGGCATCTTTTATCTGGACGCTATGTAAGGTTAAATGACCTTCGGGTTCACCTGGAGATAATGCCGCTGTTTTGAGAGCAAGTACTGCCGGTTTGGGTGGATTGTTTTTCGTGGTAAACGCTTTCTGATAAAGACCTGTAATGACCAGGATCATCAGCGCCAAAGATACGGCAGACATCCAAAAAATCCGTTTTTTTCGAAGAAGTTTTGGTAAAGATGCATCAGAAACCTTAGAGACCAGTCCTTTTTGCATGCGTTTGATAAAAAGTACGGCTGTAGATGCCCAGGACATCATCTTTTTGTACATACGCTTTGTAAAAGACACGGCAGCAGAAATCCATGAAACCAGTCTTTTTTGCATACGTTTTATATATGGTACGGAAGCAGAGCCCCAAGAAACCAGTCCTTTTTGCATGCGTGTTGCAAAAGATACAACAGGCGTTAAGGAAAACTTTCTTATTCGAAATTGTTTTGCAGCAGACACTTTAGAGCCATCACCGGTATTATTCGGAGGTTCTTTTTGAGCGTTTATGTATTTTCGGGTGCTTTCTGTCTGAGGCAAAGTGAAAACCTGGGTCTCTTCTTTTGAGTTTTCGTGTTCCTGGTTGTCTGCTGACTGGGGCAAAGTGAGAACTTGAGTTTCTTCTTTAGCGTTTACATGTTTTCGGGTGCTTTCTGATTGAGGTAAAATGAAAATCCGAGCGCTTGTGTTTTCAGATGATGCTGTTTCTTCGGATATATCTTTTACAAACGGACATGTTATGGAATGGGATCGGCATTCTGATTGATGTTGCTCCTGAGAAATTGAATGAATGTTGCTCTGAGTATTGCCTATGGAATTGAATTGTTGAGCACATTCTATGATAACGTCCGGGGTGATTTTTATCAACTCTTTGACATACCCTGTTAACAGCGCATGATCGCAAATGGTGTTTATCAGACGCGGGTAGCCCTTGGAAAAATCATATATCTCTTGAACGGCATTTTGAGTAAAAATGTTTTTTTCAGTCCCGGCGACTTTCAATCGGTGTTTGATGTATGCCAACGTTTCATTTTCTGATAACGGCTCGATCTGATAGACCAGACTGATTCTTTGACGAAGGGCACGACATTCAGGCAAGGCCAAGGTTTGTTGTATTTCATTTTGGCCTACAAAGAATATGTTGATGAGTTTTTCGTCCGGGAGTTCTATGTTGGATAACAGCCGAATATGTTCAAGGACTTCTTTTGATAAGCTGTGAACTTCGTCAATGATGAGCAGAACATTTTTATTTTCCGAATATACTTTTTTTAAAAACTGGCTGAAATAAACAATAAAGTCGATTTTACTGTCAAATTTTTGGGTAATATTGAATGATAATGCAACAAAATTAAAGAATTCAATGAGACTCAACGCAGGGTCTGTTATGTTGGCCACCAGGGTATCTTCTTCGATACTTTCCAATAATGCATTAATCAATGTTGTCTTTCCCGTACCTACATCTCCGGAAACAAGCAGAAATCCCTTTTGGTCGATGACGCCATATCTTAAAGTGGCCAGTGCTTCCTTATGCTTCTCACCGAGCCAAAGAAACTTTGGATCTGTGCTTAGCTGGAATGGTTTTTTAGTGAGACTGTAATAAGATCGATACATATTTAAATTTTACCGATTTTTTATAAATCGTTGTCTTCGAATTTTGCACGATTTTATTCGGATACATCCATAGGAACGTTGTGCATCGGCCGGTCATAATGGATCGGAGACGGGCCTCTTTTTAAATAAATGACATGTTGTGAGTCTGATACCTTATTGGATATTTGTTGTTCCTGATGAAAAGAAAAGCCGTTCATCATTGTATTCAGCTGATTTTGAAGAACTGAATATGAATAGTGACGGGAAGCGATGTCGTAGTTTGTATTGACCATCTTCTCTTTTAGTTCAGGAGATTCAATAAGTTCTTTTGTTTTATAAACGGTGTTTTTAGTAAGAAATCCATCCATAACAATCACTTCAAAACCTTTAGGCTCTATATCTTTTATAAATGTGGAATATCGATTGACCAGTATCGGCTTTCTAAAATAAACGGCTTCAATGAGTGCATTGCCGAATCCTTCGCAGACGCTGGGATATGTGATAAAGTCAGCACAAGGATAGATATCCCATAGCGTATATTCTGTTTGATAATTTCCATTTCCATTCCAGGGGTCTGAAATTTGTGTGGTTAACATGCGAAGGTCTACTCCGTGTTCCAGGGCATAGTCTTTAAGCCACTTGGCGTATTCAAAACCCTCATCACCGGCTTCGTGAGATACAACCAGTTTATAACGAGGATCTTTCAGTTCCTTCACCAATTCAATGGCTTGCTCTATACCTTTCCTGCGGATGATGCGCGTGGGCTGTAAAATAATTTTATCATCGGGATTTAAACCGATGCTTTTTCGAAATGCCAGAACTTTTTTTTCATCCACAACAGGTGGATGATCGAAATTCAACACATTTGGAACAATGATCGAAGAGATTCCCGTTCGTAAAGCCATCTGTTCCAAAGCTTCTGAATTGATGACCACGTGCCGGATGTTGGGTATATTGGGTGGAAATGCCATTCGCAGATAATCGCTCACCGCATTGACCGAAAACCGGTTCCTTTCCCAGTAGAAATCATGATGGTGTGCAATAGTGGGGATTTCTGTTTCCGTTATTGTTTCCGCCAAAGCAAGTCCCAGAGGAATGTTGAGGGGTATGGTCAGGGCATTTTCGACGATTAAAAGGTCAATATGGAACTGATGGATAAAGTTGTAAATCTGAATTTTCAAATAAGATCTCAAGGCATGTATTAATTCGGTAATGGTATGTTTTCTGCCTGTTTTCCCAAAAATCTGTGAATGTATCCATTGGTTTTGAGCATGTTGAAAATGAGCTTTGGGTTCAAGAAAACTCTTTTCAGGCTTCCGATCCAGTTCACCGGCGAACCAGTAACAATGGTGTCCATTTTGTTCGAGGACTTCCGACCACTTGCTGGCTTCCAAAGAAACACCGTCGATGCCGGCAAAGCGTGTTGAAACAAATCCGATGTTTTTACTTTTCATCTATTGCACCCATATGATGTTGCCAAAAAAATTTCCGCCCTGCCAAGCATTATAGATGTTACTAAAAATAAAAGGTTCGGAACTAGAGTTATGAATATCTATAACTGTTTTCATCACAATAATATTGCTTGATATGACACTATGATTTGACTGTAAAGTATAGCAAATTATAGCAAAAGCTATGCCAGATGATAGATTGTTGAATAATATGTGATATTATAAATAGATATGGTGTTTTACGTGAGGGGGTGGATGGGATATTGAGTAAAAAACATCTAATAATTGTGAAATTAATTACACAATTTGAGCGGTGCAGCATAGAAATTATGGCTGCCTGTCGGGGAAAAGCCTGACATCGATATTTCAGCAAAAGTTAGTTAGTGTCCATCCATAAATGGCCCTTTTTCCCCTGCTCGGCGTTCTCCGCGGGTTTCCGGCTGCGGTGTACAGACGTACACCTCACCGCAAACCCTTGTGCGGCCTTGATCAGGACAACAATTGCTCATTTCTGAATTGGACACTTAATTAGATCCATTACACTTCGTGGATGGACTCTATTTAATCCATGGATTTTGAAGGCGTTGAGTTTGCCGCATATAGAAAGTTGAGCTTGCGAAATCCCGCTTGCGGGGGCGCAGGACATGCAGCTTTAGTGTACTACCGCAAATGTTCTGCAACACAGCAGATGCGGTGAAATCGACGCTTGCAAGATTCAGGCAATCATTCCCGCACCCCTCGGCATAACGCCGAAACAGCTTCGGGCACTTTTGAAAGGGGACCTTTGAAGTCCGGGTTCGGGATATCTGCGAGTTGAGGCGTTTGCAACATTTTCCGGGTATCCACACTTACCCTGCCGGCACCTTTACTGTCATCGGCTAAATAGGTTTTCATTCCAGTATGTGCGGCAATAAGGTCATTGACGGGGTCGTTGCCGACCATCATGCAGGTTTCGGGGGATTCATTGATTTTTTCACTAATTTCAAGGTAATATTCGATTCTGGGTTTACAAAAAGACATGTTCTCGATGTGGGTCACCAAGTCGAATGGCAAATGGTCCAATTTGGCCCAGGCCAGACGCTTCATTTGGACATCGAAGGGGAAAATCGGGTTGGAGGCCAACACCATTTTCAAATCGGTCTGAACGATTTTGTCCATGGTTTCATACAAATGCTCCGGCAGTTTAACATTGGCTTCGAGATGGTCATACTCGGTTTCATAAAAATATAAAAACCGGTTCCACAGTTCTTTACGCTGGTCTTTGTGATTTTGAGCAAAAGCCGTTATGAAGTATTCAGCATTCATCATCTTACCGTTGTTGTGCACCAGGGCACGGGTGGCACTGATCAGACGTTCAACGAATTTATCAGGGGGCATGATGTCTGTGAATAGTTTTTCTATCTTTCGGAAGTACCCTTGGTAGAACCTGGCTTCGTCAAATAAAATCAATGTATTGTCTAAATCAAAAAGAATGGCCTTTAACATATCGCAAAGTCTATCCTTAATCTGGTTGCCGCGTCAACCCGGCAAATTAAAGCTTTCACGAAACATTTAGATCCGGCAGATTTATGGTCCGCCGATAATTCTTTCAAAACGATCCCTAATCCTCCCGAGGCGGACAAGTCCACTCAGACAGCTTCCAGTTAAAAATTTAATCATACCTGAAGCTCTTTCTTGTTGGGCCGTCTTGTCCCGTCGTAGCTCGAAGAGCGAAGTCGGAAGCTGAAAGCAAAGACCAATGAAATCGATTTGTTTCAAAGGACTATTTCGTGTTTTTATACCAGGAGCTAAAGTCAAAAATCATTTTCCATAGACCATTTATAAATTGATGTCAAAACATATCCACCTTGACACAGGTGAGGCAATTCAAATAAAAGAGTGTAAAATGCTTTTTACTTTTATATAGATAAAGGAGAAAGAAATGGCGCGAATTGTAGCGATTTATGGAAGCCCCAGGCGGAAGGGAAATACCGCAACCTTGCTCAAACATGCTGTTCAGGGAGCTGTTGACGCCGGCGTCCAGGTTGATGAGATCATTTTAAGAGACTTAAAGATGTCCCCTTGTCTTGAAATATATGCCTGTAAAAAGGAAGGACGATGCGCCATTAAAGATGATTTTCATCAGGTTGTGGATCAGATCCTGTCGGCCAAAGGGTTAATCCTGGCCAGTCCCATCTTTTTTTATACGGTGAGTGCCCACACGAAAATCTTAATGGATCGATGCCAGTCGCTGTGGGTGAAAAAATATTGGATTGACAAGGTTCCTTTTGGTCAATGGGAACCCAAACGAAAGGGTCTTTTTATTTCAGTGGGGGCGACCAAAGGTAAAAAACTTTTCAATGGTGTCCTTTTGACAGTCAAATATTTTTTCGACGTATTGGATATGGAGCTTTTTCATTCTCTTTTGTATCGAAAGCTGGAATTTGAAGATGATGTTTTAAAACATCCGGAATATCTTAAAGAGGCCTATGAGGCCGGCAAAGCGCTTGCTAAAGCAATTTAAAAACGTGCCTGTCAAGGCTCCAACAGCGAAGATAAAATCACCGGTAAATGTCTTGACTCGAAACGGAGATATCCTTAAGATCGATTATCAAGAGAAGGGCGGCGGATTTTCGAGGATGCCTGGAAATATTGAGATTAGAATTCGTTTAAACCGGATATTGATGTTTTCAATTAACTGCGGATTGTATGTGTTGAGTATTCAAATAAACGTCGATGAGCTTTTTGGTCTGAATTAATTCTTCAACATCATTAAGTTCAATGACCCACCAGTTACAGGCTGTTTTTCGAAGTATGTTAAGACGCTGTTCAATATCCTGGATTCGATCAGGGTGAATATGGCCGGTACCTGCAATTTCAGTGTGATAAATGTGGGCGTTTAAAACCCGGTCGTGGTGAGGCGTTACAAAATCTTCGGCGGTATAGTACTGGCTGCTGATCGCTTCGCATGCATGGGCATGGCCGATATCAAATGTGATACCGGCGCCGCTTTTGCGGATCAATTTTTCAAAAAGATTCGGCTTGCTGGTCCACCCCCAAGCCAGGTTTTCCAGACAAATTTTTACCCCGTATTCAAAACCGTATTGGACAAGTTGCCGCAAATTGTCAATGGTTGCGTTCCAGGAGAGGATCCGGGTGGTATCATGACCGAGTCCGACGTGTATGGTAAGGTATTTGCCGTCGGCCTTTGCAATCAGTCGTATAATACGGCGAAAAACAGTCAGCGCCGCTTTTACTTGAACGGGATCTTCATGGCCGATATCAATTTTGTTAAAAGGACAGTGATAGCGTATCTCTAAAGGGTTTAGTTCTGCCAAACGGCTTACCCATCTGGTTTCTGCTGCCGGTGTATTCGGCAATGAGGCGATTTCGATATTCCAGTCAATGCCGTTAAACCCGTTTTCAAGGGAAAATTGCTTCAGTTGGTCCAGGTCGGAAAATATGTTACGTACGGCTACTTTAGGTTTCATGGGCAATTCAGATATCACAGGTAAAACCCAAAGTCTAATCGTTATTTTAAATGGGTGTGAGACGTAAAAATCGAGATAATCTATAAAATTATACTGTAACTTATGCCTAAAAAATGTGTTCTAATTCTATTGGATGGGCTGGGAGACCGCTCATATGCCGAGCTGGCCAATCAAACACCGTTGCAGGCGGCCAGTACGCCTTTTATGGATAAAATGGCCGCTTCAGGTGCCAACGGGCTGTATCATGCCGGTCTGCTCGGCCAGGCCTTGCCGAGTGAAAATGCCCATTTTGCCATGTTCGGATATGAATCGGCTGATTTTCCAGGTCGGGGGGCTTTAGAAGCGCTGGGAGCCGGCATTGATTTAGCCCCCGATGACGTCGCTGTATTGGCTCATTTTGCTAGCTTAAAAGAAGAAAAAGATAATCTTTTTCTCGTAAAGGGTAAACCCGAAGCATCGCTTGATGAAGAAAAGCTTTTGGTAGGAGCAGCCGGTGAATACGGCCAAAATGGGGTGAATATCCGGTTTATTCATACCCAAGGGCTACGAGGCATTTTGGTTCTTCGCGGAAAAGTCGCACCATTTGTCACCGACACAGACCCCATTACCGATGGATTTAAGGTTATCGAGTTGAAACCCTGGTCGGATTTTAAAAATGATACAGCGGTTCAAAATACAGTTCGGGCATTGAAAACCTATTTGCAGAAAATATATTATGCCCTGAAAAAACACCCGCTCAACGAAGCCCGATTGCAAAAAGGACTTGAGCCGATTAACGGCATGGTTACCCAGCGTGCCGGACAGCTGAAAACGGTCACCTCATTTAAAGAGCGGTTTGGCCTGCGGGGTCTTTGTATGGCATCAGGCATTGTATATCAGGGTCTGAGCGCTTTTATCGGTCTGGACTTTGAAAAAGTGAGGGACACAAAAGATCCGGGAAAAGATATTGCACAGCGTTTATCCATGGCCTGCAACGCTTTGGACGATTATGATTTTATCCATGTCCATACCAAGACACCGGATGAAGCGGCCCATACCAAGAATCCGTTGACAAAAAAGAAAGTGATCGAATCTTTAGACAAGGGCATCGGTGCGGCCATTGGCTCGCTCTCGGACAATCCGGACGTGCTGATTATCCTTACCGCAGACCATTCCACACCAAGTTTAGGACCGTTGATCCATTCGGGGGAACCGGTTCCCTTGACATTTTGCGGTCAGGGTGTCCGACGTGATTTTGTGCAGCGTTTTGATGAAATTAATGCCGCACAAGGGGCGATGGGACATGTTCGCGGAAAAGAATTGATGTATTTAATACTGAACCATCTTGACCGCGCCAAACTCCGGGGGCTGATGGACACGCCGGTGGATCAGCCTTTCTGGCCCGGTAATTATGAACCGTTCAAATTAGAATAAATGAATTTATTAGATTATAGGCATTTTAAATATGGAGAAAGCAGCTATCAAGTACGAAACCGGTGTTATTCACGGCCGGTTTCAGATTTTACACAATGATCATCTAAAATATCTTCTGTCCGGCAAACAACTCTGTCGTCATTTGGTTATTGGGATCACCAATCCGGATCCGTCCATGGTGCGCAGAGAAACCGTCGATCCAAATAGAAGCACTTTTATCGCCAACCCCTTAACCTACTATGAGCGTTATGTGCTTATTCGTTCGGTGATGCAGGAAAATGATATCGACTTAAATGATTTATCCGTTGTCCCCCTGCCTATCAACAAACCGGATCTCTATCAATACTATGTTCCTCTGGACGCCGTGTTTTTTCTAAGCATATACGATGACTGGGGAAGGAAAAAACTGAGTTATTTTGAATCGATGGGCCTGAAAACTCATGTCATCAGAAAGGTGTCTATCGAAGAGAAGGGGATCAGTGCCGGCGAGATCCGAAAATTTATGATGAATAACCAACCCTGGGAACATTTAGTGCCTAAAAGCATCGCCCACCTGATGAAACAATGGGAAATTCCTGAAAGGCTCAAAAAGTTAATTTTAACTTGAATGGGAATCGACTTTTTTATGCTCTGCCTGGTTCATTTGGTTTGAATTTGTGTGACATACCGGGCACAGCAGTCGATAACATCGGTCGGGTGTCAGATCGATCAACGCTCCTCCCAGAATGCCATACCCTCCGGGTGTGAGCACGATATCGATAACCACCGCCTTTTTACAGTTTTGACATTTCCCTTTTAATTTGTCCTGAAAAACCTGGTCCTTTGGGCCAGGTCAGAGTTCTTTGGCTCTGCCTGAAGAATCGCTGCAAGAGTTTGAAGTGAACTAAAGTTTAAAGTGAGCTAAAGTTAAGGAATTCTGTCAATTATATAAAAACATCGGAGCGAGCCGACTTCGCCATAGTGGCCTTTGGCTACGACGGCTGAAAGCGACACCATAACTTTAGGCACTTTAGATCACTTTAGGCACTTTTAACTTATACGGTTTTGAGTAAAATATCCCCTTTCAGGGGTAACCCAAAGCCGGGCCCTCTGGACCCGGATATTTACTTTGACGATGTTTTCATGGACAAGGAAATACGGCCTCTGTCAATATCGATATTGATGACCGTCACCATAACTTTTTGGTTGACTTTGACGACATCCGCCGGGTTTTTCACGTATCTGTCCGACAGTTCGCTAATGTGAACCAAGCCGTCCTGGTGAACGCCGATATCTGCAAAAGCGCCAAACGCAGTGACATTGGTGATAATGCCCGGGAGTTTCATGCCGGGCTTTAGATCCTTGATTTCTTTAATACCTTCTGCAAAAGAAAATGCTTTAAATGATTCTCTTGGATCGCGTCCCGGTTTTGACAGCTCATCTAATATATCGTTTAACGTCGGTATCCCGATGGTGTCTGTGACATACTTTGAAATGTCCATTTTCTTTTTTAGTGTTTCGTCGGCCATTAAATCCGTCACCTTGCATCCTATATCTCGAGCCATGGCATCGACAATATGGTAGCTTTCAGGATGCACTGCGCTGGCATCTAATGGATTATCACCCTTATTTATTCTTAAAAAACCCACCGATTGTTCGAAGGCCTTAGGGCCGAGCCGCGGCACATTCTTTAACGCCATCCTTGATCGAAAGGGGCCGTTTTCATTTCTGTAGACAACGATATTTTTGGCCAATTGGGGACCAAGCCCCGAGACATATGTCAGGAGCCGGATGCTGGCTTGATTGACATCCACTCCGACACTGTTAACGCAGCTGATCACCACGTCATCCAGGGCCTGTTTCAAGGAAGACTGATCCACATCATGCTGGTACTGACCGACTCCGATGGATTTCGGATCAATTTTCACAAGTTCGGAAAGCGGGTCCATTAAACGTCTGCCGATGGAAATCGCTCCGCGGATGGTCAGATCAAGATCGGGAAATTCTTCACGGGCAATGGCTGACGATGAGTAGACAGAAGCCCCGCTTTCGTTGACCAATATGACATGAACATCGTCAATACCCAGACTTTTGACAAAATCTTCGGTTTCCCTTCCGGCTGTTCCGTTGCCGATGGCCATGGCTTCGATTTGATAGCTTTGGCACAACTTCTTAACTGTTTGCGAAGCCTCTTGGGTCTTTTTTTCAGACAGATGAGGATATATCGTCTCATGGTGAAGGAATTTCCCTTGCCTGTCCAGGCAGGCAATCTTGCATCCTGTCCTGAACCCCGGATCAATTCCCATAACCCTATTGGCCCCAAGGGGAGGGGCCAACAGGAGCTGTCGCAGGTTATCTTCAAATATCTTGATGGCCTCGGCATCGGCGCGCTCTTTTGAGACCAGACGTGTTTCTGTTTCCATGGATCGTGATAGAAGCCTTTTATAGCTGTCACGAACCGCAAGTGTAACCTGTTTCGAGTCTTTGCCGTCTCCGTTGACAAAAAGCTTGTCCAATATCGCGATGGCATCTTTTTCAGGAGGTGAGATGGTAAGGTTTAAGATGTCTTCTTTTTCTCCCCGCCGCATGGCAAGTATTCTGTGTGAAGGTGCTTTAACAACAGGTTCTTCCCAATCAAAATAGTCTTTATACTTGGCGCCGTTTGATTCCATTCCAGAAGCGACGGTGCTTCTCATGATCCCTTTTTCAGTAAATAAGCGGCGTAACCATGCTCTTGCCTTGGAATCCTCATTGATCCATTCGGCAATAATATGTCTGGCACCGGTGAGTGCCTCCTCAATGGAATCAACTTTTTTTTCAGAATCCACAAAATCGGCGGCCAATACATACGGATCTTTTCCTTTTTGCTCAAATATAATTTTTGCAAGGGGTTCAAGACCTTTTTCCACAGCAATGGTGGCCTTGGTTCGACGTTTGGGCCGGTAGGGAAGATAAATATCTTCAAGGATCGCCATGGTTTCGGCCGCAAAAACCGCCTCTTTTAGTTCATCTGTAAGATGTCCATGCTTTTCGAGAGATTTCAAAATGGCTTCTCGACGACTATCCAGTTCTTTAAGCTGGTTCAACCGGTCGCGAATCGAGGTTATGGCAATTTCATCGAGGCTCCCTGTTGCTTCCTTTCGATATCGAGCGATAAACGGAATCGTTGCACCTTCATCAAGAAGCACAGCAACCGCCTGAATCTGTGACTCGTTTATACCGAGTTCTTTCGCTATTGTGGATTGGTGTGTAAGTTGCATCATATGTTTATGTCTTTCGTATAAATTGTAAGTAAGATGATGGTAAATTATGTAAAATTCTATTGCGAGCGTTTTAAGTTTTAGGTGTTAGGTTTTAAGTGTTTGAAAATAAAGAAAGTTTCCAATCTAAAACCTAAAACTTTAATCCTAAAACCAGATGAATTCGGACTTTTTAAGAATTCATCATTATTAGAAAAATGATTATTTTTCAATTGATATCAAAAGAAAAAGGCAGGAACTTTAAAAGCCCTGCCTTTTCCCCGTCGTCTTGATGTCCATTAAGGGTGGAATTACGAGGATTTGTATAGTTTGGTGTTACATGTCGGTTGTTTTTGTGCTATCAGCCACAAATGGTGATAGTTTGTTATTTCTTAAACTTCTTTCTTCCAAATCCGGCCAATCCTACCAGACCGGCACCTAATAGAAGCAGTGTTGTGGGTTCTGGCACTGGGTTTCCGCCCACTGTTTCAGAGCCCTCGCCATCTGGACCAGTTCCTTGAAAATGAACTGCCATATTAACTGGCGGTGTTTTGTTTGGATATGAATACTCAAGCAGATTATCAACTAGAAGGGGTTGATCTGCCGACAGTGTAAATGTAGCATTTTGTAGCATTCCATTGCCGGAAGGACCGGCGCCGTTCCCGAAGTTTACTTCATAATCAAAAGCACCACCACCGCCTCCTGCTACCGAAGCAGGATCACTGAGCGTATATGGGTGATTGGTGTCGTATATTGAAAGACCGGTAAAACTGTTAGTCAGATTAAAGTAATATTCATGTATATCGGCAGTTGGGCCTAAAGGCGATGTAGACGTATTGTAAGATATAGCAAAATCCAGGTCACCACCACCATCCTCTGTTACATCCACAGTTCCATAAACCAGAGGTGGAAGAACCCCATCAAATTCGTAGATAAGGTTAAACGTATCCGCCGATGCTGTAGTGCCGATCAATAAAAATGCACTACATAAAAACACCAGTAAAAATAATTTCTTCATAACCTGTTCTCCTTAAAATTAAAAAAAGCGTGTTAACTTAGTTTATTAATATTTTTTAAATTGTTGGTTATTAAGTCTATTCATCTAAAAATTTGTTACATTTTGAAATGCAAGATTTGTGCACAAGTTGTAAATTTTAAAATTTATATTGATTTCAAGCAATTAAAAAAACCAAAAAAAAAAAGCCCAATTTTATGAAATAAATAACATAAAATTATTACATAATTTACATAATGGGCAGTTTAAGTGACAGACAATAGAAAAAAAATGGGGCAGATAGATTGAACTATTGCGGTTTAAAGAAGTATTTAATATCGGATGGACACTAGTTAGCGAACCTGAATCATTTCAGCCAAGGCTTTTAATGCGATACTGTATCCCTTTATACCTAATCCGGAAATCTGGGCGGTGACAACATCCGATATTAAAGATTTGTGTCGAAACGGTTCCCTTTTGTAGATATTTGAAATGTGTATTTCGATGATCGGAATATCAAGGGCAAGCAGTGCATCACGGATGGCGATACTGGTGTGGGTATATGCCGCCGGATTAATAATAATTCCTTTTTGAGTGGCTGTAGCTTCCTGGATCTTTTCGACAATTTCTCCTTCGTGATTGGACTGAAAGGTTTCGACAAAAATTCCCAGTGTTGTCCCTAAATTTTCAAGGTCGGAATTAATGTCAGCCAGGGTTGTCTTGCCGTATATTTCAGGCTCTCTTTTTCCAAGCATATTCAGATTGGGTCCGTGAATGACCAAGACTTTCAACTTGTTATTCTCCTGATTCATTTGATTATTAACTCCTTAGTTCATGTTAACCTTTCCAGTTCCACATTGTAGGAAAAATAAAAGAGGAAAGAGGACAAGGGAAACCACGAATGAACACGGATACACACAAATTAAAATAATAATATTTATGTTCATTTGCGTCTATTTGTGGTTATTTATTTCCTAATTCCTATTTCCTATATTCTAACAGGATGATTATTCACCAATCAGCTTTCTAAATTTGGAAATGGTTTCTTTATAGTTAGGGCTTTTAAAAATGGCCGATCCGGCCACAAAGACATCGGCTCCGGCATCTGAAATATCTTTGATGGTTTTTTCGTTCACCCCTCCGTCGATCTCAATAAGTATGGACAGTCCCCGGTCTTGAATCATTTTGCGAAGGGCACGGATTTTATCGATGCTGTTGGGTATGAATTTTTGACCGCCAAATCCCGGATTGACGCTCATGATCATGACAAAATCCACATTTTCAAGGATCCATTCAATGGCAGATAGCGGTGTTGAGGGATTCAGCACCACACCGGCACGCAAGTCCAACGATTTTATCATCTGGATGGTCCGGTTCAAATGGATACAGGCTTCCACCTGAACTGAAATCAGATCGGCGCCCGCTTTTGCAAAGTCTTCAATATAGCGATCCGGATGTTCAATCATCAGGTGAACGTCAAGGGGAAGTGAAGTGATGCGTCGTGCGGCTTCAACGATTAAAGGGCCGATGGTGATGTTTGGGACAAAATGACCGTCCATGACATCGACGTGAATCCAGTCGGCTCCGGCTTTTTCAACAGATCGTATTTCATCTCCCAGTTTTGAAAAGTCAGCAGACAGTATCGAGGGTGCAATGTATTTCATTATTGAATCTCCTGTGCCGGATAATCGAAAATCAATTAATATCAAACAGTTTTGTTCACAATATTTACACGATAAATATTCAATGTCAAGTGTCGGAAATCAACCCGCATGTTTCAAATCCCAAAATCTTCAAACCGGAAAGAGAAAAGAGAAAATAGAAAAGAGGAAAGAGAAAAGAGGATAAGAGAAACTACGAATGAACACGAATAAACACAAATTAAAATAATAATATTTATGTTCATTTGCGCCCGCCCGCCTCGCCTGAGCGAGCCCAAAGCTCGCGTTGGCGGGCAGGTCTATTTGCGGTTATCTATTTTCTAATTCCTAATTACTATTTTCTACAATGAACTTTAAAACCCGTTGCCATAAACTCGGGTCTTTATCAATTTGTCATCCTCGTAAAGAAAAACAGTGGTATTGTCATTATTGGGGATGATGAGCCAGATTTCCTCTCCGGGTTGTATGAATTCGTCAAATATGGTGTTCGAAACGCCAAAACTGTTTAATACCACCCGGATGTGTCTTTTTAGAAAACCGTCATTGACCCTGTACCTGAAAAAGCTCCCGCCAGGCGAACCCGCTAAATATCCATGGCCTTTTCGTCCGGGTTTTCTATTGATGACAAGATCCACAACGGCGCCTTCAATCACAAAATAACCGGATAATGGTTCTTGGGCAATGATGGTATTCAATGGTTTGTCTTTATAAAATACAGACTTTATTTTTCCGAGTATCAGATTGCTGTTTTCGATCAGGGGAATCGCGCTGTCAAGAAAGCGTCCCTTAAGATCCGGCATCTTGTATTCCTGTGGCCGAATTCCAATGCTGACAAGGAGGTTTACGCATTCGTTCCGGGTTATCATCGTGCCGGCAGAAGGAACCTGGGCAATAATCGAATCTTTTTTTATACGATCGCTGTAAGTCCTGGATAGTTGTCCCTGACACAAGCTGTTTTCTTCCAAAATGATTCGGGCCTGTTGAACTGGCAGGTTCTCAAGGTTGGGCATCAGGATGGATTTTGGACCTTTTGAAATGATAATTCTGACATCCCGTCCCTTTTTTATTTCCGATCCAGGTTCCGGTTCCTGAAAAATAACACTGTTCTTGGGTACCTCAGTGCTGTATTCTGACCCTTCGACTTTTGTGTTTAGCCCTAAATCCGTCAGTAATCCAAGGGAATAAACCACATCTTTCCCCACAAGATCGGGTACAACCACAGTGTCTTCACTCTTTATAATCAGTGTAAGTGTCAGGTAGGCGCTTGCACCCACAACAAGGATAAACACAAAAAAAAGAGCCGCTATTTTTAATGTTCGCGAGATCATTTTGCCCGTTTCATACAGACAGCAAAAAAGCCATCCATGTTGTGAAGATGGGGAAACGTTTTTAAATATCCGTTGTCGGTTAAAAGGGAACGTGCATCATCAGGCAAACCGTCCGGATGTTTTTCTATAGCAAAATCTTGATGTTTATTCAAAAAACCTTTTATCACGGATTCATTTTCTTCGGGTTCCATACTGCAAACGCAATAAACCAAAAGACCTTCAGGTTTGACTTGATGCGCCAGGTTATCCAGGAACGTTGCTTGCCTTTTTGCTTGACGAATCAGGTCTTGTTCCAATGTGCGCCATTTTGCATCCGGATTTCTTCTTAAAACACCCAGGCCGGAGCACGGTGCATCCAATAAGATCCGATCAAATTTTTTAATGGATTTACCGCCGGCAGGATCATTCAGATCATGTTTGAGGGGTGTGACCATCGAGATTCCGAGTCGGACCATTTCAGATTGAAGGCGCTGTAACCTTTTCGCATGGTTATCCATGGCAATCAGTTTCCCGCGGTTGTTCATCATCTGGGAGATATGCCCTGTTTTTCCGCCAAGTCCTGCACATGCATCTAAAACTGTTTCGCCCGGCTTCGGGTTCAAAAGAAATGTAACCAGCTGGGCGGCTTCATCCTGAACCTGAAACAGACCGTCTTCAAACGCTTTTATTTCCGGAATAGATTTTTTAGGATGAAAGAAAAAGACGCCGTCCGGTGCATAGCCCGTACACTCAACTTTTTTCGCATCTTTTTCAAGAAGTTTTAACAATGTTTCGCGGCGGGTTTTCAGCGTATTGCAGCGAACGGTTACGGGTGGTATGATATTGATTGCATCACAAAGCAAAGCGGTTTCTTTTAAGCCGAACCGATTCAGCCATCGTTGAAGCAGCCATTTTGGAAATGACTTTTTCACTGCCAAAGCAGATACTGGGTCTTTGTTCACATCCGGAAAGGGAACCTGTTGATATTTTTTTGCGGCATTTCGCAAAAGTCCGTTGATAAATCGAACCACATAAGGCTTGGTTACAGATTTTGCCATTTCAACGGATGTGTTTACGGCTGCCGATACAGGTATTCGATCCAAATGAATGATCTGGAAGAGTGCGATCCGCAAAATATTCATTACGTTGGGATCGATTTGGCTCAAAGGGGTGTTAGAGAAATGATCGATGATCCAATCGAGTGTTGCTTGCCACCGAAGAACGCCGTATACTATGACTTGGAGCAATGCTCGGTCTTTTTTTGTTAGAAGCATTTCTTTGCGGATAACATCTTCTAAAATGTTATCCAGCGTTTTTTGCCCTTTGTCCAAGGTGTTCAGAATGTATAGGGAAGTTATGCGTGCGTTATTTAACATCTATTCACTAGCCTTTTAATAAAATTCTGTTCATGCCGCCGGTATGAAAGAATGGAATAATGGAATGCTGGAATATTGGGGATAAGAACGGGAATAAATAATATAGATTGTTAAAAAATCCTTCAAACCCATCATTCCATCATTCCATCATTCCAATTTGGAAGAAGGCCCTATCTTATATCCTCGCAGAAAATCTTTAATTAAAAGCCGCTTTCCAGACTCGCCTTGAATTTCAATAATAGACAAAGCATCTTTTCCGGTCGAGATCCACAGTTCATCGGGAAAGCCTTTTATGACTGTGCCGGGAGAAGCTTCGGTATCCATAACAATGGTCTTGGCCTTTAATATTTTAAGGCGTTTTTGTTCATGAAAGGTAAAAGCACCGGGCCATGGTGTCATCCCGCGAATGAAGGCTTCAAGGGATTCGGCGGACTGCTTCCAATTCATACGGCCATCCTTTTTTTTAAGCATGGGCGCATACGTGGCCCGGGTATGATCCTGAGGAATTGGATTGATGTTTCCGGTTTCAAAAGCGTTCAGGGTTTGAACGAGAAGGTTGGCTCCAAGATCAGCCAGACGGTCATGAAGGGTATCTGATGTGCAATCGGACGCTATTTCAAGTTTAGAAGAGAGGAGGATATCGCCGGTATCCAGGCCCTCGTCCATTAACATCGTCGTGACGCCGGTTTCTTTTTCTTCATTGATGATTGCCCACTGGATCGGCGCCGGTCCGCGATATTTTGGAAGGAGTGATGCGTGAATATTAATGGTGGCGATTTTGGGTATCGTGAGTATGTCTTTCGGGATAATGTGGCCAAAGGCAACCACCACAATAAAGTCAGGGGTGTGTTTTTCGATACCGTTCGAGAACTCAGTTGTTCGGACTGATGACGGCTGAATAACGGAGTAGCCCAGATTCATGGCTGTTTCTTTAACCGGGGAAGGCGTGAGTTTGCGTCCTCGACCTTTTGGCCGGTCAGGCTGGGTAACGACCAACGCGATATCTTGATCATTTTTATGAAGAGCTTTTAAAGCAGGCACCGCAAATTGAGGTGTGCCCATGAATATAATACCGGCCTTTTTATTCATTTTTTTTCAAGTTCTTTTGTATTTTTCTTTTATACATCCCCCTTTTCAAAGAGCTGATGCGATCTATAAACAAAATGCCGTTTAAATGGTCGATTTCGTGCTGAAGAACCACAGCAAGGAATCCTTCTGCTTCTATTCGCAAAGGTTTCTCGTTTCTGTCAAAGGCCTCGACGAGAATAGCCGATGATCGTTTAACGTCGGCCCTGAAGTCAGGGACACTCAGACACCCTTCGTCCTCTGATAAGACACTCCCTTCACTCGATATAATTCTGGGGTTGATCAACACCTGTAACGATCGTTTTTCGTCCTTGGCTGAAACATCGTAAACAAGAAGACTTTTGTTAATCCCCACCTGTATTGCGGCCAAACCAATACCAGGTGCGATGTACATCGTTTCAGCCATATTTTTAATCAAATCCTGGATTTTGCCATCGATGTTTTCAATCGGTTGGGTCGGTTGACTGAGGAATTTATCCGGATATGTTACGATTTCCAGTATAGCCATGGGGAAACCCTTTTAGCACCTTAATTGTGTGTTTTTGTCATAAAAATTATCTAAATTCATTATTTGATTTTGAATCGTCCGGGTTAAGTATAACATTTGTCCTTTCTTTATATGAAACCTGCCATATATTTACACTGGTTACCATTGCGGAAATAAGCCCCACAAAAATAACAGGGAATATTTGAATGGCATGATTTGCCAAAGTATAACCGGCGGCATCCTTGGATGAAACCCCGAAAAGCAACAGCGCAAAGACACCTCCTGCCTCCCAAATTCCCCAGTAGCCGGGAACAGAAGGAAGTGCGATAAAGAAACAGATGATTACCATAGTCGCTGTAATGTCAATAAACGACAATTCGATTCCCGGGCAACCCAATGACACTAAATAATATGAAAAAGCTGCAAGACCCCAAATAACAACAGATAGACCGGCACAGGCACACATTTTCATTGGGTATTTGACCAGTGTAAATCCAGTGGCAAAATTTTGGACGACACGCACCAGGGGTTCGAAAAATTTTCTTTGCATTTTCTTTTTAAGGTCAGGTCCGGCAAAAAAAAATATCTCCGGCATCCGTGTGATAAGATCGTTTATCACCTTACGGGTTTTGTTGAAAGCCACCAGAGCTATTCCCACAATAAGCAATAGAAGTAGTTCGAATGTTCCTTTACCGACTGTCATCAGCGTTGATTTATTGAGATGATACTTGCCGAAAACAATATCAATGTTCGGATCTATATGAATAGTGGCAAGAAGCACCGCAAAGAGGATAATCAGCATGCCGACATCAAACACCCGCTCAGCACCGACCGTTGCAAGACCTGTGGAAAATGGAATATTTTCCTTTTTTTGCAAAATAACAGGTCTGGCTATTTCTCCCACCCTCCCCGGAAGAATACAATTGATCATAAAACCGATCATCAGAGGGTGAAATGATTGCCAGAAACTTATTTTACCCGCCGATTCAAGTATTATTTTCCAGCGATATGCCCTCAGAGCAAAACTCAATAATATAACCACAACCGCCGGCAATATCCATACATAATTGATAGATGCAAG
>Ga0307425_1000334_pt1 | contig 29719 bp, 25 predicted proteins | sample SalMarWE160330MG_FD_202152 | JGI IMG/M metagenome (GOLD analysis project Ga0307425, IMG submission 202152) | Salt marsh sediment microbial communities from the Plum Island Ecosystem LTER, Massachusetts, United States - WE1603-30 | ecosystem: Environmental > Aquatic > Marine > Intertidal zone >...
CACGGCTGCCGTTCTCCCGAACAGGAGACCTTGGAGCAGGAGCTGGCATGAAGACGTTGACCTCTCGAATCGTCCGGGCCTCAGCCGTCATGCTGGCGCTCGGCCTGTCGATGCCGGTTCGGCAGGCTGGCGCGGCCACGCTGACACCAACGTCCACTCCGGTTCCGGGTGCGCCGTCCGGCGTCTTCTCCGGGTCGGTGCAGGTGACCGGCGTGTCCGTGCTGATCCGTGCCACCGACGCCGACGGACGTCCGGTGACCGATCTCCGTTCGGATGAGGTCGAGGTTCGAGAGGATGGAGTCCGTGCCGACTCTGTGAGCATCGAGCCGCTGGCGCCGAGGGCGGTGGCTGCAACCCCTGAGGCCTCCGCTTCGGCGGCTCCGACCCCGGTGGCGGCCCAGGAGAAGACAGGCGCCGCGGCTGGGCCCGCGCGGGTGACGGTCTACGTGCAGGCCGATCTCCTCAACCGTGATCAGCTCACGTGGGCAATCAAGGGGCTGAGGAACGAGGCCGGCAAGCTGGTCGTCCTGGGTCCGGTCGACCTGGTCGTTGCCGATCCCGAGCCGACCATGGTGGCCAACGGAAGCCGTACCCGGGAAGATCTCGAGCGGGCGGTGGAGCGACTGAAGAAGCACGTCCACCTGTACAGCGCGATCGAACGCATCCGCCGCGATTTCCGGCGTGACGCGGTCGGCGCGAGCACCGGTATCGTCCGTCACCTGGCCCTGACCTCGACCGCCGAGGAGCTGCGCCGCATGGGTGCCGAGGCCGACCAGCTGCGGTCCTGGAACAGAGGCGAGGGAAGGGGAGGGGGCCGCATCCTGGTGCTCGTGTCGGGCGGGTTCGAGCTCGACCCGTGGGCCTACTACAGCCAGTTCCTGGATTCGCAGAGCCAGGACCGCTCGGCGACCGAGGACCAGCGGGTCCAGCTGGCCAGCCAATGGGAGCAGGTCAGCCAGGAGCTGGCCGGCAACGGCTGGACCGTCCTCGGGTTCAGCGGCGGTATGCCCGGGATGAACGCGACGTGGGCTGCCGAGACCAGCGGCCACGAGGCGTTCTCCAGCTTCACTGGCGGAAGCGGTACGTCCCCTGCCGGAGCGACGCTCGCGGATCAGGGCACCACCGCGAGCTTCGCCCTGGATCCACTCGGACAGGCGGCGCGCGACTCGGGCGGCGCCGTGGCAACTTCGCCGACCAGGTTGGCAACGGATCTGACCCGGATGCAGTCCGCCTACGTCCTTTCCTACACGATGAGCCGGCCGCCGGACAGCGAGGCCCACCGCCTGCAGATTGACATCAGCCGGCCGGGGGTGAGCGTGCGGGCGCCGGTGGTGGTGCGGCTGGCCTCGCACCATGGCAGTGACCGGGCACGGGCGCTCGCCCTGCTGACGGGCCATGGCAGTTCCGGCGAGGTGCCGCTCGAGGTCGTGGTGAAAGACGTCACCGGCTCCCACCGGCGGGGGTACAGCGGGAGGCTGCTAGTGACCGGCCATCTGGCCGAGGTGCTGCCGCTGCTCCTGAGCTCGAAGGCGCCGGCGATGGAGGTCACGGTGGCCGTCGACACCGGGAGCGGGGAGCCGTTCGTGTCCCAGGGCCAGCCGATGCCGTTGCGGCTGGCGGACCGCCAGGGAACGTGGGTCTACGAGTCGCCGATCCAGTGGCCGGCCGATGCCAGGGCGATCTCCGTCGTCGTGACCGAGACGACCACCGACACCTGGGGCGGCGCGGTGGCCAAGCTGCGGTAGGTGGCGGTCGCTCGCTAATCGGCCTGGTCGAGGGCGCGCCTGAGGTTTGGGAAACCGGCCAGCCACAGGCCGCCGTCGATGGTCCAGCAGTCACCGCTGACGTAGGGGTGGCGGTCGCCGGCGAGGTCGGCGGCGAGTACGGCAACCTCCTCGACCGACGCCAGCCGCCCGAGCGGGACGTGCCGCGCCAACCGCTTCTGCACCGACGGGTCGGCGTAGCCCAGGTTGCGGGCGGCGTTCTCGGTCACCATGATGCCGGGCGCGAGGGCGTTGACGCGGATCCCGAACGGGCCCCACTCCTGCGCCAGCGACCGGGTCATGGCGAGCACGCCGCCCTTGGCGGACGCCGAATGGACGACGCCGGACGCGCCCGTCCACGCATAGGTGGCGATGATGTTCAGGATCGCGCCGCCGCGGTCCTGCATGCGCCGCCCCACCTCCTGCGAGCAGTTCCAGGTGCCGTCGAGGACGATGCCGCGGACCGCTTCCCAGCCGCCGGCGGAGAGGTCCTCCGCACGGATGACGAAGTTCCCTGCCGCGTTGTTGACGAGCGCCTCGATGTGGCCGAACTGCTCCTCGGCGCGGTCGCACAGGTGGGCGACCGCGGCCCGGTCCCGGACGTCGCATGCCACCGCCTCCGCCTGGGCGCCCTCGGCGCGCAACGCCTCGGCGGCGCCGGTCAGGCGGTCGTGGCTGCGACTGGCGAGAACAACGGGGTAGTCGCGGCTTGCGAGCTCACGGGCGATGGCGAACCCGAGGCCACTGCCGCCGCCGGTGATGATGGCTGCTCCGTGTGGGGGGCGGCGGGCGACGTCGAGCTCGAGCGTGCGGGGCATGACGTCCTCTGCAGGATCGTGGGGGCGGGCAGTGTTGGTCTCTGGCCGAGCTTTCATCGCGATCATCGTACCTCATCAACGCAGGCACGATGAGCGGTTTGTTCTGTCTCCTCAGTCGGTGCAGTCGAACCCGGCCGGTGGCATCTGTGTTGGCACGGCAAGCAGGAACTCGGCGTCCCCGGTCCCGTCGGGGTTGCCGTCGACCTTGGACACGTAGGCCGTGAAGTAGGTGATGACGTCTGCGGCGCAGGGATCCGGTGTAATGTCAGACGGATCGAGCCACAGCTCCACCGTGATCGGTCCCTGTACCTTGCCGATTCCGAGCTGGGAGAACAGCCACTGCCTTCCGGATGCCGTGAGAATATCTGCGCTTCCCTCCTTGAGCACAGCGGCGCCGGCGCCGAGGAACCGGTAGTGCACGGTGATCGGATTGAGAGAGATATTGAAGATTCCGAGGCTCGAGCGGAATCGGTCGTCGTTGCGGGCACCTGTGATGTAGGAGGGGGTCGTGGACCCATTCCAAAGTAGCTCGTTGGCGGGAACGGTCTGGCCGTAGGTCCCCGCGGTGCTGCCGGTGTTGTAGGTGCGGCTGGTGACGAGGAGGTCGCACTGGCCTGGGTTGGAAGGGAAGAAGTCCTTCTCGCAGTTGATGTTCAGTGCGCCCTTTGAGTTGGAGGTGATGTCGAACTTGGTTTGCAGGACATCCTCGATGAGCAAAGTCTGGCGGGCGGTGAGCGTCAGGGTGACGGGGAAGGTGAAGTCCCAGTCGTTGGTATGGTCGAACGGAAAGTACACGAGACCGACCTGCACGGTGTCGTTCCTGAGGTTGTGAATGGCGACATCGCTCACCCAGTAAGTAGGTGGTGTGCCGGTCCCCGAGGTGTGGGCCACGACAGGGATGATGAACGAGTCGCTGATCATCTGAGCCGGGGCCGACGGGGCGATAAGCGCGGCCGCCGCCAATACGGCGCACAAAGACAACGTCCCTTTCATTCTAGTCTCCTTCCCAGGTTATAGGCACTTCCTGACACGAATGTGGTCCCAAGGCCAGGAGCTGTCAACGGGTCCCGTACTCGCGGTGCCTGCGCATGATCCGGCACATGGCAGGAGAGCCGGTGTGGACGCGCGCCGTCGCCTCTGTTGGGGGGCTCGGTCGCCGGCGGCCCGCCTCTTGGAGGGCGGTAGAATGAGGAGTGCACGTCATTGTCACAGGGGGGGGGCCGGCCGGTTGCTTTGCGGCGCTCCGCTTGCGCCAGGGGCGACCCACCTGGCGAGTGACGGTGGTCGAGCGCCGCGGTTCCGAGGCGGGCTCGCCCCGCGGCTGTGCCTTCTGTGCCGGTGTGCTGTCGGCGGAAGTGACATCGGGCCTTGAGGAGCTCGGCCTCCGGCTTCCCGAGGAGACGATTCTGAGCCGGTTGCGGGGGATCAGGTGGTTCCTCCCGGAAGGCGATCCCGTCGTCTACCGGCCGCCGGGCGAGATGCTGCCAACCGTTTCGCGCGGAGGCCTAAGAGGCGTTCCCTCGTTCGACCACTGGCTGCAGGAGCAGGTGGTTGCGGCCGGGGCCGAGCTCCGCCGGGCCTGGGTGACCCGGGTCGACTGGGCGGACCCCGGCTGGCGGGTCGAGCTGGAAGGCGGCGAGGCGCTCGTTGGCGATCGGGCGATCCTGGCGCATGGGCTCAACGGCAAGAGCGTTGGCGGGCGGTGGGCACAGACTGTGCGCTACGCTCCACCGCGGACAGCGCGCGCCATTCAGGCGGAGGTGACCCTCGACCCGGCGGTGCCGGAAGACGAGGTCCTGGTCTTCACTGGCTTCCATCCCGGCGTCGACTTTATCGGCGTGACTCCGAAGGGGGAAGGGCGCGCTACGCTCACCGGCATCGGACGAAACGCGGTGCGGTTGGCCGCTCGGACGCTGCTGGAGACGCCACCTCTGAGCACGTATGTCAAGCCGGCCTGCTCGTTGGAATGCTCGTGCCGCCCGCGATATGTGGAGACGGGAGGCTGGGTCGCCGCGGCTCATGGCCTGCTCGTGGCCGGCGACCTGCTCGCCAGCCGCTTCTACAAGAACGGGATCGGATCGGCGTACTACACGGGAACCACCGCCGCGGAAGCGGTCATGGAAAACTACGGCCAGCGCTACCTGGACCGGGTCTCCCGCCGGTTCAACATGGACAACCGGGTGGCGCGGGCGCTGTTTTGGGCATGCGGCCAGATCTCTCGCCGGCCCGTTCTCCACCGAAAGCTGCGACGTTCCCGCCTCGACCGCCGTCTTGGTCCCATGGCCTGGGCGATATTCCAGGGCACCGAGCCCTATGCGAGGATTGCCCGCAGGGCGGTGATTGGAGGGTGGAAGTGACCGGCTCGCGGGGGGTTCAGCGTGGGCGTCTCGACACCGATCTCGGGAGACCGGTGGGCGCCGGGTCCGCCATAGCGGTCATCGGTGGGGGTCCCGGCGGTTGTGCCGCCGCCCTCGGGTTGCGCCGGCTCGCTCCGGAGGCCGAGGTTCTGCTCTTCGAGTATAAACACTTCGGCGAGCACTACAACCAGTGCATGGGGGTGCTTAGCCCGCCGTTCGACCGGGTCCTTGCGGAGGCGACCGGTCTGTCGCTGCCGTCCGAGCTGGTCAAGGGCAGCGTGGACACGTACGTTCTGCACGGCAGCACGAGTTCCCTGCCGCTACATGACGAGGTGAGTGCGGAGGCGTCGCACGTGGTCCGCCGCAGCGAGTTTGACAGCTGGCTCTTCGGCAGGGTCGCGGAATCCGGGGTCGAGCTGCACGCCGAGCGCGTGACCCACCTCGAGTTCCGGCCGCAAGACGCCGTCGTCTACACCGACGGAGGGACCTACTCGGTCGATGCCGTGGTCGGCGCCTTCGGCCTGGACTCGACGCTCAGGAGGACGTTGCGGGTGAACTCTGCGTACCGTCCGCCGGCGCGGGTGGACACCATCGTCACGGTCTTTCCCGTCAAGCCGGGAGGGGAGAGCTTCGACGGCCGGGAGATTCACACCTTCCTGCCCGGACTTCCCAATGTCGAGTTCGCCGCGGTGGTTCCCAAGGGTGACCATCTCAGCGTTGTCGTTGCTGGCCGCAATGTGGGTGTTCGGCTGCTCAGGCAAGTGCTCGAGCTGTCGCAGGTCCAGGCCGTGCTGCCGGCCGACTTCGTGCTCGAGACGGCGTTCCGGGGAGGATTTCCAACCCGGCCCGCACGGCCACTGTGCGGAGATCGCTGGGTCGTCGTTGGAGACGCCTCCGGGCTCTTGCGACCGTTCAAGGGTAAGGGAATCAACCAGGCGATCCGGAGCGGCGGTCTGGCGGCCTACTGCCTGGCCACCGGCGGCGTAGGGCGGGAGGCATTCCGGCCCCTTGCAGAGACCTTCCGGGACGTCATCTCGGATCAGCCATGGGGTTTGGCGGCGCGGCTTGCGGTTCGTGCCATCGGCAGGACCATCGGCTGGGACCCGTTCATCGCTGCGGCCAGGGATGATCCGGGGCTCCGGAGCGCCCTCTTCGATGCGGTCTCCGGCCGGTCGACTTTTCGTTCGATCCTAGGGCGATTGCTGTTCACGCCGCGGCTGTGGTCCGCCTGCCTCACCGCTCCTGTTCATGGCCGCCTGGCTTGGCGGAACTGAGGTACAGCCAGATATCCTTGATGTCCTGGCTCCGGAACTGCGGCCACGCCAGTGCCTGCACCTCCATCCAGTGCCTCATCTGCGGGACATGGTTCCACATCGCCGTCACCAGTGCGACCGGACTGCCGAGCTCGGCCAGCTTGTCCACGGGGGGCCCGGGAGCCAGCCCGGTCCCGGCAACCGAGTGACACTGGGCGCACCCGCGTTGTGCGAAGAGTGAGCGACCGCGCTCGGCGTTGCCGCCGGTGGTGCCCGTGAAACCGACGAAGTAGATGTAGCCGAGGACGTCCGCCATATCCTGGCTCTGGAAGCGTGGCAGCGAAATGCCCTGGTCGGCCATCTCCCGTTCCATCGCGAAGGCGTGGTTCCACAGGGAGCCCGCCATCGCCCCCAGGTGCTTCCGCCGCGACGCCGCGAGCAGCGACGGTCCCGCGTTGCCACCGTCCAAACCGGTCCCATGACAGCGGATGCACTGCTTGCTGCGGTACAGCTGCCTGCCGTGCTCGGGGTCCGGAGGCTTCAGGTAGCGGAGGTTGGTCGAGGCGTGAGCGCCCCAGCGGCGGATGGCCGCCTGAATGTCAACCATGTCCCGATCCTGGAACACCGGCATCCGGACGCCTCGCTGCCGCTGCGCCGACCGCATCGTCGAACCCGTGTTCCACATCGCCTGTGCCAGGGGGACGGGGTTGGTCCACTCGGCGAAGCGGTCCAGCGGCCTGCCGAGACTGCCGCCGCGGCCGCCGAGTCGGTGGCAGTCGAGGCAGTGCTTGTCCTCGAGGAGACGGCGGCCGGACTCGGGGTTGCCGGGTTCGTCGAGCAGGTTGAGGGCGTAGAGGTAGGACAGGAAGGCCTCCATCTCGTCCGGTGCGAAGCTCGGCCATGGCAGACCTTGCCGGTTGACCCGGTCCAGCATCTTGGGTGAGTGGTTCCAGAAGAAGCCCGCCAGCTCGAAGATGTCGGATGCGAGCGCGCTGCGACCCAGGTCCGGACCCTGTGCCGAACCGACGCCCCACACCGAATGGCAGCGGTCGCAGTGCTTGGCGACGAAGATCTCGTGCCCGAGAGTTGGTTGCAGCTTGGCCAGGACGGTCGGCGTGCCGGCGAGCGTGGGCGTGGCGATGAGCAGCCCCAGACCGCAGATCGGGCCGATGATCGCAGTCAGAAGCCGCCGAGCCCCGTGGGCCGGGCCGAGCCGGCACCTCTCAATCACGGTTGTACCTCCTTCGGCAGGTAGGTCCCAATCCGGTCCGCAACCTCGGCCTCGGAGGTCGCCAGTCCCTCTTCGACTTCCCAGATCGAGACCATTGGGAACAGCTTGGCCGCCACCAGGTAGACGGTGATGAAGCCGGACAGCGTGCCGAGGGCAATTCCCCATTCGAACAGCGACGGCGCATAGGAGGCGTGCCCGATCGCCTCGAGCCGTGGGTTGACCCCGGTGACGACCACGATGTTGTACCGTTCCAGCCACATGCCAATGACGACGGCGACCCCGGCAATGGCACAGCCGCCCGGTGTCCGTGTGCGGCGGCGGACCATCAGCACGAAGGGAATGACGAAGCACGTCGCTACCATGGCCCAGAAAGGTACCGCGAAGGCGCCCGTGAACTTGTCCCAGAAGGAGCGCATTTCGGCCACCTCATGCCCGTAGAAGGCGGTCAGGTACTCGGCTCCCGTGAAGTACAACCAGAGGCAGGTCATGACCAGGAAGAGCCGACCCAGGTACTCGAAGTGGATGTCGCGCAGGTAGTGCTCAAGATGAAAGTTCTTACGAATCAGAAACATAGAGATAAACAGTGCAGCGATGCCCGAGTAGATGGCCCCGACGACGAAGTACGGACCGAAGATCGTGGAGTGCCAGCCGGGGCGCAGGGTAAGGGCGAAAATGAAACCGATGATGGTGTGGACGCTGATGGCCACTGGGATGACTGCGATTGCCATCCTGCCGATGACGCGCTCGAGGCGGTGGCGGAGGCGGCGGGCCCGCTCGCTGTCGTCGTCCGGGTTGGGGAAGCCGAGCGCGAGCACTCGGTACAGGCCGGGCCACTTGATACCGCTGTCCCGGATGATCGCCAGGTCGGGCAGCATCGGCAGGTAGAGGTAGACCGTCGAGGCGGTGAAGTAAACGGTAATCGACACCACGTCCCATAACAATGGCGAGCGCATGTGGGCGAAGAACAGGATGTTCAGCATGCGATCCGGACGCCCGAGGTCAATGATCGGTTGGATCGCACCGAAACCGAGGACCAGCACGGTAATGAACTCCGCGGAGCGAGTTATCGCCCGCCGCCACTCAGCCTGTGAGACCCGCAGGATTGCCGAGATCAGCGTACCGGCATGGCTGATGCCGATGAAGAAGACGAAGTCGATGATGTAGATTCCCCAGTACACCGGGTTATGAAGGCTGGTGACGCCGAGGCCCTGTCGGTACTGAACGACGTAGCATGCAATGCCGACGACGGTCCCCGCGAAGGCGGCCGCCAGCGCCAGCCAGTACGTGGCAGTGGTCACGACCAGTGGTCGCAGCAGGTCGCGACGGATCGGGGGGAGCGACTCCAGGCGTTGTTCAACGCTGCTCATCATTTCCCCTTGCGCAGGTAGATGACCTTCGGCTGCGTGCCCAGATCCTCCATCAGTCGAAACGCTCGTGGATCCTGTGCCGCGCGGTGGACCTCGTGGAGCGGGTTGTCGAGGTCGCCGAAGGTGATGGCGCGTGTCGGGCATACCTCGCTGCAGGCTGGTTGGTAATCGGACTCCCTGACCTGATCGCGGCCCTCGAAGGCCGCCTGGTCCCGGGCGAGCTGCAGGCGATGGTGGCAGAACGTGCACTTCTCGATCACGCCTTTGTACCTCACTGCCACATCCGGGTTGAGCATCTCCTCCATCGGTTGAGGCCACTGGGGACGCTGCCAGTTGAAGTACTTGACGCCGTACGGACAGGCGTTGGCGCAGTATCGGCAGCCGATGCACCGGCCGTAGAGCTGGCCCACGATCCCGGTTTCCGCCGACAGGTAGGTCGCGTGGACCGGACAGACGCGGGTGCAAGGGGGGTTGTCGCATTGCATGCAGGGACGGGGAAGGTAGCTCACCTCGACATCCGGCATCTCGCCCTCGGACTGGACCAGGATCTTCATCCACGATTTGGTGCGACCTTGCGCCGCTTCCTCCGGTGTGGACGGTGGAATGTTGTTCTCCTGGGCACACGCTGTCTCGCAGGCGCCGCATCCCGTGCAACGCTCGAGATCGATGACCATGCCGTAGCGGGCCCTATCCACGATCCACCTCGAGATCGACCGGTACACCACCGACGATCCTGGTCGGGAGTTTCCCATGCAGCTGCAGTGGGATGAGATGCGCGACAGGCCGCATGTCGTCGCCGCCGAAAAACGACGGTCCGGGACGGTGGCCGAAGCCCAGCGGCAAGCTGACGACTCCGGGCATCAAACCCGGCAGAACGGCTGCGTGCACCCGAAGCTCCTCGCCGGCCCCACCCGGAACGCGGACCCGCACGAGATCTCCATCCGTAACGCCCAGCTCCCGAGCCGTCACCGGGTTGATCCCGGCCCAGCAATGCCAAGACTGCCCCTCGACCAGACCCGCGGTGCGCAGTGTCCACGGCACGGTGAGGGCAAGATCGGGATCGCGCGCCACCTCGAGATGAGGAGTTGCCACCAGCCGCGGCGGCTCTTCCGGAGGCGCCAGGTGTGCGTTGCCGAGCGCTTCGGGAAGCAGATCCACAAGCGCGTCTCGAGTTCCAACGCACTGGCTCCAGTTGGGAGTGCCGGTGTTGAGGTCGGCCCAGCCACCGCCCTCGGCCAGCTTCTTGATCCCGAAGCCTTCACTGTTGCCGAACCACCAGCCTCGCTCCTCCATGGCAGCGACCTGCTCGAGGCGCTCGAGGTCACCCAGCATTGCGCCGCGATTGAGCCCGGCCAGACCCGCTGCCCGGTGACCCAGGATCTCGGTGTAGCTGGCGGCCGGGAGCTCGACGCCGAGGTCGGCTGCTGCCTCCACGATCACCTCGCCCACTGCGCGGGCCTCGCCGCGCGGCTGCACGGCTGGTGCTTTCAGCAGGTAGGCGTCGAAGGGAACCCCCGGGGGCTGGGCGCAGTCGCCCCACTCCTCCAGATGCATGGCTGCCGGAAGCTGCCAATGACAGCGTACGGCGGATTCGTCGGCAAACAGGGAAAACGTGAAGCGCTGGCTGGCCTTCGCGAAGAAGCGGCCCACCGCGGAGCCGTCGCTGAAGGTAAACAGCGGGTTGGCGAGGTCGAGGATCAGTACCGCGGGCTCGACCGCATCGCCGCTTGCCACACGGCGCAACCACAGGCCGAGGGGCTGTGCCGCAGCACTCTTCCCCGGAAGGTCATTCAGCGGCAACGGAGGACGGATGACCAGACCTCCCGGCGTCGCAATTGACCCGGAAAGCGCGTTGAGAACCAACGCTGCCCAGCCTGCCACATGGCCGTTCGCCGTCCACAGCGCTTCCTCACCCGGCACGCAGACCGGCCGCCGCGAGGTGGACAGCATGACTCCTGCCTCGAGCAGTCGATCCTCGGGTACACCGGTAATTCGGCTTGCGCGCCGGGGGTCGAGCTGCTCCAGTATCTGGCCTGCAAGGTCCTCGAACCCGCGCGTGTGGCGGGCGAGAAACACGGCGTCGTGCGCCTGGCGCTTCAGGAGCACGTACGCCATCGCCAGCAAAACCCAGGCCTCGGTGCCGGGTCGGCACGCGAGCCACAGGTCGGCGCGTGCCGCGGTGGCGTTGAGCCGGGGCCCGACGTGGAGCCACCGCTGGGCGCCGTGGTTGGAACCCAGGACGTGCTGCGCCCACACCGGCGATGGTCCGGTAGCCAGAGCATCGAGCCCGACCGTCACTACCAGGTCGGACCGGTCCCAGTCCGCGGCCGGGGGGCTGTCCACGCCCATCGTCCATCTCGCCACCTCGGCCCAGCTTGCCTCCATGTCGTCGCCTGCCCAGAGCACGACCTCGCCGCCGATCTCTCCCAGCAAGCGACGCCAGAGGTCAATCCGCGTCGATCCGGCGAGACTACTGACCACAACGAGAGCCCTGCCCTGGCTCTCGGAGAGCGCCTTGACGAGAGCCGTCCGGGCCGCATTCCAGGTTGTCTTCTCGATCACCCCTTTGTGGTCTGTGAGGTGGTAGGGCGATACCAGCCGGTGGGGGTGGAGACGGAGCTGGAGGGCCGAGGCGCCGAGCCGGCACAGCCCGCCCCGGTTGATGGGGTGCTCGGCAAGGCCTGCCACCGCCCGTGCATGTCCGTCGACAACGCGCACCCGGAGCCCACAGCGGGCGGGGCACAGAGTACAGAACGAGGTCTGCTCGGTCTCCGCGTGTGGATCCCATCCACGCGGGTTCATTCCCGGCAGGAGCTCGTACGTGCGTGCGCACCCGGCCGAAGCTGCTGCGGCGCCCGCGGCGGCTGAGAGCTTGAGGAAGGTGCGGCGCTTCATCTCCCACTCCTCATCGGTGGCACGCTATGCAGTCGACGGTGACGCCACGCTGTCGGTGACAGTCGAGGCAGAACTGCATGCTGATGTGGACCAGTGGATGCCCGGGCGGAGCCGAGGACTCGGCGATCGTGCCGTGGCAGGTCTCGCAGGGGATCTTGGCCACCGTCACGTGGCGCCGGTGGCTGTAGAAGACGTGGTTCGGAAAGAGGAAGAGCTTCCGGAACTGGGGTGGTGGGGAGAGCCTAGCCAGCTCGCGGACCTTCTGCTCCTCCGGGTTGTCCGAGAGCTTGTCCTCGTGACACTCCATGCACACCGACAGGCCGGGCAGCTGCGCGTGGAACGAGCTCTTCACGCCCGGGTGGCATGCGTCGCACTCGAGCCCGACCTCCTTGACGTGGACGGCATGCGGGAAGGCGATCGGCTGGGTCACGGCATGCGATCGGCGAAGGCCCCAGAACGACAGAATCACCGCCACCATCAGAACAGCAGCAACCAAGAGTCGGGGGCGAATCCTCATTCTCGAGTTCTCTTCGAAGGTCCTGAGAAGCACTCTAAACGGAGCTTGAGCAACTTGTCAAATGAGCATATATAACTTGAGATCGAGCCTCACTACCTGGTTTTCTTGCCAAGATCGAAGTTCGGCCTGCGACTCTACCGCTGTGTCGTGGGCAGGGGTGTGGGCCCGAGGGCCGGCCAGCTGGCAGGGACGTGCGCGCCGGGTGGGGGAAACGGTGGGCAGGGCTGGTATCCTTTCAGAAACGAGACAGGGAGAGGATCATGACGAAGAGACCGGGAGCCCTGAGGTCGTTCCGGCCGGTGTTCTGGCTCGTGATCATGTTCGAGTTCTTCGAGCGCGGCTCCTACTACGGCGTGATGAGCATCCTCTCGGTCTACCTGACCGACATCCTCCACTTCGCCAAGCAGGACGTCGGGCTGATCAAGAGCACGATCCAACCGCTGCTCTACTTCCTGCCGATCATCACCGGGGCGCTGGCTGACCGCTTCGGCTACCGCCGGGCCCTCTTGGTCGCCTTCACCCTGCTTGGCGGCGGCTACCTCTTGACCTCGCAGATGACCGGCTACACCGGCGTCTTCCTGGCGCTGTGCGTGATGGGTCTGGGCGCGGGTGCCTTCAAGCCAATCATCTCGGGGACCATCGCCCGCGTGACCGATCGCGAGAGCAGCACCCTGGGATTCGGGATCTACTACTGGTCGATCAACCTGGGAGCGTTCCTGTTTCCGCTGATCCTGGTGCCGTTCCTGAAGAGCTCGATCGGCTGGGACTGGGTGATGGTGGCTGCGGCTCTCGGCACCGGTTCGATGATCCTGCCAACCCTGCTCGCCTACCGGGAGCCGGAGCCGGAGGCCGAGAAGGCGGCCGCGCCGGTCACCGGTCTGATCCAGACGCTCGCGAACGCGTTCGAGATCATTTACTCGCCGGTCATCCTGGTCGTCCATGCCTGTCACCGTCGCCGGACGGTGGTGGTGGCGACGGCCGCCCTCGCGGCGCTGCTGGTCGGAGGCGCCATCCGCCAGTACGCCGCGCCGAGGGCGGTCACCGCCGCTGTTCCGGGTGTGGCCTACACGATCGCAGGCTCCCTGCTCGAGGTGGACATGGATCGCGACATGACGGCGCGGGAGCCGTGGAGAACCGAAACCTCGAGCCGCGCGCCCACTCACACGGTGCTCGTCGTCCACCGTCCGGAGGAGACGATCGCCCAGGCCGACGCGGTGCTCGGCGAGCTCGGGCTCGCCGGTTTGGACGAGGCGGGATTGCGCCGCCTGGTGGAGTCGGCGACGCGCCCGCTGAGGATACGAATCCAGGAGGCGTCCGCTGGGCCCGACTACCTGGTGCGCCGGAAACCCGGCGGGGTCTTCGAGGTCGAGGTTCCGGACCCGCGCGGCTACCCGGCATACCGTGATCGCCTGCTGGCCGAGCTGCACGGCTTGCCTGAGCTGGAGGTGCTGCCGCCGGCGCTGGTGGACGACCTCTTCGCGCGCGTAGCGAAGCGCCCGTTTCTGCTGCCGTTCATCGTGCTCGTGCTCGTGGCATGCACGGCCGCTCTCCTCCTGCAGCCGGCCTACCGCCGCGGCGGGCAGGGGTTGCGACTCGCCCTGCTCGGTGGCACGATGATCCTCGGGGCCGCGGTGCTGTGGCTGGTGCCGGGTCTCAGCCTCTTCACCCGCGTCGTATCGTCCATCATCTACCTCACGGTGCCCTCGGTGTACTTGATGGACCTGTCCGATCTCGACCGCTATCGCGACCACTGGCGGTTCCTGCTCCTCATCTTCCTGTACTCGGGCTTCTGGGTCCTGTACTTCCAGATGTTCGACTCGGTCCTGTGGTACGTGAAAGCGTATGTCGACGCGAGCCCCCTCGACCATACCGTCAATCGGATCCTGGCCGCGGTCGGACTCGGCATCGGCTGGCGGTTCGATGTCGAGCACGTGACGGTGATCAACGCAGGGACCATCATTCTGCTGCAGCTTCTGGTGTCCTCGATCGTGCGCAAGACGAAAGCGCTGCCGACCATGATCGTGGGGATCGCGTTCGGGACCCTGGGGATGGCGATCCTCGCGGTGTCAACGGGAATCTGGGTGTTCATTGCCGGCATCGTGATCTTCTCCATCGGTGAGATGACGGCTCACCCGAAGTTCGTCAGCTATGTCGGGCAAACCGCGCCGCGGGACCGCGTCGCCACCTACATGGGCTACATCTTCCTCTACGGTGTGATTGGGTCCTCGATCGGCGGTGTCCTCGGCGCCAACCTCTACGTCCACTGGGTCGACCAGCTCAACCAGCCGCGCACCCTGTGGCTGATCTTCTCGTCGATCGGCGTCGTGACCATCGCCTCGCTGCTCCTGTACAGCCGGTTCGTCCATCGACCGGAGGCCTGACGGCGGCGGGCCCGCGCGTCGCGCGTGCGGTATGATCCGGCGCATGGCGGAGGGGCCGACGTCGATGCGCGCCATCACCTATCTCGGGGGGGGCAGGTCTGCGGTGCAACGGCGCCCGGTGCCGATACCCGGCGCCGGCGAGCTGCTGCTGCGCATGCGCTGCTGCGGGCTGTGCGGGACGGACCTGTACAAGCTGGTCAACGACACCATCCCGCCCGGAATGGTGCTCGGTCACGAGCTGGTGGGCGAGGTCGAGACAGTCGGGGACGGCGTCACCCGGTTCGCCGTGGGCGACAGGATCATGGTTCCACACCACGTCGCGTGCGGCGAGTGCTCCCTGTGCCGGAGCGGCGCCGACACCCAGTGCGCCACCTTCAAGGAGAACCTGCTCGAGCCCGGAGGATTCTCGGAGCACGTGCTCGTCCGCGGGCGTGCCGTCGAGCAGGCGGCTCGCCGGGTGCCCGACGGGATTGCGGACGACGCGGCTGTGTTCGTGGAGCCGGCCGCATGTGTTCTTCGTGGCATCGACAAGGCCGGGCTCGAGACTGAGGATGCCTGTGCTGTCGTGCTCGGGGCCGGGAGCATGGGGCTGCTCCACCTGATCGTGCTCGGCGCGGTGCTGCCCGGGCTCGAGGTCGTGGTCTCGGACCCGATCGAGGAGCGCCGCCGTCTCGCGTTCGAGCTCGGCGCTGCCGCGGTCTGCCCGCCGGCCGAGATGGGCGCGGCGGTGGCGGCGGCCTCCGGCGGCGACGGCGCGGCCGCCGTCTTCGACACCGTTGGCGGCTCCGGTCCCCTGGCACAGGCCCTTTCCGTGCTGCGCCCGGGCGGAGCGGCCGTCCTCTTCGCCCATGCCGGCAACGGTGAGGCGGCGGGTTTCGAGCTCAACGGCTTCTTCAAGGCGGAGCAGCGGCTCCTGGCTACCTACTCAGGCGGGCTCGACGAGCAGCGGCGGGTGGCGGAGCTGGTGTTCTCGGGGCGGCTGAATCCATCGCCGCTGGCGACGCACAGGCTGCCGCTCGATCGCTTCGAAGAGGCGGTCGAGTTGGCGTTGACGCGGCGCGCACTCAAGGTGCTGCTCGAGCCGGTGGAATCATGACGTCGTTGCCGGCGGGCTTCCGTGCCGTTTACCTGGTGGGCAGGCGCCGCCTCGAGGTGCGCGAGGCGCCGTTGCCGCGGCCGGGGGCCGGGGAGATCCTCCTTCGGATCGGTGCGGCCACCACCTGCGGTACCGATCTCAAGGTGTGGCAGCGCGGCGGCCACCCCCGCATGCTGACCGTGCCCTGCCCGTTCGGCCACGAGATGGCGGGCGTCGTGGCCGCCGTGGGGGACGCTGTCAAAACCGTGGGTGAGGGTGCGCGTGTGGTGGTCGCCAACTCGGCTTCGTGCGGCGAGTGTACGGCGTGCCGAGCCGGGCACGAGAACCTGTGCCGGGATCTTGTCTACCTGAACGGCGCCTTCGGTGAGTACCTGCTGATTCCAGAGCGGTTCGTGCTTCGCAGCACCTACGGCATCGCCCCGGGCCTTCCTCTCGAGCTCGCCACGCTGGCGGAGCCGCTGGCGTGCGTTCTCCACGGCCTCGAGGTGTGTGCTCTGGACGGGCGAGAGGGGGTGCTCGTACTCGGCGCCGGCCCCGTCGGCCTGATGTTCGTTGCCGTGCTGGCGGCGCGCCGCCGCCGGGTGGTGCTGGCTGACCTCATTCCGCGACGCCTGGAGGTGGGTCGTGCCCTGGGCGCCGCCGAGACGATTCTCTTGAGCGGCGGCGAAGGGGACACCGAGCGGCTGCGTGGTGGGTTCGCGGGCACGGGCCCCGAGCTGGTCGTCGAAGCGACCGGCCACCCCCCGGCCTGGGAGGCTGCCATCGGTGCCGTGGTGCCGGGCGGCGAGGTGCTCCTGTTCGGGGGTTGCCTGCCGGGAACCACGGCTTCGTGCGACACCCATCGTCTGCACTACTCGGAGCTGACCATTCGCGGCGCCTACCACCACCGCCCGGCGACCTTCCGGCAGGCAGTGCGCTCGCTGGAGGAGGGACTCGACCTGGGCCCCATCGTGGACCACCAGCGTCCCCTGGACGAGGTCGGCGACGCCCTCGCCGCAATGGAGCGCAGGGAGATCCTCAAGGCCGTCATCCGGCCGTGAGCGGCCGGGGAGTAGCTTCGCTGCTCCGAGACCCCCGTTGCCCGTCGCAGCCGGTCGCGAGCGGAGGATTCGGGCTACCATGGATCTCATGAGGAGACACGCTCTCGTTCTCGTTCTGCTCGTGGTTGTGGGTTTTGGCCTCTGGGGGTGCAGGCGCCAGGCTGCTCAGGAGCACTTCAAGGTTGCGCTGGTGACGCCAGGGCCGGTGTCGGACGCGGGGTGGAACGCCGCCGCCTACGCGGGCCTCAAGCGCATCGGGACGGATCTCGGCGCCCAGACCGCCCACTTCGAGGCCTCGTCGCCGGCGGAGTTCGAGGAGAGCTTCCGGGACTTCGCTCGGCGCGGGTTCTCGCTCGTGTTCGGCCACGGTTTCGAGCTGCAAGATGCGGCGATGACGGTGGGGGCGGAGTTCCCGCACACCGACTTTGTCATCACCTCCGGGCTCGCCACCAGGCCCAATGTCGCTGGGCTGGTGTTTCGTCTCGAGCAGGCGGCCTATCTGGCCGGGGTGCTTGCGGGCAAGGTGTCAACCTCGGGTGTGGCCGGTGCCGTGGGTGGGATGGAGATTCCGCCGGTGCGCCTGGTGTTCGACGGTTTTCGCAAGGGCTTCCTCGAGGCGAGGCCGGACGGCAAGGTCAAGGAGATTTACCTCGGCAACTGGGAGGACGTGGCGGCGGCCCGCCAGGCGACGCTGTCGCTGATCGACCAGGGGGCCGATGTGATCATCCAAAACGCCGATGCCGCGGGCCTCGGCGTCTTCCAGGCCTGCCGCGAGCGCGGCGTGCTGGCCTTTGGCACCAACGGCGACCAGACGTCGGTGGCTCCCGACGTAGTCCTCGCGTCCGCGGCGATGGACATCCCGGAGGCCATGGTCAGGATCGCCCGTGAGGTGAAGGCGGGTCGGTTTACCGGCACCGTCCACACGTTCGACCTCGCGTCGGGAGTGGTCAAGCTTGCGACCAACCCCGGGCTCTCCTCCCGGGTGCCGGAGGAGGCGTGGGACGCTGTCGCAGCCGCGCACCGGGACATCGTGAGCGGAAAGATCGAGCTGGAGCGGTTCGGGCCGTGACCCCCCTGCCGCCGCGACTCGCGCTCAGCGGTCTGGTGCGTCGCTTTCCCGGCGTCACCGCGCTCGCTGGCGTCAGCCTGTCGGCGGCGGCCGGCGAGGTGGTGGCCTTGCTCGGGGAGAACGGCGCCGGCAAGTCGACCCTGGTGGAAGTTATCGGCGGCGGCCTCCGTCCGGATGGCGGCACCTTGGAGCTCGATGGCGAGCCGTACCGGCCGCTCGACCCGCTCGACGCCCAGCGCGCGAGAGTCTCCGTGGTCCACCAGCACTTCCAGCTGGTGGAGGCCTTCACGGTCGGCGAAAACCTGCGCCTGGCGATGAAAGAGGGCTCGCTTGCGAAATGGGAGGAGATGCAGCTCCGGCTCGGCCTGCCGTTGCCACCCCTGGAGGCGCGGGTTGCCGCGCTTGGCGTGGGCGAGCGCCAGCGGCTCGAGATCGGCAAAGCGCTGCTGTCGCAGCCCCGCCTGCTGCTCCTGGACGAGCCGACAGCCGTGCTGACACCGGCGGAGGCCGACGCGCTCTTCAACGCCGTGCGTCGGTTGGCGGCCGAGGGAACAACCGTTCTCTTCATCACGCACCGGCTCGATGAGGTGCGGCGGGTGGCCGACGGGGTCGTGGTCCTGCGCCGGGGGCAGGTGGTCGACCGCTTGCCGGCAACCGCCGAGGCGCGGCGGCTAGCCGAGGCGATGACGGGCGAGCTTCCCCGGTCAGCGGAGCGCAAGAAGGGAGCTCTCGGCGACGTGGTGGCGCGTCTGTTCAGCGTCGCGTTGCCGCCGCAGTTGGAGCCACTCGATCTGGAGCTACGGATGGGAGAGATCGTGGTGCTTGCCGGCGTCGACGGCAACGGCCAAGCGGCGGCCGCCGAGCGGCTGGCGGGACTCTCCGACGGCCCCGGAGAGATCGAGGTTGACGGCGTGCGTCTGTCCTCGCCGACGCCATCGCAGCTGCGACGGCTCGGTGTGTGGGTGATCCCGGGAGACCGTACCCGGGAGGGACTAGCGCCGTCGCTGAGCGTGGCCGAGAACTTGATTCTGGGCCGCCACCGTCACGGCGCCTGGCGGCGCGGGCCGCTACTGGAGCCGGCAGCAGTTCGTGTGGAAGGGGAGCGTCTGGTGGCGGAGTTCGGCGTTGTCGGCGACGCCGTGCAGGCCGTGTCGCAGCTTTCCGGAGGTAACCAACAGAAGGTGATCGTTGCCCGGGCGGTGTCGGCGAGGCCGCGGGTGCTCGTGGCTATTCACCCGACGCGCGGGCTGGATGTGACTGCGGCAGCGACCGTTCGAGCCCAACTGGCGGTGGCTGCGGCCGCGGGCGCTGGAGTGCTCGTCGTGACCGCCGACCTGGAGGAAGCGGTGGAGACCGCGGACCGGATCCTGGTGCTGTCTCGCGGCAGGGTGGTGGGAGAGGGCGGCCGCGGGACATCGCTGGGGCGACTCGCGCGGTGGGTGGGAGGCGAGGCCGCATGAGGCGCTGGCTGCTTGCCATGGCCGTGATCGCCGGCGCCGGGCTGGTGGTGGTGCTGGCGGTCGGCGCTGATCCGTGGCAGGCGCTCGGCGCCGCTCTCGCGAGTGCCTTCGGGTCGCCGGTCGCGGTGCAGGAGACGCTGGCCAGGACGACGCCCCTTCTGTGGTGCGGCCTGGCCGTGGCGCTCGCCTTCAGGGCCGGGGTGTGGAACATCGGCGCCGAGGGGCAGCTGCTCGCCGGCGCGACGGCGGCCACGGCGGCGGTGCTCGCGGTTCCAGCGGGGCCGTGGAGCGGCCCTCTGGGGCTGCTGGCCGGCGGCCTGGCCGGGGCGGCGTGGGCAGGGATCGCCGCCGCGCTACGGCTGTGGCGTGGCGTCAACGAGGTGCTCTCCACGATTCTCCTCAACCTGATTGCGGTGGCGGGTGTGTCGTGGGCCGTCCACGGCCCACTGCAAGAGGCTGCGCGCACCTACCCGCAGAGCGACGCGATACCCCGTGCCGCCTGGTTGTGGCGTCCGTTTCCGCCCGGCCGCCTCAACCTCGGCTTCCTGCTCGCGCTGGCGGCAACCGGGCTCTTGGTGCTGGCGCTGCGGCGGACCGGCTGGGGCCTCGAGATCCGTGCCGGCGGCGACTCTCCGGAGACGGCGCGTGTGTGCGGTATCCGCGTCGAGCGAGTTCAGGCCGGCGCCCTGGTTCTCTCCGGACTACTGGCCGGGCTCGGGGGCGCGGTCGAGCTCACCGGAATGACCCACCGGCTGTTCGAGCGCTTCAGCCCGGGCTGGGGCTACTCCGGCATTGCTGTGGCCTTGCTGGGCGGCCTCGAGCCGGTCGCCACCGCCGTCGCCGCGGCCCTCTTCGGCGCCCTTGCCGCGGCCTCGGGCGGGCTGCAGCGCGTGGCCGGTGTGCCTACGGTGGCGACCCTGCTCATCCAAGGACTCGTGATCATCGTGCTTGCGGCGAGGAGGCAGCGGTGAGTCCGGCCGAGGTGCTGACGGCGGCGGCACCGCTGCTGTGGGCGGCGCTGGCCGAGCTGCTCGGCGAGCGTGCAGGAGTGCTCAACATCGGGATCGAGGGAGTCATGCTGAGCGGCTGCCTGGCGGCGGCGCTGACGGCGACGCCGCTGGGTCCCTGGTGGGGGCTAGCGGCCGCGGCGGTCGCGGGGTGTCTCGCCAACCTGCTGTTCGCGATGGTCATCGCTTCCGGCGCCGACCAGGTCGTGGCCGGCACCGGCATGGTGCTGGTCGGCGCGGGCCTCACGGGGGCCATCTTCCGCAGCCTGCAGGCGCGCGGCTTCTCGGGCGCGCTGGTGCCGACGCTGCCGTGGGGGCCGCTCGAGGTCGGCGCTCTGGTGCTGGTTGCCCTCGTGTGGTGGTTCCTGCAACGCACGCGGGCAGGGCTCATCGTGCGCGCTTGCGGCGAGAACCCGGATGCCGTGGCGGCGGCCGGTCGCAATCCGGTCACAGTGAGAGTGGCCGTGCTCGCCGTGGCCGGCGGATTGGTGGGAGTGGGGGGGGCGGCGCTGGTCCTGCGGGCGGCCGGGTCGTTCGTAGAGGGCATGACCGCGGGGCGGGGGTTCCTCGCCCTCGCTCTGGTGCTCCTCGGGCGCTGGCGGCCGTTACCGATCGCCATCGGGACCGTGCTCCTGGGCGCCGCCACCGGCTTCCAGTTCCACCTCCAGGGGTTGGGCCTCGCGGGAGTTCCATATCAGCTGTTGCTGGCGCTGCCCTACGTCCTGACGCTGGCCGTGTTGGCGCTCGTGCCACCGTCACGCGTAGGCGGCCCGGCGGCGCTGGGCAAGGCCTACCAGCGCCAAAGGTAGCGATTCGCTGCGCGAATCGCTAGTTGGTGATCCCGGGGAACTCGTCGTCCCAGGCGTGCATCTCTTCGTCGCTAAAACCGAAATGGTGACCGATCTCGTGCAGCAAGGTGAGCTGGATCTGCCGGATCAGGGCGTCACGGGTCGGGCATGCCGCCAGGAGTGGTCGACGGAAGAGCAGGACTACATCGGGAAGGACGTTCCCGTAGGCCTCGCCGCGGCGGTCCAGAGGGACTCCGGTGTAGAGGCCGAACAGCGTGTGGTGGCGGGGATCGAGGCCGACCGACTCGATCATCCCGTGGTCGGGCGCTTCGCGCACCTGGACGACGATATTCTCCAGCAGCTCGGCGAAGGAGAGGGGAAGCTGGTCGAGGGCATCGGCGACGACCTCTTCGAACTCGGCTGATGACATCTGCACGGTGCCATGATAGCTCGGGCTGCCCGGGTTGCGTGCCACCGTAACGGCACGGCGCGCGGTGGATGCTCTCGGGTGCTCAAGAGCACGTGTAAAGTGGTGCCGGCCGACAAGCTCAACGGAGAGGAGTCGCTGATGAGTCCGAATCTGGTCAGCGTGCTGGGAATGCTCGCGCTACTCGGGATCGCGTGGGCCATGTCGTACCACAGGACGCGGGTCAAGGTCAGGATCGTGGCCTGGGGGATCGGACTGCAGTTCCTGTTCGCGATGATCATCCTGCGCAAGGACTACCTGAGCTACATCGGCATGAGCGTGCTCGGGCTGCTGATCGTGGTGTACCTACTGCAGCGTGATCACCTGAGGCTTGGCGGCGGCTGGTGGCCGGTGGCAGCGATCGCGTCCGGAGCCGGCGTGATCGGCGTCCTCGCCGGTCGCTTCGCGGCACCCGTACTGGCGCCGGCGCTGGTGGCCCTGGTGATCCTGCTCATCGTCAATGCGCGTCTCAAGCTGTCGCAAGCGGCGCAGCGGTTCGGCGCCGCCCTGGTGGTCATTCTCGGGGTCGCAGCCCTGGTTTCGCACGGTATCCATGGCCGGATCCTGTTCGGCGCCTTCTCCGACAAGGTGGCGGCGTTTCTCAACCTGTCGGACTACGGCGCCCGCTTCCTGTTTGGTAACTTGGCAGACCCCAAGTACTTCACCGCTGCTGCTGGCGCGACCTGGCCCGGCTTCGGCTTCCAGTTCGCGTTCAAGGTCCTGCCGACCATCGTCTTTTTCGGCGGCTTCATGGGGATCCTCTACCACCTCGGGGTCATGCAGAAGGTGATCGAGGCGATGGCCAGGTTCATGCGCTGGACAGTTGGTACCTCGGGCGCCGAGACGCTGTCCTGTAGCGCCAACATCTTCGTTGGTCAGACCGAGGCGCCGCTGCTGATCAAGCCGTTCCTCGACGACATGACCAACTCCGAGCTGCTGACCGTGATGGTGGGCGGGTTCGCAACCATTGCGGGTGGCGTCCTGGCAGGCTACATCGCGATGGGGATCCCGGCCGGGCACCTGATCGCAGCCAGCGTCATGTCGGCGCCGGCGGCGCTGGTGATGGGGAAGATCGTCTTCCCCGAGCTCGAGCACTCGCGCACGGCAGGTGACACGGCGTTTCCGGAGATCATGACCGGCGACAACGTGATCGAGGCGGCAACCGCCGGTATCAGCGACGGCCTCAAGCTGGCGGTCAACGTCGGCGCCATGTTGATCGGTTTCATTGCCCTGATCGCCGTGGTCGACGTCCTCCTCAACTTCGGGGACCGGCTGATTGACGGCGCCCTTCTGCACGGGGCCTACGTGACCTACGGCTCCGGAGGAATGTCGCCCGTGACCGGCGAGTTTCAGGGCATCTTCCCCGGCTCCCTGCAAACCCTGTTCGGCTCGGTGCTGCGGCCGCTGGCGTGGCTGATGGGCGTGCCGTGGGTCGACGCGGCGAAGGTCGGGAACCTGCTGGGCGTGAAGCTCTCGCTCAACGAGTTCGTGGCCTACGGCACCCTTGGCACCTACATCCACGGCGGTCTCCTGAGCCGACGAGCGGTCGTGATTGCCACCTACGCGCTGTGCGGTTTCGCCAATTTCTCGTCGATAGGTATCCAGATCGGCGGCATCTCGGCGCTCGCGCCGGATCGCCGCAAGGATCTCGCTCGCCTCGGGTTGCGGGCGATGTTCGCCGGCGCCCTGGCCTCCTGGCTGACTGCGACCATCGCTGGTATCCTGCTCTGACGACTGGGAGGGACCCCTCATGAACTGTCGTATCCTGCATCTTCGCACTCTTGTCGCCCTTGCGGCGGCCCTCGTCGTCACGGCCTGCGGCATGGTCGATCCCAATCGCCCGGTCGCGCAGCCGGATACCAACGTCTTCGGCAACCTGCTCGAGGTTAGCCCGAATCCGGACCGGCCAGGGGTGATCACTGTCGAGGTCCAGGTTGGGCCGCCGCGGGAGCTGACGCGGAGGGAGCACGAGGAGAAGAGGCCAACCCCAGCGATCGAGGGCCGGATCACTGCCGAGGTGTCGGTGACACCGGACTCGGTGGTGCTGGTTCGCGGGCGCTCGGGCCTGCTTGATCAGCTGTCGCCGGGCAGCGAGGTTGCGGTCGTACCCATACCCGGAACGACACGCATGATCGGTGCTTCGCGTGTCCTCCTCGACGCCGCACAGATCATGGACTTCGAGACCTTCCATCGCTGGCAGCTTCCGACGCTGGGCAAGGCCACGGAGCAGGCGCCCGCCGACGATCCGGCCCGCGTCAACTCGTCCGGTGTCGAGCACGTTCCGGTGCCGGTGTCCGGGGGACGGGTCCTCTACTTTTCGGCACACCTGCGCCGTGCCTGGGATCCGAAGATGCCGTCTTTCGGAGCCCGGCGGCCGGGGTTGTCGGAGTCGCCGAAGGACGGCGTCGGCAGGGAGCTGAGCTATCGCACAAAGCTGGGCAAGTCGGGTTGGTCGACTCCGGAACGAGTCCAGTTCCCGGGCCTCGACACGGCGCGGGAGGCCCGGGTGACCTGGATGAACGAGGACGAGACAGTCTGCCTGGTGACGGTGCGTGAGGGCGACGGCCCGCCACGGGTGGGACGCTCCGAGCGGAAGAGCCCGCGCGGTCCGTGGGGAGCGGTGAAGGAGTTGGAGAAGCTCGGGAAGGGAGAGACACGTGGCGGTGTCTACCTTGCCGGGAGCACAACCAAGATCGCGTTTGCTCGCCCGGCTGCGCCCAAGGCCGCTCTCGATCTCTTCCTGTTTGACCCGAGCAAGCGGGCTGATGCGATGCCGCTGGACCCACGGATCAACACCCCCTCGACGGAGTGGAGCCCTCGCGTCGGCCCATCCAACCAGCTGTTGTTTTGCCGCGGCGACCGCCAGCTCATCTACTCCAAGGGGATCGTCGATGCACTCCGTCTGCCGGGCCCCTTCCGTCGCGTCCTGACGGAGGCAAACCCGACCCGGGACGGGAAGTGGATGTTCCTCTGCCAGCCGCACTACACGCCGATCGAGCTCGACCAAGACATCTTCGTCGCGCCGTGGAAGCCGGACGGTTCCCTCGGCGAACCCGTCGCCATCGATGACTGGCGGCCTTAGCCCGAATCCTGCATCTCCCTTTGAGTCAAGTTGTTTCCGCGCGGGAACGTGATACCGGCGAGGCGACGATTGAACGCTTAGCCCGCATTATTCATGAGCGATTGCAGCCGAATCGGGGCTCCCTGCCGGGTCTCTAGCTGTTCTCGATGTCCCAGAGGTCGCGAACGGCGGGGTGGTCCCACGGCACCCTGAACTCGTCTGGATCGTCGAGGTCGAACGGCCGCGTGACAATGTAGAGCAGGGCACAGTGGTCGGTCAGCGGTCGGTAGCCGTGGGCGACACCGGGTGGGATCTTCAGCCACATGTCTCGGCCGCCACCTGTGACCACGACCTGGGTCGCGCCCGAGGTCGGCGAGGCGGCGCGCAGGTCCCACAGCACGATCTTCATCTTGCTCTCTGGCGGGCAGAACCAGACGTCCGTCTGCCTGAGGTGGTAGTGCAGGCCTTTGACGGTGCTCGTGAGGTCGACGATGGAGTAATTCATCTGCGCGACCTCGACGCCGGTGAAGAACCGGGCCAGCTCCTCCGAGCCGGCGCTGGTCGCCCCGCTGCGGTAGATCTCGAGGAACAGCCCGCGGTCGTCCACGAGACGCTTGAGTCGTAGGGTCTCCACGCCGTCGATCGAGGCACCACCGACGTAGCTCTTGGAGCTGCCGCGGTGCTCCGTGAGGATCTCGTCTGGTCTCAGCTCAGGGTGGGACATGACCACCTCCGCCTGCCAGCTTAGCGAACGGCGTGGAGAATGCCAACGTGTGGGATACGCCTCAGGCCGAGTCTCGCAGGTAGGCCACAGTGGCTCCCCAGCCGCCACCTGCGGGCGGCGCGTCATGAAAAGCCTCGACCAGGGGATGGTCTTCGAGGACCGAGCGAACCCGCTCGCGCTGGACGCCGATACCGCGCCCGTGGATGAGGCGGATCTCCCGGAAGCCGGCGGCGTGCGCCGCCTCGAGGTAGTCCCGCACCGCTGCCGGAATGTCGGGGGGGTTGAAAGGGTGCAGGTCGAAGCTGTCCTCCACCGGTAACCTGACCACGTCCTCCTGCGCGGCGTCCTGCTTCTCCTCCCCGCCTCCATTTTGGACCGGCGGGGGCTGCGCCGAGCTTCCGGCTGCGAGCACAATCACTGTCATGACGGCGAGAATGCCGGCGAAGATCGCGAGCGCCCACCAGGCTCGCGGACCGAGCCAGCGGGACAACGGCCAGGTGAGGAGAGCAGCCACCGCCAGAGCAGCGAGCTTGGTCGCTATATAGGTGGCACGGGCGGGGCGATCAGCGAACAGGGGCTGCGCCACCTCAGGCCTCTCGCAGGTCATCCGCCAGCTCGCGCAGGCTGGGAGGCGGTGCGACCGGGCTCCAGGGACCATGCGCCAGGCTGTAGTAGACGGTCATGCCGTCGCGACGGGAGGACACCATGCCACCCGAGCGCAGGCGGCTGAGGTGCTGGGAGACAGCTGCCGGCGTCATCTCGAGGACGGTGGCCAGGTCGCATACGCACAGCTCGCCCGCGCACTTGAGCAGGCTGAGAATCTTGAGGCGGCTGTCACTCGCCAGCAAAGCGTGCTGGCCCGCGAGCCGACGATAGACTTCGACACGGCCGCGAAGCTCGGCGCGCAATCGCCTCAGCTTTTTCGGCGACATGTCCGGTGATACGCACTCCAGGCTGTCGTCGTCCATGGGCGGGCCCCCGTGTATCATTCCATCACTATTTTAGAATACTCTTAATATTTGTCAAGTGGAGGAGAGAGGAGAAAGGAGTCGAGGGAGCAAGGGAGCAAGGGAGCAAGGGAGCAAGGGAGCGAGGGAGCGAGGGAGCGAGGGAGCGAGGGAGCGAGGAGGTGTAGAGATCTACCCGCCCGTCAGCGACGAGAGAAGGCGGGGTACCGATTGACGCAAGCAACAAGAGGGACTTTGGTTAGCTCTGTGAAAACTCCCTCGGGCGCTCGGTGAGAAGAGGTTCTTACGGGTAAATTCGATTCAGCGTCCGCGGGTAGGGGATCGCTTCGCGCAGGTGGTGGATGCCGCACAGCCAGCTGACACAGCGTTCGATGCCCATGCCGAAGCCGGAGTGCGGGAACGAGCCGTAGCGGCGGACGTCGAGGTACCACTCGAAGGCAGCCTTGGGCAGGGAGTGAGCGGCGATCTGCCGTTCGAGGTGCTCGAGGGAGTCGGAACGCTCGGAGCCGCCGATGATCTCGCCGTAGCCCTCCGGCGCCAGGACGTCGACCGCGAGGGCACGGGTCGGGTCGTCTGGGTCCGGCTGCATGTAGAACGCCTTGATTGCGGCCGGGTAGCGCGTGACCATCACCGGCCGGTCGTACAGGTTTGCGAGCATGGTTTCCTCGTCGGCCCCGAAGTCGTCACCGTGCTGGGTTGAGTGGCCCTTGTTCCTGAGCGCCTCGACGGCATCCCCGTAGTCGAGGCGGGGGTACGGCCGCCGGGTGGCAGGCTCGAGCAGCGAGGTGTCGCGCTCGAGGCGGTCGAGATCGTCGGCGCAGCGGTCGAGAACCCGCGCAACGATCTCGGACAGGAACTCCTCGGTGAGCTCGAGCAGGCCCTCAAAGTGCATCCACGCCACCTCGGGCTCGACCATCCAGAACTCGGTCAGGTGGCGGCGCGTCTTCGACTTCTCGGCGCGGAAAGTGGGGCCAAAGCAGTACACCTTTCCGAACGCCGCCGCGGCGGGCTCGAGGTAGAGCTGCCCTGATTGCGACAGGAATGCCTGGTCCCCGAAGTAGTCGGTCTCGAAGAGTGTCGAAGTGCCCTCGCAGGCAGCAGGCGTGAGGATCGGCGAGTCGATGAGGGTATAGCCGCGACTGTGGAAGAAGTCGCGTATTGCCATCTCCAGCTCGGAGCGAACACGCAGGACCGCATGCTGGCGTTTCGAGCGCAGCCACAGGTGGCGGTGGCTGAGCAGGAAGTCGACCCCGTGCTCCTTCTTGCCGATCGGAAACTCGGGCGCAACCTGGATCGGGCGCAGTCCGGTCACCTTCAGCTCATACCCACCCGGGGCGCGTTCGTCGATGGCGACGACGCCGCGAATCTCGAGCGACGACTCCTGGGTCAGCTCGACGGCGGCCTCCCAGGTCGCCTCGTCGACCTCCGGACGGAAGACGACGCACTGCAGGTACCCGACGCCGTCGCGCAGGATGATGAAGCGGATCTTGCCCTTCTTGCGCCAGTTGAAGACCCAGCCGCAAAGAGCAACCTCATCGCCGACATGCTCGGACAGCTCGCCAATCGTGATTGCAGGTACCGTCATCTCCAGGCCTCCCGCCTCGGAGGCGGCATTCTACACGAGCCTGCTCCCCGGGAGAGCCCCTCAAGTGGACGTTCCCGAGCATTTGCGTCAGAATGTGACCTGTTCAGACTCGGCTGCGACGGGAGGTGCCCATGAAGGTCTACCACGTCAAGGATGAAAAGGGTCAGAGGTTCCTGGGGCGCCTCGAGCGACGGCGGGAACTGCTCCTGTCCGACCAGACCTTCGCCAAGGCGCGATCGGTCATTTCGGAGATCCGTAAGCGAGGGGACCGCGCGCTTCTCAAGCACATCCGTGCCCTCGACCTGGAGGGGCTGTCAGGCGACGAGATTCGCCTGACAGGCATGCCGTCGGGTAGCGAGGAGGAGCTTCCAGACGATCTGAGGCGGGCCATCGATGCCTCGGTCGATGCGGTGACCCGATTCCACCGCGGGCAGGTGAGTGAAGGCTACACGCAGGAGAACGACGGCACGCTGCTGAGTCTGCGGCTCCATTCCGTGCCATCGGTGGGAATCGTGCTCCCGAGCCGTCACCACGTCGACCTGACCTCTCTCATTATGCTGGCGGTTCCCGCACGTCTGGCGGACGCGGAGCGGATTGCGGTGGCGGTGTCACCGCGTATCTACCTCGGGTCGCCGACGCTGCGCTACCTTCTGGAGCGGCTGGAAGTAGACGACGTGTATCTGATGAGCGGCGTGCACGCCGTGGCGGCGCTGGCCTACGGCACCGATTCGGTAGATCCGGTCGATCTCATCGTCGGCGGCGGTGATCCCTTGCTGCTGGCATCCAAGTACCTGGTTGCACATCGGGTGGCCGTGGACTCTCGCGGCGGTCTCCCGGAGATCGTGATCATCGCCGACACGTCGGCCGAGCCGGAGCAGGTGACGAGCGACCTGCTGGCCCAGCTGGAGCACGATGAGGATGCGCTCGGGCTCGTACTGACGACCTCCCAGCGCATTGCCAAGCGGGTCAACGCGCGAGTCACCGCGCAGCTGCGCAAGCTGGCCAAGGGACACCCGGCGCGCGAGGCCGTCAAGCGATGGGCCGGTGTACTGATCGTCGATAGCGGCGCCGAGGCTTGTGCCGTCGCCAACCGGCTGGCACCGAGTCGTGTCGAGCTGCTGGTGGGGGCGCCGCACGCTCTCGTGGACCGCCTGACGACGGCGGCGCTCGTGACCCTCGGACCATGGAGCCCGTCGGCGCTCGCCGACTCCGTATCGGGCGCCAGCCACGTGCTGCCGACCCTCGGCGGCGCGGTGGCACGTGGCCCATTGACGGTGTCGGATTTCTACCGCTCGACCTGTGTTGTCGAGGTGGCGGCCCATCACTACCCCAAGATGGCCCACGAGGCCAGACTGCTGGCCGAGGCCGAGCAGCTGCCGCTGCACGTGGCCTCACTGACGGCGGGAAGTCGCGGCGAACGGTAGCCGGATCCCGGCGCCGGCCTTCGTGACCGGCCCAGCGGGCGGCCGTTGCAGTAGGGAGGCGTAGTCGTTGCACAGGAGGGAACCTCTCGGTCATGAACTGCCGCTGATCGTGGCTCCGGGCCGGAACCGGTTTCTCGAGCTCGCGCGCGGGCACGATGTGGTTCCAGCCTACCTCGAGCTGACAGCGGACACGGTGACCCCGTTCCTGGTGTGGAGCCGGCTGGCGGCAAGGCAGAGGAACCCGTTTCTGCTCGAGAGTGTGGAGGGCGGTGAGCGGGCTGCGCGGTACTCGTTCATCGGCGCCGACCCTTGCGGCGTCGTGGAGCTGCGCGGCGGGACGGCGTTCGTGGACGGTGCGCCGCAACCGGGAGCCGCCCTCGGGGTCCTGCGCCGGGCGACCGACTGGGGGAGCGTGGCGCCGGTGGACGGCCTACCGCCTTTCTGCGGCG
>Ga0307425_1000335_pt1 | contig 29708 bp, 29 predicted proteins | sample SalMarWE160330MG_FD_202152 | JGI IMG/M metagenome (GOLD analysis project Ga0307425, IMG submission 202152) | Salt marsh sediment microbial communities from the Plum Island Ecosystem LTER, Massachusetts, United States - WE1603-30 | ecosystem: Environmental > Aquatic > Marine > Intertidal zone >...
TTTAAGCGTTAATCTCATGCACCCAGATCTCTTTTCCATAGGCCCTTTTACCCTTCACACATACGGCCTCTGTGTGGCCGTTGGTTTTTTAGTCGCACTCCTGGTTACGGCAAAGATCGGTAAATCCGAGGGGATAAAGCCTCAACAAACAATAGATATGGGGTTTTTGATAATCCTGGCCGCAATCATTGGCTCGAGGGTCATGTATCTTCTCATGAATATCTCCTATTATATTGATCGGCCCTTGGATATGCTGAAGATATGGCAGGGGGGGCTTGTCTTTTCAGGTGGGATTATCTGTGTGCTCCTAACCGTCATTTGGTACACCAAAAAGCATCATCTTTCATTCTGGAAGGTAGCCGATCTGTGGGCGCCGGCAATGGCCATAGGCCAGGGCATCGGGCGGATCGGGTGCTTTATGGCCGGGTGCTGCTACGGCAGGCCTTCCGGATCTAAATGGGGCGTGGTGTTTACTGACCCCCATGCCCTGGCGCCGTTGAATATTTCTATCTATCCAACGCAGCTTTACTCCTCTCTAAGCGGGTTCATCATCTTCTTTGTTTTGATTCTGATGTACTCAAGAAAAAAGTTCGAGGGGCAGGTTTTTCTCTGGCTCCTGGTGCTTCACAGCACGGCCCGTCTCTTTGTAGAGCGTTTCAGGGGCGATGACCGGGGGATTTTATTAGGAAGCGATATGAGTATCACCCAACTCGTTACACTCCTGATCCTCATTGCCGCCATAGTCGCTCTGTTTATCTTTAAACGGAGACAAGCAAAAAAGTAGCGAGGCTCCGACTTTCTCATATACGCTACTTACTTCTTCTTGATATGGGCGATAGCCTTCGATATCCTTTCAACAACTTTTTCCCTGCCCAAGACCTCCATTACCTCAAAGATCCCGGGGCTGGTGGTCTTGCCTGTTAGGGCAACCCTGAGTGGTTGGGCAAGCTTTCCCAGCTTGATCTCCTTTTCCTCCAAAAAGCCGATAAATAGTTTTTCAATGGATTCCTGATTGAATTCAGGCATTGCTGCAAGTCTGTTATTCATATCTTCAAACAGTTTCACAACGCCCGGTTTTAAAAACTTGTCATCGCCCTTTTTCTCGTAGGTAATCTCATCGGTAAGACAGAAATGTGCTCCCTCAGCCATCTCAACAAGAGTCTTGCTCCTTACCTTAAGGATAGAGGCCACTTTTCTAACTTTGCCCACATCCAAATTTCTGAACCCCTGGTTTTCGATGAACGGTGTCAATCGCTCTGCTAAGAATTCATCAGAAGACTCACGGATATACCAGGCGTTAAGATCCGAAAGTTTGTCAGCGTTGAATACACCAGCGGCCTTTCCCACATGGTTCAGTGAAAACTTTTCGATCAAATCTTCCAAGGAGAATTTTTCCTGATCTCCGCAAGACCATCCGAGTCTGGCCAGGGCATTCAGTAAGGCATGGGGGAGATACCCCATATCCCTGTAGGCCAGGACCGACATGGCGCCGTGGCGTTTGCTGAGCCTTGTTTTGTCCGGGCCGAGGATCATGGGCAGGTGAGCGTATTCAGGGATCGGTTCTCCAAGGGCCTTGTAAATCAATATTTGCCTCGGCGTATTATTGACATGGTCATCTCCTCTGATGATATGTGTCATGCCAAGACTGATGTCATCGGCGACCACGGCAAGGTGATAGGTGGGGCTGCCATTTGACCGCCGGATAATAAGATCGTCTAATTCCTCGTTGTCAAAACGGATAGGGCCTTTTACCAGATCGGTAAATTGTGTGATTCCTGACAGCGGGCTCTTAAGCCTGACCACCGAACCTGGTGCCGGGCCAAGCCCCAGGTCCCGGCAGGTACCGTCGTATTTGGGTTTGAGCCCTTTGCTTCTCGCCTTTTCCCTCTGCCGCTCTAAATTTTCCGGCGAGCAATGGCAATGATAGGCCTCACCATCGGCTATAAGACGATCAACGACCTCATTATAAATATCGTATCTCCCGGACTGGAAATAGGGGCCTTCGTCCCAGGAGAGGCCAAGCCATTCCATTGATTCGAGGATTGCCCTCGTGGCCTCATCTGTGGATCTTTGCTCGTCTGTGTCCTCAATACGTAAAATAAACTTTCCCCCCTGCTGTTTTGAGAAAAGCCAGTTAAACAGGGCTGTCCTTGCCCCGCCGATATGAAGGTATCCTGTTGGGCTGGGTGGAAAGCGGGTTACAACTTTTTCGTTTGACATATATCAGACCTCTTTTTTCAGGTGTTAAAGAGTTCGATGAAAATAAATTTAGCCCGATCAATCATCTGTGGAATAAACCCAGTTGCAGCGGATTGGGATTACATGAGGGGAATCCAGTGTGGGGTGGAGAAGTTCATCTCTAAGGCTAAGCCAATTATAAGCAGGCCTGACCTTCCTTAGCTTCCCATCCTTCGGTGGTCTTGAATGGGTTGTATGGTTATAGGCCGCCTCCAAGATACCCAAGTAGTGACCCTTTCCAGAGTATAGGTAGTGGGTTTTTAGAAATTCAGGAGTGAGGTCGTGGTTCTTGGCTAAGGCAGTGATCTGCTTATCGTTAAACTGTATCAGAAAGGATTTCGAGACGCCTCGCTCAGAATACCTGTACATTATCCGCGACTCTGAGCTTGAGACAAACACAGTGGAAATAAAGCCCGATTTCCTCAAAAGCTGGGCGGCAATGAGTCCGGCTGTGCGCCTTCCTCCGACGGTATGGTGGCAACCATAGTATTCAAAGAGTTTATTCTGGAGGATACTCGCCGCCCTGTCCCCGTTTTCATATAAATTGTGCTGGATATATCTAAGCCTTTTTGATAAATCTTGGGCTGCATCAGCAATAGGCCAGTCGATTTTTACATGAAAATGGGTGAGGGAGTATCTGTTTTTCCTCTTGACGCTCGGGTCTTGTTGTATGAGCAGGGAATAATCGATATCTGATAAATCCTCGATAAAATCAAGGAACCCCGGGCTATCAAAATGACGAAGGTTTTGATGGAAGCGCTTGTATAGAGGAAAGCTGGGTAAGTATTGAAGATTTTTTTTGATCACACTGTTTTCGGGGAAAAACCGGATATAATTTTTTAGTTGACTGCTGAGCACTCCCTCGCAGATTATGACGAGAAAGGTGTTGAAAAATTCTGATTCCTTTTCCATTTTTTTTGATTTTGGTTTAAGTTCGCTCTTGTCAACAAAAACATATTCAACGCCTTTTTCTTGGTAATTGAAGAATGAATCTATGAGAGAGATCTTCATTAGCCGCCGTTCAAGTGAATCTCGCAATATTTCGTAGATTGAGCGTCTCAGCTTTCCATAATAACTAAGTTGTTCTCTGTATTTCCACATAGGTAGATTAGCCTCTAAACCACGCCGCCAACTTGAATAAATAAATCAAAACAGAGCTGATATTTTATTTAAGAATAGCAAAAAAGAGCCATAAGTGTCAAGAAAAAAAGGGAAAATTACAAGATGACAGCAATAAAATGACAACCTTACACCGAATGTTATTACCAAAAAACGCATAAACATATTGACAAAACAGCAATTTTTTATATACTTACCAATTTCGCTTTTAGATGCATAGAATACCCTTTAAACGTTCATAACACTATAAACCAATCTATTACGCCACCAGACGAGACAATGATGATTCAATTTCGTTCGGCGGGCGAAGAGGAGTTGAGCTAAGGTTATGGCTGTACCCAAAAAGAAGAAATCCAAGTCCAAACGGGGCTCACGGCGTGCCCACGATGCTATCCGGATGTCCAAAACTACCACCTGTCCGCAATGTCACGAACCTGTTTTGCCTCATCATATATGTCCCGAGTGCGGGACTTACAGAGGCAGGACTATAATCGAGACAGAAGAGGACTAATATGAATGTGGCCGTGGACGCCATGGGGGGAGATCATGCCCCGGAAATGGTGGTTCAAGGTGCGGTGGAAGCTGTTTCTGAGTTAGGCATTGATATTACCCTTGTTGGGAATGAGAGAACAGTAACAAGGGTGCTTAAAACCCGTCCAACACACGGTCATATATCATTTCATCACTGCGAAGATGTGGTGGAGATGGATGAATCACCTCTAAAGGCCCTGAGAAAAAAAAAGGACGCCTCCATCAAAGTGGCCTTTGATCTTGTGAAAGATGGTTATGCCGATGCTGTAATCAGCGCTGGCAATTCCGGGGCCACTTTAGCCGCCGGTGTCCTTGCATTAGGTCGTATGGAAGGCGTAGAAAGGCCTGCTATTGCGGCTATTGTTCCCAGAGAGAGAGGTCGTGTTGTCCTGATAGACGTAGGCGCAAATGTGGACTGCAGACCCGCTCAGCTCTTTCAGTTTGGGGTTATGGCCCAGGCATTCTCCTGTGCATGTCTCGGGATGACAGATCCGAAGGTAGGTCTGTTGAATATTGGCGAGGAAGAAGGCAAGGGAAATGAGCAGGTCCGTTTCGCGCACGAGCTATTTGATAAAAGCGAGTTAAACTTTATCGGAAACGTTGAGGGGCGTGACATCCCCATGGGCGACGTTGATATTGTTGTGTGCGATGGTTTTGTAGGAAACGTAGTATTAAAACTGATAGAAGGAAACGTGGAGGTGATGGGGAGAGTCATTGAAAGAGAGCTGATGAGTTCTTTTTTCGGGCGGGTTGCATTGGCGTTGGGTCGTAAGCCAATTGACGGATTTAAGCGAAAACTGGATTACGAAGAGCAGGGCGGGGCGCCTCTGTTGGGGATAAACGGAGTCGGGGTGATCTGTCACGGGATTTCTTCAGCCAAGGCGATTAAGAATGCCATAAGTATGGCAGCACAATATGTAGATAGCAGGGTCCTCGAAAAGATGAGCCTTCAGTTGAAGGCTTCCAAAATAGGATAAGATCTCAGGGAAGAGGAAAAAACTATGGAAAATTTGAGTCCCAGGGTAGTTGTTATTACAGGGGGATCCAAAGGGATTGGTCGTGCCGTGGCCTACAGGTTTGCAGAAGAGAAGGGAAAGATCGTTCTTGCGCATTACGACGCAGACGATTCGGACTCACAGGAAACACTAAGAGTATTGGAAGGTAAGGGCGTTGAGGCAGAAGCCCACAAGATAGACGTATCTTCGTTTGAGGATATAGACCTGTTTTTCAGAGAAATCTTCGAAAAATTTCAGAAGGTTGACGTACTCGTGAATAACGCAGGAATTACAAGGGACACCCTTTTAATGCGGATGAGCGAAGAGGACTGGGATGGCGTGTTGAATGTAAATCTGAAGGGTGTATTTAATTGTACACGGGCGGTAGTCCGTCCCATGATAAAGGATAGGGCGGGATGTATTGTCAACATATCCTCTGTAGTAGGGCAAATAGGCAACCCGGGGCAGGCCAATTATTCTGCTTCCAAGGCCGGAGTGATTGCCTTAACCAAGACTACGGCTAAGGAGTTAGCAGGCAGGGGGATTAGGGTAAATGGGGTGGCGCCGGGATTTGTTGACACTGAAATGACGGCTGTCCTCTCCGACAAGGTAAAGGAGGGCTTTTTAGCTCAAATTCCTTTGGGAAGAATGGGAATGCCGGAAGAAGTGGCAGAGGCTGTCTACTGGCTCTGTTCTGATGCCGCAAGTTATATTACCGGGCAGATCGTTCATGTGAATGGTGGAATGTATATGTAGTAAAACTTAAAATTAGAGCTGCTTAGTTGAGATGTTATCCAGTTTCAAATAATCGGAAATTAATAAATTTCAGTCAGGGAGGTAATGGTTTATGTCAGATGTAGCGGATACAATCAAAAAGATTATATGTGAGCAGTTGGATGTGCCTGAAGAAGATGTGGTTCCCGAGGCTTCCTTTGTGGATGACTTAGGCGCTGATTCATTAGATCAGGTGGAGCTTATTATGGCGATGGAAGAGGAATTTGATGTATCTATCCCGGACGAAGATGCTGAAAATATAGGGACTGTTCAGGATGCAATAGACTATGTCCAGAAGGCAATTGCATAATGATCTTTGATGCTGACCTCTTTAGAACCTAACTGAAACCGCTGGGCCTGTACTATGAGCTATCTTGTACCGTCAAGGGCGGTTTCTAAATCTGACATATGAGGGAGCAATGAGATGACGAGAAGGGTTGTGGTTACAGGCTTAGGGATGGTTACCCCTTTGGGGACCGGGGTTGAGAAGAATTGGGACGCAGCATGCTCCGGTACATCAGGGATTGGGCCTATTACCAAGTTTGATACTACAGGCCTTGCATCCCGGATCGCCGGTGAAGTCAAGGATTTCAGATCTCAGGACTTCATGGATAAACAGCAGATCCGGCGCTTTGATATATTCATCCATTATGCCGTTGCTTCGGCAAGGATGGCCATGGAGGATTCAGGACTTAAGATCAATGATAAGAACGCCCATAAAGTCGGCTGTATCACCGGTTCCGGATTGGGCGGGCTCGGAATGTTAGAGCATTTCCATTCTGTTCTTATGGAAAAGGGCCCAAGACGAATCAGCCCATTTTTTATTCCGGGGATTATTGCCAACATGGCGCCTGGACAGATTGCCATTGAATTTAGCGCCAAGGGACCCAACCTGTCCATTGAAACAGCATGCGCGGCCAGTACTCACGCCGTTGGAGAGGCCTTCAGGTTGATCCGGGATGGCATTTCAGACGCAATGATAACCGGGGGCGCCGAAGCAGTAATAACGCCACTGGCCCTTGGCGGCTTCTGCTCCATGCGCGCCCTTTCCACAAGGAACGACGCACCGGAAAAGGCGTCAAGGCCCTTTGATCTGGATCGAGATGGCTTTATTATAGGCGAAGGCGCAGGGATACTGATTTTAGAGGAGCTGGAATGTGCCCTTGAGAGAGGTGCCAGTATCTATGGGGAGGTGATAGGCTATGGACTGTCAGGCGATGCCTACCACGTATCAGCTCCAGAGCCTGAGGGTGAAGGGGCGGCTCAATGTATGAAGGGAGCGCTCGATTTTGCTGGACTTATACCTGAAGATATAGATTACATAAACGCCCATGGCACATCGACTAAGCTGAACGATCTTTCGGAAAACAAGGCGATCAAATCCGTGTTTGGAGACCACGCCTATAAACTGAGCATAAGCTCTACAAAGTCTGTTACCGGTCATCTCCTTGGTGGAGCCGGGGGTGTTGAGTCGATCTTCACATTGCTCACAATAAAGAACGGAATAATTCCCCCCACAATGAATTATGAAACACCTGACCCGGACTGCGATCTGGATTACGTCCCCAATACAGCGAGAAAGGGCAAGGTCCGGACGGCCATGTCCAACTCCTTCGGGTTCGGCGGCACCAACGCCACTCTGATTTTCAGGAAATATGAAGCAAATTGACTAGTATCGATCCATAAATGACTATTTTCCGCAATCTCAGTGTCAGACTCAAATTTTAATCCTCGAAATACTGCAATGTATTCCTGTGGTTAATCCCGCCATCGGCGGGATCGTCTTCCTTGATCTTGCAAAAATTATCTCATTTCTGGATGAACACTAACTAAGGAGAAATTGAGGGATTGTGAATTCCCGAATTGAGGAATTGAAGGTGTTAAGTGTGTTCCCAATTTAAGAATTATGGAAAGAAACATTACATTTAATCCCCCGAATCTCTAAATTTCCAAAGCCCTTAAATTGGATAACATGAAGATCATAATCGGTTCAGATCATGGTGGATTTGATTTAAAGCAGGCTTGCAAGGCCCACCTTGAAGGTTTACCCCAGTGGGAACTCACAGATGCTGGGGTATTCAACCGGGATCCGGAAGATTATCCCAAGATTGCCCACAAGGTAGCACAAGGAGTGGCCGAAGATAAATACCAGTGTGGTATCCTGATTTGCGGGACCGGCCTTGGTATGGGAATCGTGGCTAACCGTTATAAAGGGGTCCGGGCGGGTGTCTGTCATAACCTTTTCACAGCCCGATTGAGCCGGCAGCACAATGATGCCAATATCCTGGTTATGGGAGGACGGGTAATCGGAGTGGGTATTGCGCTGGAAATGGTGGATCTTTTCTTAGAGACCCCTTTTGATGGGGGACGGCATGAGTTGAGGATAAATCAAATTGACTGAAAAAGGATTTTGGAACCAGCAAAAAAGCCTGCAGAGACTGGACCCTGAGGTCTATGAAGCGATTTTTGCTGAGACAGAGAGAGAAAAACGCAGCCTTGTTATGATCGCGTCCGAGAACTATGCCAGTCGAGCCGTAATAGAGGCACAGGCCAATGTGATGACCAACAAATACGCCGAAGGTTACCCTGGTGCCCGATACTACGGAGGTTGCGAGTTTGTTGATAAAGCGGAAAGATTAGCCGTTGACAGGGTTAAGCGTTTGTTCGGCTCTGAGCACGCGAACGTTCAGCCTCATTCCGGGTCCCAGGCCAACATGGCTGTTTACCTGGCCTTTTTAGATCCTGGGGACTCAATTATGGGCATGGATCTTTCCCACGGCGGTCACCTGACACACGGGAGTCCTGTGAGCTTCTCAGGTAAGCTTTTCAAACCTATTTTCTATAGGTTAGACCCAACAACTCAACAAATAGATTATGATCAGGTAAGAACGTTAGCAAAAAAGTACAGGCCCAAGATCATTGTTGCCGGTGCCAGTGCCTATCCAAGACTCATCGATTTTTCTGTATTTGCAGATATTGCCCATGAAAACGGGGCATATCTCATGGCCGACATGGCACATATTGCAGGGCTGGTTGCGGTTGGCCTGCACCCTTCTCCTGTTGGAAACGCCGATTTCATAACCTCTACTACTCACAAGACCCTGAGAGGCCCGAGAGGCGGCTTTATATTATCATCAGAACAGTATTCGGGAAAATTGGATAAAGGGGTTTTCCCCGGCATACAGGGGGGGCCGCTCATGCACATTATTGCGGCCAAGGCAGTTGCGTTTGGGGAAGCGCTTGGGCATGAATTCACGGATTATCAGAAGCAGGTCCTTGTTAACGCAAGGGTGCTTGCGGATGAGATCCTCAGTTACGGTTTTGATCTGGTTTCGGGAGGTACAGATAACCATTTGATCTTGATAGACCTGACCACAAAAGGGATAACCGGCCTTGATGCAGAGCGTCTCCTCGGGAACGCGGGTATTGTTGCAAACAAGAATAGCATTCCCTTTGACAAGAGGGGACCCAAGGTAACGAGTGGCCTTAGATTAGGCACGCCTGCCCTGACAACACGAGGGATAAAAGAGGCTGAGATAAAACAGATAGCGGTGTTAATCAGAGACGTACTGGAAAACCCGGACTCTGCCGACACCTTGAAACGAACCAGGGGCGTTGTTGCCGACCTGTGTGACAGCTTTCCGATCTATTCTTGATAAAGCCGCAAAAAGGCACAAAATTCACAAAAAATGAAAAGGGTTATAAGGCAGGCAAATTTGATTTCGGACTTTTACCTCGGTGGATACCATAATCGGTGGATACCATAACTTTAAGCATTTTAGCCACTTTAAACTTTAGGCACTTCTTATGCCCAGACCTTCCTGGAATGAATACTTTATCTCCATAACCGAGCTGGTGGCCAATAGATCCACATGCTTACGGCGTCACGTAGGCGCTGTTTTAGTAAAGGAAAAAAGGATTCTGGCTACCGGTTATAACGGAGCGCCCACAGGACTAAAACACTGTGAAGAAGTTGGGTGTCTCCGAGAGAATGCCTCTATTCCTTCCGGCACGAGGCATGAACTCTGCCGGGGATTGCACGCAGAGCAAAACGCCATTATACAGGCAGCCTATCACGGTATCCCTATTGGAGGATCTACACTGTATTGCACAAACAAGCCCTGCGTCATATGCACAAAAATGCTTATAAATGCAGGGATTAAGAATGTTTTCTTTATCGATGGTTACGATGATCCTTTAGCTGACGAAATGTTGGCTGAGGCAGGTATCCAGATTGTGAGGTTTGCCTTATGATATGTCCGTATTGCACTAAGATTGACAACAAAGTGATTGATTCCAGGCTAAGCAAGGATGCGAGGACTATTAGACGGAGACGGGAATGCCTTGGGTGCGGGAGAAGATTTACCACCTACGAGAAACTGGAAGATATTCTCCCGATGGTGGTCAAGAAAGATGGGAGGCGTGAGCCATTCAATCGAGAGAAGATCATAGGCGGAATTCGTAATGCGTGCCAGAAACTCCCGGTAAGCGAGGCTAGGATACAAGAATTTGCAGACTCCCTTGAGTCCTATTTCCAGGATTTAGGTAAAAAGGAGATAGGCAGCTCAGAAATCGGGGAAAGGGTCATAAATAAACTGAAAGAATGGAACGAGGTGGCCTATGTCCGGTTCGCATCTGTATACAGACAATTCAAGGATATCAATGAGTTCATGTCAGAATTGGAAGAGATACTTAAGGCCAAGCAAGAAAGGGAGGATAATTAGGAAACGGATTGAATGACATCGATGTTAAATTTATGAAGCAGGCCTTGCGAGAAGCACGAAAAGGTCTGGGCCGGACCTCACCCAACCCTGCTGTTGGGGCGGTGATTGTCAGAAGAGGTGAGATAGTCGCAAGGGGCTATCACAAGAGGGCAGGGCTCCCACATGCAGAGGCTGAAGCCTTGAACAAATTAGGTAAAATCTCTCCTGGAGACTGCCTCTATGTGACATTAGAACCCTGCAATCATCTTGGAAGAACACCTCCCTGCACCCACGCCATTCTGAAGAGCGGGATCAAGAAAGTGATAATCGGCATGAAAGATCCCAACCCGATGGTTTCAGGGGGTGGCTGTGAATTTCTGAAGGAACATGGCATAGAAGTTGTTACCAATGTCATGGAAACCGAGTGTCGCAGACTCAACGAGGACTTCTTGAAGTTTGTCGCATCGGGCCGACCCTTTGTGATCGCCAAGTCGGCATTGACCATGGATGGATGGATTGCCACATCCTCCGGTCACTCCCAATGGGTTACTAACGATAAATCAAGGCAGTTTGTTCACCTTTTAAGAGACAGGGTAGATGCTGTGATGGTGGGGATTGGAACGGTCCTTGCGGATGACCCATCTTTGACTGCTCGTCTCCCAAAGGGAAAGGGAAGCGATCCCCTGCGAATTATCGTTGACACACACCTCAGGACCCCGCTCAGTGCAAAGGTAATGACGCATCATTCTACCGCTGGCACCCTGATTGTAACATGCGAAGGTGCAAGGTTAGATGATGAGGAAGGATTTCGGGCTAACGGTGTATCTACGCTTGTATGCCCTACCAGGACCGGTAAGATAGACTTGGGTGCCTTGATGTCTAAATTAGGAGAGAGGTCCATTACGAGTCTGTTAGTGGAAGGAGGTGCATCCATCACAGGGAGTATGCTCCGAGAGATGCTTATCGATAAATTCTATATCTTCAAGGCGCCAAAGCTCCTTGGAGGAGATGACGGCATCCCGATGTGCGCCGGTTTTGGTGCTAAAAGGATGGATGAATGTGTGATCTTGAAAGAGATCAAAATCAGGCGATTTGGAGATGATATCCTCGTAAGAGGTTATCCGGTCTATCAGGAACGCTTGAGATAAGCCGTTAGTTGTTGATCTTCGCCGAACCCGTTAACTCTGAACCTCTGAGCGGTTACACCGTTTATATGAGACCTTTGAAAAATGCTCAATTTCGTTCAAGATCAAGGCGCGTGAGGATTTTAACCACAGGAATATATTGAATATTTCGAGGATTTAAATCCGAATGCAACACAGAGATTGGGCGAAAGGGGGCGTTTTTCAAAGGTCTCTATATATCGGGAAGGTTTCCGATGATCCGTTCCCATAGATCCGAGAGAACCGGACCTGCCTGCCGGGACACGTCGATTATCTCTTCAATGGAAGTCTTCCTCATGCAGTCTGGCAGATTCAAGTTGGTGATGACGACAATGGCTAAGATTTCGAGGCCGCAATGAACGCCGACAATGGCCTGTGAAACAGTGGACATACCAACCGCATCAGCGCCTATCATCCTCAAAAACCGTGTTTCTGCAGGTGTTTCGAGAGAAGGTCCCAAGACTCCAACATAGATGCCTTGTCTGATCAGGATCCCTAATTCGATCGCTTTTGTCTTTGCGAGTCTGATTAGATCAGGGGAATATACCTGGGTCATGTCAGGGAAACGAGAGTCTGATTCGCCTAAGTTAGGCCCTCTTAAGGGATTAACTCCTTTCAGATTAATATGGTCTGTCATAATCATAAAATCCCCTCGTTCAAACTGGGGATTGAGACCACCGGCTGCGCTTGACATTAAAAGATATTTTACCCCCAGCTCTGCCATTACTCTCACAGGGAACGTGACTTCCTGAGGCGAATAACCCTCATAAAGATGAAAACGACCTTCCATGGCGATTAGCGGTCTACCTGCAAGTTTGCCTGCCGCTAAAATCCCCTTATGTCCTTCAACGGTCGAACTCGGAAAATTGGGTATTTCTTCATAGGGCAGGCGGAAATCAGCATTGATCCTTTCTGTGAGGGCCCCAAGGCCGGTTCCAGTAATCATCCCTATTGTGGGAGAATCGTTTAGCCTTGACTTCAAAAAATCCGCGGTTTCTCTTATTTGCTCAATCATCCATGCCCCCCTGTTTCAGTCCCGCGGGATTAATTGGTCGAGTTGCTAACAGAACCTCTCTCTTACAACTTAACAATTCAACCACTCAACGACTTGTCCACTGCCTTTTTTAGGCCAGCAGCGCCTAAAAGTCAACGAATTCCAAGAACCTATAGCCCTTATTATGGCTTTAACGACACAATCAGGGTAGTAAATGCCACACTGAGTCTTTCCTTTCCTTCATTCCATTGATCTAAAATCACCAACAAAATCAAACAGTTCTTGATTTGACTTCTTTTGGCACAGAAAATGCTCAGGACAAAATATCCTCTTTTCTGCTGAGAGAGGTGAAGCTTATAAGTTGATTGACAAACATCTAATCGATAACTAAGTTCTCCAAACTTTATATATTAGGAGCCAAATAATGGACGAAGAATCATTCACAAAACTGTTTCCGGTTAGGGTTATTTCCTTAACCCTAACCGTTGTATTTACCGTTCTTCTTTATGCCTTCAGCGCCTTTGCAGGGGAAAATAATGAACATCAGCCCTCAAATGAGAAGGTAGAGAAAAAGGAAGAAGGAATCCCCAATCCTGCTCCAGATAAGGCTACGGACGTCGTTATCTCACCAGCGTTAGGAAAAAAAGCCGAACCGTTTCATCCCATTATCCTTAGAGCCGCAAAGCACCATGAAATGGACCCAGCCCTTATCAAGGCGATTATTATGGTTGAATCAAGGTACAATCCTAATGCCATTTCCAAGCATGGGGCAAAGGGGCTGATGCAGTTGATGCCCAGAACTGCCCGGGCTTTAGGTGTAGAGGACACTTTTAACGCGGAGCAAAATGTTAACGGTGGTGTTAAATACCTCAAACAGCTTTTAGATGAGTTCAACGACAACCTCAAATTCGCTTTGGCTGCCTACAACGCTGGAAGCAGCAAGGTAAGGCGATATCGAGGAATCCCTCCCATAAAGGCCACCCAGAATTACGTAAAAAAGGTTTTTGCGTATTATCAATACTATAAAAACGAACCGATTGCCAAAACAGACAGTGCATAAGCATAGCTATTCTTAATTTGGCATAAATACGGCTTTTCTTTTCCTGACCACACGCTTCAATATCCCCTTTATCTCCACTCTCTCTTCTTTTGACCTTGACCTGCCTCTCCACTCTAATATAAATATACGTCAAAATTGACTCAATGAGAGGATTAATGAGAGATGGATGAGGACATCCAGCGTAATCATGAAAATTGACCTGCATATTCACTCTAAGGACTGCTCTGATGGCAAGTTAACCTTAGACAAAATATTTGGGGAAGCCCATTCAAGAAACATAGGGCTGATTTCCATAACGGATCACGATAACATTGATTGTCAAGAAGTGGCAGGAGTATTGGCTTCCCAATATGGAATCCACTATCTTTCAGGGGTAGAATTAAACATCTCTTTTTCCTATCCCCAATATAAGAACGGCAAGCCGGTATCGCTCGATCTCTTAGGTTATCAATATGACATCCACGACCCGCCACTTACCCGGAAAGTACGGAAGCTAAAGGAGCACCGCCGACTTCGTGCTGAAGAAATTCTTAAAAAAATAAACAGGGAACTCAGGATCGAACATCTAGATCCATTCACCCATAAAGACCTTGAGGCCATAGAAGAAACCGTTGACGGCGCCTTTGGGAGGCCGCATATCGCCAACTATATGGTCAAAAGGGGGATGGTTAATACCAGGCAGGAGGCCTTTGACAAATACCTGGTAAAGTGCAATGTGCCCAAGATGCCTCTCTCTCTTGAAGAAGCATCAACCTTGATCCGGGGGGCAGGGGGAAAATTGATACTCGCCCACGCCAATGACCCCAACGGAACTTCATTGGCCTCCCTGACTGCATCTGTTGAGGAGCAGTGCCGCATCATCAAAGAAACCATGCTTCCTTTCTTAGACGGCATAGAGTGCTGGCATTCAAGGCATACCCCTGAGACTGTTTCGGCCTATCTCGTCTTTGCTAAGGAGGCAGGATTGATGGTAACGGGTGGATCTGACTGTCATCAGGACCCCGTTATCATGGGCACAGTGCATGTTCCTTCATATGTGGCCGGACAGTTTACCCTAACGTTGCATAAAAAACGTTAGGGTTTAATCTGAACGAGGATAAAAATCAGCAATGAGCAAAATTATTAAAGATCTTCAGAATCCTATGGTCCTTCCTGATAAAACAAGGGGAGTAACCGTAGTTCAGACCCATATCTCTATTGTATTCGTGGCAGATGAGTTTGTTTATAAGGTCAAAAAGCCTGTTGACTTTGGGTTCTTAGACTTCTCTACCCTTGAAAAAAGAGAATATTATTGCCACCGAGAGGTAGAACTCAACAGGAGACTCAGCAAGGGGATTTACTTAGACGTACTCCCTGTCACAATGGACAAGGGAAAATACACCTTGAGAGGAACTTCGGGAGAGGCAGTGGAATACGCTGTCAGGATGAAAAGGATTCCCGATGAAAAGCTGATGAAATCGCTCTTTGCAAGAAATGAGATCACCCAAAACCATCTAAAAAGGATTGCAGAGGTCCTTGCGGAATTTCACTCGGGCGCTTTAAGGACCGACGAGATAGATGAATTTGGTGAACCTGAAAGGTTTAAAGTCAATACAGATGAAAATTTCGAGCAGGTTGAGAACTATGTAGGGATAACCATTCCTGAAGATCAATACCGATCCATAAGAAAATGGACAGACGATTTCTACATTGTTAACAGGGATCTTTTCCTTGATAGGATAAAAGGAGGAAAGATCAGGGATTGCCATGGCGATCTTCACATGGAGCATATATGTTTGACAGAAAACCTCCCGATTCTTGACTGCATTGAATTTAACGACCGGTTTCGCTACAGTGATACGATTGCAGATGTTGCCTTCCTTCTGATGGACCTGGAATACCATGGAGGAGAACGCCTTGCCAAGATCTTGTGGGAGGACTATAAGGCACGTGCACAAGAGGGAGATGTAGACCGCTTACTCACCTTTTATAAGGTCTATCGGGCCTTTGTTAGAGGGAAGGTAAACGGGTTTCAGTTAGATGATGAATCAATCGATGCGAAAAAAAAGGAGGAGGCTGTTCATATCGCCAAGAAATACTTCCGACTTGCATATTCGTATGTAGAAAAATTTGGGAATTGAGAGATTGAGGCCCCGGTTAAATAGACGAAGGCATCGATCTAACAGTGTAAAGGTTAAGGGATGCAGGAGTTAATGAATTAGAGGATTAAAAAAATTACATTCAATTCCTAAATTCCTAAATTCGTAATTCCTAAATTGTTGGCCAAAGGAGTGTTATTATGAGGGAAGCTTTTGTTGATTTCATAAAAAGAGAGTTGACACCAAAGACCGTCCTGATAGCCTGTGGGCTCCCTGCATCTTACAAGACAGAGACCACAGAAGTGATCGCCGAAATAAAGGGGTACAGGATTCTAAGGTCGGACCTGATCCGGCTTGAGGTGCTTAAGAATGAGGACATCTTCGATGAGAAGGTTGCCTCAAACATGAAAAATAGGACGCTTGTTTATGACGAGATGTTCAGGATGGCGGATGAATCAGCAGCGGAAGGGGAGGGCATTATCTTAGACGCCACATTCGTAACCCAGACCTTGAGGAGACGCGCTGCCGAGGTAGCAGCCAAACACGGGATGATGTTAGTCATCCAACAGACGCAATGCCCCAAGGAGGTATCCCTCAGGCGCATCTCCGAACGAACCAAAGAGAATTACGAGTCCAACGCCCTGACAGAGCAGGCATATACCAACAACGTGAAGAAATTTGAACCAGTGGACTTAGAAGATTTGAAAAGTCTTTATACTGACTTGAATATCGTTCATCTCCTTATTGATACCACGTCAAATTTGACTGAAGAATGGTTTGTTATTGGAAAAGCTACGAGATAAGAAAGGTGCTTACTATATGAGCGGTATGGTTGACTCCCTCAAGAAAAGGATTTTGGCCGCCAGAGGGAAAATACCGGTCGATCTTGTCCTGAAAGGGGCAAGGGTTGTGAACCTGTTTTCCGGGAAAATTCAGGAAGCGGATGTGGCAATATTCGATGGCATCATCGTTGGTATTGGTCTTGAGTATCGTGGGAAAGAAGAGGTCGACGTGAGTGGCAAATGGATCGCGCCGGGGCTCATTGACGGACATTTGCACATAGAGAGCAGCATGCTCACTCCCTCTAACATTGCTGAAGCGCTTGTTGTACATGGAACCACCGCTATTGTGGCAGACCCTCATGAAATCACAAATGTTATGGGTCTTGAAGGAATCCGCTATATGCTGAAGGAGAGCAGCGATATCCCCTTTGACATTTTTTTTACGGCCCCTTCCTGTGTTCCGGCTACTCATCTGGAAACATCGGGCGCGATTTTGAGGGCGTCAGATCTCAAAGAACTTCTGGAAGAACCGCGGGTGTTGGGCCTGGCAGAGATGATGAATTTCCCGGGCGTTCTCATGGGAGACGATCAGGTCCTTGAAAAGATCGTTCTTTTCCAAAACCGGGTTGTGGACGGGCACTGCCCCATGTTGACCGGTTATGATCTTCAGGCATATCTGAGCGCCGGAATTGGTTCAGATCACGAATCGACCGATCGCAAAGAAGCGCTCGAAAAAATGGAGAACGGGATGATGCTTATGATCCGTGAAGGGACATCCGCAAAAAATCTTCACGAGTTGCTTCCACTTGTTAATGACAAGAATTCAGGTCGTTTCTGTTTTGTTTCAGACGACCTGCATGCTGAGGATATCCAGGAGAGGGGACATCTCGATTTTGTTGTTAGAAAAGCAGTTCAATCAGGACTCGACCCTGTTACGGCAATCCGGCTAACTACGCTTAACCCGGCCCAGTACTTTGGCCTCAGAGGGAGAGGCGCCATTGCCCCGGGTTATCGTGCGGATATTGTGGTCTTGGACGATCTAAATGATTTTGCTGTTACCTCTGTGTATAAGGACGGCAGGCTAATCGTGAAAGATGGAGAACTGATTGACTTTCCCGAAAATCCGTTAGATTCACTCTTTGATCAACATGAACCGTTAAAGATCGCCCAGTTAAGTGCTGAGGATTTTCATATTCCTCATCCGGGGGGGAGGGCACGGGTGATAAAACTAGTGCCCGGACAGATCATGACCCGTATGCGCTATGAAGAGGTAAAATCAATAGACGGGTTTGTAAAGACAGACGTTGAAACTGACCTGCTAAAGCTCTCTGTTGTGGAGAGACACAGAGGCAGCGGCAATATCGGACTTGGGCTGGTCCACGGTTTCGGCCTTATTGAAGGCGCAATTGCCTCATCCGTTTCCCATGATTCTCATAACGTGATCGTTGCCGGGGTCGATGACGAAGAGATCTGCAGAGCGGTCGAGGTGATCAGAGATATGGGAGGTGGGCTTGCCGTGGTGCGGGGAAGGGTTACTCTCGCAAAGGTGCCCCTTGAGATAGGAGGTCTAATGTCAACTCAACCCCTGGGACCTCTTGTCAAATCCATAACCTCGGTCAAGGAAGCCGTGTCAGGGCTTGGATGTCAATTGGACGAACCATTCATGGTCCTCTCCTTCCTTGCCCTTCCTGTGATCCCCGAATTGAAGCTGACCGACAGAGGGTTGGTGGATGTAAATCGCTTTGAAATTGTTCCGCTTTTTGTGAAGGAGTAGTGGAATGTTTTCGGCGCCGTGGTTTAAAACAGATAGACTTCCTTCACTTTAGTCACTTTTAACTTAGTAATGGTCCTATGTCTTCTTCATCGGTTGGAATAATCTATAAACACCATCACGATCCGGCAAGAACAGAAGCAGAAAAACTCGGAGAGTGGTTCAAAAAAAGGGGCACCGCTGTTTTTTCAGAGGAGATGAATGCTGAGGGGTCTGTAAACGGGACTTGTAAAGAGTCATCAACGATCCCAAAGGACGTCGACTGGGTCATTGTCTTAGGGGGGGACGGAACTCTCTTGGGAGCAGCGCGCCGTATTGGCCGATATGGTGTCCCCATATTAGGGGTCAATTTAGGGGGCCTCGGTTTCCTCACTTGTATCCCGTTGAACCGGATCTATCCCGTTGTTGAGACAATGATAAATGGCGGTCTCGATGTGGAAAGCAGGGTAATGCTCGAAACCAGAGTCATGCGAGACAAAGCAGAGATAATCCGTTTTCAGGTGCTCAACGATGTGGTGATAAACAAGAGCACATTGGCCAGGATCATAGACCTTGATGTTACCATTGACGACGAAATTCTTACTACTTTCAGGGCCGATGGTCTTATCATATCCACTCCCACAGGTTCGACTGCCTACAATTTATCGGCTGGCGGTCCGATACTGTATCCAACCATAGAGAGTTTTATCCTGACACCCATCTGCCCCTTTACACTGACTAATCGCCCTATCATTGTTCCGGATAGCGCTGTTATCGGAATAAGGATGGGGAAGGAGAGTGAAGGGACCGTTATCTTGACATTTGATGGGCAAGTAGGATTCGAACTTCATCATGATGATATGGTACACATTCATAAATCAAGAGAAAAGATCAACCTGTTCAGGCCCCCGGACCACAGCTATTTCAATATTCTCAGGACCAAACTCATGTGGGGCGGAACAACACAGAGGATTGATGATTGAAATCCAACCCCAGGTATTTCATGTAGATCGCAAGGAAATCAGTTATCTCAGGTTTACTCTTGAATCCTATGATGGGATGGCCGTAGTTACAACTTTAGACCCGTACACTGCATTAATAGAAATATCCATCGCGCCGGGATGCGAAGAGATAGTCTTTGAACTGTTAAACTCTCTAAAAATTGAAGAGGGCCTGAGAATAAAACAAGTGCCTCAAGAAAGGTATATCATTGCCAAGGAATTTCTATATTAAGACCATGGGTTGCCAGATGAATGACTATGACTCTGATTATCTGGCCCAATTTTTGGTCAATAATGGTCTTTCCCCGGTAAACACCCCGGACAATGCCGATATCATACTGATTAATACCTGTGCCGTGAGGGCCAAACCTGAACAGAAGGCATACAGTTTCCTTGGACGTATGTCCTCCATCAAGAAGGGGAACCCGAACCTAATCCTTGGCATGGTTGGATGTCTCGCCCAGATGAAGGGCCCCGAGCTGCTAAAAAGATTCCCGCATCTTGACCTCGTTATAGGACCTAGGGAATTGGGCCGGTTTCAAGAGATACTGGAAGGAATCGGCAGGCATTCAGAGAAAATCGTGGCTACTCGTCTGGATCTGGCGCCTCCCCAACCAGTTCCGTGCAGGGGATACTTCCACAAAAGGATTATGGGTCACGTCTCAATTATGGAGGGATGTAATAACTTCTGCAGTTATTGTATTGTTCCCTATGTCAGGGGACGGGAGATTTCAAGGCCCCCGGATGAGATTTTAGCTGAGGCGAAAAATTTGCTCTCAGAAGGGATCAAAGAGGTAACCTTGCTCGGTCAAAACGTGAATTCCTATTTATGGGAAGGGGAGAAAGAAAAATGGGATTTTCCAGCACTCCTGCATGATCTGAGCAGCCTGAATGGGCTTCTGAGGCTCCGTTTTACAACATCACACCCAAAGGACCTCTCCGATGATCTCATTCACTCCTTTCATTATATTAAGAATCTCTGTCCCCATATTCATCTTCCATTTCAAGCAGGGTCAAACCGGATACTTAAACTCATGAGACGGGGTTATACTCGGGAAAGGTACTTGGAGCTAATTGACAAATTGAGGAGGGTCAATCCGGATATTGCCATCACAAGTGATGTTATGGTAGGTTTTCCAGATGAATCGGATGAGGATTTCGAGCTGACTCTGGATCTTATCAGGCGTGTGGAGTTTGATTCACTTTTTTCCTTCAAATATTCTGATAGAAAGGGTACATCTGCAGAGAAGATGGGTGGCAAGATCGACAAAACCGTGAAGGCTTTGCGATTGAACATCCTGCAAGATCTCCAAAAAAACATAACACTCAAAAAGAATAAAGCCCTTGAGGGGAGGCAATTAGAGGTATTGGTTGAAGGCTCAAGTAAAAGGGGCGGGCAGCTAACTGGACGAACAGCGTCACACAAGGTGGTAAATTTTATTAGTAATAACAATGAAATAGGAAGCTTACATAAAGTAACTATCAAACATTCCTTTCTCAACTCGCTTTGGGGTGAAGTTGTAGAATAATAGAGCTCTATTCTTGATGAATTCGCAAAAATGGAAATTCATCATTAGTGAAAATCTGTGGCGGTTTGAAAGTGGAAATAGAAAACATCAACTATGGCGATGAGTTTGTCCTTGTGGTGGATGACGAAGAATCTGTAAGGGAACCGGTTGTTGCCATGTTAGAGTACCTTGGTTTCAAGGCCGATTCCGCGGTTAGCGGTGAAGAAGCCTTAGAGCTGCTTACGAACAGACCATATACTTTTTTACTTACAGATATTCGTATGTCCGGAATTGACGGGCTCGAATTGATCAAGCGAACCAAGAGAAGCCATCCCGAAATCTGTGCAATTGCAATGACCGGGTATTCCCGAGAGTTTAACTACGTTGAAGTGATTAATACTGGAGCCACGGATTTTGTCAACAAGCCTTTTGTTATCGAAGAACTTGAGGCAAAGATGAAGAGGGCCATAATTGAGAGAAATATACGACAAGAACTGCAAAGATTATCCATCACCGATTCGTTGACCGATCTTTATAATCAGAGGCATTTCTATGCGCGTCTCAACGAGGAGATTGCAAGGACCAGGAGACAAAAACATGATCTGGCATTGATCCTTCTTGATCTGGATGATTTCAAGCAATATAATGATAAGCATGGACACTTGGCAGGCGACGAACTCCTTCAAAATGTTGGAAAGGTCATAAATGGTAATGTCCGACAGGGTGTTGATTTAGGCTTCCGCTACGGTGGTGACGAATTTGCTGTCCTGTTAATAGATGCGGATGAGGTTATTGCCGGAATGATGTCAGCCAGGATTGAAAAAGGGATTGAGGAAGAATGCGGTATTACGGCAAGCACGGGCAGTGTTATTTTTTCTGATAATCTAACAGCAGAAACGTTGGTTGAAGAGGCGGATCGAAGGCTATATGGGTCGAAAGAACAGAAAAACAACCTTAAGGGGCTAAAAAAGGTTGGTGCATTTTTGGCTAACGATGGCGGTAAGGTGAAAGTCTGAAATAAAGAAGTAGTCTGATAATGTATATTATGTAAACTTACGTCTCTGAATATGAAAAACCGCTTCCCGGGAAAATTATAGAGTCACCCACCCTTTGAAAATATACGTTGACATATTATCTTAGAATTTGGTATATTAAAAAATTCAAAAGGAAATATCCTTGTTTTTAGTTTTTTGGTGTTTAGTGTTTAGCCTGTAATATCTGTTGCGATAGCACTTTATTATCCCACCTTTTGGGCCAGACACGAAATACAAAGCGATTTCGTAAATCAGAATCAATTCTCATATGGAGGTTGTATCGAATGGGTAGTGTTGTCAAGAAGCGGCGAAAAAAAATTACAAAGCATAAATACCGAAAACTTCGCAAAAAGATGCGGCATAAGAACAAATAGTACCTCCCCTTTTTCACGCAAATAAAAAAGGCAGCTCAAATAGAACTGCCTTTTTTATTTCTTCGCAATAGTAGGATGGCCAGTGAACAGCCCTCGCTACTTACTGTAGTCGTACCAGCCGCCCCCAGTTTTTCTTCCTAATTTATTCGCCCGAATCATGGTCTTAAGCAGGTTTGGAGAAACCCACTTGGATTCCTTATTCAATTCCTTATAAAAATACTCAGAGACGAAGTAGGCAATATCAATGCCGGTCAGGTCCATCAGCTCAAAGGGTCCCATCGGATAATTGAGGCCGTTTTTGACTGCAATGTCCACATCCTCAATACTTGCGACCCCCTCTTCGACAATTTTTATTGCCTCTAACATGTGAGGAATCATAATCCTGTTGACGATAAAGCCGGGGGAGTCTTTTTTCACCTCCACCGGGATTTTACCCATCTTCTCTGCAAGCTCGGTTGTAACCTTAACTGTCTCATCATTAGTTGAATATCCCCTGATTATCTCGACGAGTCGCATAATTGGTGCAGGATTAAAAAAGTGCATTCCGCAGACCTTTTCCGGGCGTTTTGTGGCCGCTGCAATTTCGGTCAAAGACATAGAGGAGGTATTGGTGGCCAAAATCACCTCGGGCGCACAGAGTTCATCAAGTTCCTTGAAAACACTCTTCTTTAATTCAAGATCCTCAATCACGGCCTCGATTACGAAATCGACATCGTTGAGAACGCTCATATCAGTTGTCCCCTTGATCCTGCCTAATATCGCATCTTTCTCCCCGGCCTCGATCTTTCCCTTTTCAACGCTCTTTGAAAGAAAACGGTCAATACTGCTTAATCCCCGCTCTACAAATTCATCCTTGATATCTCTCAAAATAACTTCACAACCGATCTGGGCCGCCATCTGCGCAATGCCGTTTCCCATGGCTCCTGCGCCAACTACACCAACTTTATTGATCTCCATAATATCTCCTTAAATTGTTATTTTCATCATACCGATTCCACACTCGTTACTTCAGGCACGTTTTGTTTCAGGATCTTCTCAATTCCCATTTTGAGTGTCATCTGAGACATGGGGCATCCCCCGCACGCGCCCATCAGTTTCACTTTGACCAGTCCATCATCATCCACATCAACAAGCTGGACATCCCCTCCATCAGCCTGGAGTGAAGGCCTCACCTTTTGAAGAGCGTTCTCAACGTTTTCCTTGATTGTCATAGTTTTTTCTCCTCGCTGTAATTTGTTTTTCATTCCATTTTCGCAGGCATTCACAGACCAGAACCTTTGGACAGTGAACGGTTACTCAGTGTCCATCCAGAAATGAGATAGTTTTTGCAAAATCAAGGAAGACGATCCCGCCGTTGGCGGGATTGAGTCTGACGCTGAGATTGCGGAAAATAGTCATTTATGAATCGACACTACTTAGTTTTTTAACACATATTCCCGGTGATTGCTACCCAAAAAACCGCCGTACTCGTTCATCTAAATAATTTCGGAGTCCCTCGGAGGTTTGAGGAGTCCATCCCATACTCTCCTGCCAGACGTCATCCGACTCCATACAGAGATAAAGACCTAAATTGGTGTGCCATTGACAGAGCAGTTCCCTTAAAAAGGCATAAAGCTCCATGCGTAACGGTTTAAAATAGCGCATTTTTCCGTCCAAGCCTAAAATAAACTCACCGTCTAAAACAGATGTCTCCGGGTGTCGTCGCCTTATAATCGGTTTGAGCGCCGGCATGAATCTGAACGATCCTAAGCTTATCCAGATAATTCCTTCAGGCTCGATGTATTTGTCCATAAGATCGACAGTCCTTTTGTATTCATCCCTCCAGTCTCTGTGCAGTATAAGGGGATCAAAATGAAATCCTATGGTAAACCCTGCTGATTGGCATTCCCGAGCACATTCAAGCCTCTTGGTCAAACTTGCTGCTCTGTGTTCTTCCCTGCGTGATATAAAAGGACTGTTCAGGGACCACGAAACGATTATCCGGTCTCTATATCCTGATTCGAGGAGGCCACTGGTATTTGCTGTCTTGGTCTTAAGCTCCAGTACCACATTTTTTCTCTTTGAGAACCCGGGAAGGATAATTTCGCTCCATCTAATAACCGGATCGAGGGCAAGGCTGTCTGTGAATTCTCCTGTGCCTACCCTAAAGATCTTGTCAGGTTCGCTATCTATGGTCTGATAGACCTGGCCAAGCTGCTCTTTCAAATTGACATGGACCCTCAGATTGGGACGGTTAAAATATGCCTGAAGGATACAGTAGCTGCAATCGAGAGGACAGTTTGTTCCCACGTTTAGTATCTGGTATCCGCAACAAATATATTCCTTGGTCCCTGGACATGGTTTAAGAAACTCCCCCTGATAGGATACGAGATGCACGGTATCCTTGCCCATATCCATTTTCATGTCATCTGAGATGTTGGGGACTTCTTCCGCGTTGTCATCCCGTTCCTTCCTGACAGGTATATCTCTTAACTGCAACAGGATTGATTTTGTGGTTGGGTATTTCTGTACCCCCTCATCTAAAATTACTTTGCCTATTCTTGTTGACATGAGATATCCATAATCCCTAAACTGGATGAACTGGAAAAGAAAAGGTCTCGCGCAAAGGCGCAAAGATGCAAGGAAAACCTACAGCTTATTCGCAACTCGAAAAATGAGTTCCTGATAGTTTTATCATCTCTTCTTGTTCGTGGTGAACAAATCCTTTTTCCATGGATCTGTTAAGATGTTGATATCTTCTCCCATCAAATTCTCCAGCTTCTCCCTTAATGACGGACCGTCTTTAAAAAGGACTTCGAGACGATAATAAGGGAACTCAAAAGAAGAAGAATGATCGATCCTGACCATTTCTCCGAGATTCAACCTGGAAACCATTTTTTTGAACTCTCTTTCCGCCATTGATACTGAAGGGTAACGTCTTATCCTAAAATGACGGATCAGCGTCCTCCCCTTTTGGGGATTGTTCATCCGGGTATCTGATTTTATCCTTTTCACTGATTGATTATCTAAAATGTCAGGAATAGACGTGCCCTCAATATGCGCTAAATCAACTGTATAATCAATTAACTGTCGTTGTTGATTAACGGTTAACTTTATATTTGATATAAGATCAATAATAGACGATCTTGAGATTGAATCAATATCGAGGAGCATCATGGCATTCCTCAATGATAGTTGTCCCTGCGCAATACATTCCTTGGCCCGAATCCCCATTTCCTCCTCAAGCCTCAGGTAGGAAGAAAGGGTAGCCTTCTTGGATGGAAGGCCGAGCAACGGCATATAGTGCTCCACGATTTCCCGGGATTTAATCCATGGGATGAGGCGCGCCAGAACCATCCCCTTCTCCACATCGTTAAGTTCTCTTACAGCAAGATTGTCATGGAGATTCAGCAGGAGGCATTCAATCGGCAGGATATCATCTCCTGATAAGATCCGACATGCCGCGCGATCTGCCTTCAATAATTTTAAGGCCTTTATCCTGCGATATCCAGTAATAATTGTTATCCTTGCCTCATTGTCCCTTTTGAGCAGTGGCGGGTTAATCAGGCCAACCCTTTTTATAGACTGCATAAGGGGGGTAAGCTCGAATCCAAAACTCATGCAACATGGACCGGGAGAATCATCAATATTGCTCAAGACAACCGGTTGGGGTATAATCGCTGTAATACTATTAATATCCATCATTCTCCTGAGAGCGCTCCTGTTTCATAATCTTAATCATAATCATAATCTTACTCAACACGATTATGAATGAGAGTACGATTAAGATTATGATGTGCCCGCGAACGCCTATTTCACTTCTTTCTCCTACGCGATAATATCCCCATGATCGACGCAATTTCAGTACAACCCAAGAGACGGGCAGCGCCAAAGTAGATTATTATCCCGATTACTATAAGTGCGGCTAAGTTGGTGACCATGCCTGGGAAACTTGTACCCTCACCGGCAATTAGCCACCTGGAGTTAAAATACCAGACACCAAGGCCCATAAGAGCGGCCGCCAGGGCCGACTTGGAGACAGATATCAGGACCGGTCTGAGATTGAGCACCGAGGTTTTTTTCTTTAGAAAAAAAATCAGGAACAAAAACTGGACAGACGAAGCAAGAGAAAGGGCGAGTGCGAGCCCCCCGTGTTTCAGTGGTCCCATGAGCGCCAGGCTTAAAGTTAGATTGACTACCAAGGCAATTACAGCCACTTTTACAGGGGTCTTTGTGTCCTGGAGGGCATAGAATGCTGAAACCATAATCCGGACTCCGGAAAATGCCCAGAGACCCAAAGTGTAATAGAAGAGGGCATAAGCCGTCATCACAGACGAGCGGGTATCAAAGGCTCCCCTTTCAAAGAGGATCTGAATAATCGGTTTACCAAGTATTATCAGTCCCACCATGGATGGCAAGGTGATAAAGAAAACAAGGCACAGGGCATGGTTCAGGGTGCTCTGGAACTGTGCAAGGTCCCTTTTAGCGGCCTCAGCTGCGAGGGAAGGAAGCGCCGCTGTACTTATGGCTATGGCGAAAATACCGAGAGGAAACTGAACAAGGCGGTCGGCGTAGTAAAGCCATGAAACGCTCCCTTCCGGCAGGAATGTCGCAAGCAATGTTCCCATAAACTGGTTGAACTGATACACGGCAGACCCGAGAATCGCTGGAAGCATAAGTAGACCTATCCTCTTCAACGCAGGATGATCTAATTGCCATTTTGGGTAAAGCCTGAGACCTTCTCTGATAGCCGATGGGATCTGCAAACCTACTTGCAGAGCTCCCCCTATGAGGACACCTATTGCTACACCAACAATCGGGGCTTCGCAATGAGGTGAGATCAGATATGCAGCGCCGATGATACCTACATTCAGAAAAATGGGGGCGGCTGCCGGGGCCGCAAAACGCCTCAGAGAATTGAGAACCCCCATAAAAAAAGCCACAATGCTGATGAAGAATATGTATGGGAATGTTATGCGGGTCAGCAGAACGGTTAGATCGTATTTGACACCGGAACTCCCGAAACCAAATGCCTGAATCCTTACTATCCAGGGAGAAAAGAGAATGCCTAAGAGGGTTACTATAACTAAGATAATGGAGAGTGTCGTCAGCACAACCCTTGCCAAATCAAAGGCATCTTTTTTGGTCTTGAGGGTCAGATATTCCGTGAACACCGGGATAAAGGCAATGGTAAGAGATCCTTCGGCAAAAAGCCGTCGCAAGAGATTAGGAATGCGAAATGCTACGAAAAAGGCGTCAGCAGCCATCCCGGAACCGAAAAGCGCTGCCAAAACCATGTCACGAACCAGGCCAAGGATCCGACTCTGGAAGGTGAAAAAGCTAACTACCCCGGCCGCGCGGCCAAGGCTTTTTTCCCTTGGGTTGCTTTCTTTAATCGGCACAGAAAATCCTTGACATAACAGAGTCTTTTTTATATTATAGAAGCTTAAATATTATTTAAGTTTTAAGAAAATCCAGCTTAGCTCCAACAATATTCAATCGTCAATCCCGCGCATCGCGGGATAAATACTCACTGCCATAAGGAGGCACGGATTTGGCAAACCATAAATCAGCCCTTAAGAGGGCAAGACAAAACGAGGTCAAGAGAATTAGAAACAAGGGTTACAAGACAAGGGCCAAGAAGGCGGTCAAGGAAGTCCGAACCGCTTTAGCTGACGATTCAGTAGACCAGGCCAAAAAGAGCTTTGTTAAAACCGTTTCTATTATTCAAAAGGCCGCTTCTAAAGGTGTAATACACAGGAATCAGGCATCTCGAAAGATTTCCCGTTTGGCCACCCATATTAACCGGCTCTCCGCATCTAAGGGCTGATCTGCCCCACAGCGCTCCACGCAGACAGGCTATAGAGATAATACCAGGTTTTCGAGAATAAGCTGCGCCTGAGAGCCCGACTTCAGGTGCCCGTCGGCCTGATATAGCAGATACAAGGCTTTTTCAAGATTCTTTACGCTCCAATGCTTAGACTGTTGGAGAATTTTATTCGCTAAAAAGGGTGGAACATGAAGTTTCTTAGTCACATCGGGAGCCCTCCCGCCCTGCTCGGTGATGGACTTCGCCTGGATAATCAGGCGGATTTGCCGGTTAAGCATCCCAATAATTCCGAATGCTGCATCCCTACCCTCCTCTTCTATATACCTGCTTAATATCGACATTGATTCTGCTCGTCGTCTGAGCGATATCTGATCCATTAATTCGAAAATCGTATAGATACGGCTATAAATGGCGAGTCCCTTTATTTCCTCTACCCCAACAGTCCTTTTCCCATGGCGGAGATATAGTTTTTCAATCTCAGAGCTGAGATCCCTCAAGCGATTCCCCACGATGCCCTGGAGATAGACACAGGCCTCTTCGGTGATGGTTAACCCGAGATCTTTTGCCATCCTCTTTATCCATGGTAGGACCTGCCTGTCATAGAGTTGTTTAAAATTGACCGCGCCACCAGTGCTCCTGATTTTCTTGTAGAATTTTTTCTTGAAGTCAGTCTTGGATGATACAAATATCAAGCAGGTAGATTCCGCTGGTTTGTCAATATACGGGATAAAGCCCTCAAGGGCCGACCCTGAAATGTTTTCGGTCCTCCTGACAATAATAAGACGATTTGAAGACATAAAGGGGATGGAGCGGGCAGCATCGGTGATATCTACGGGGCTTGTATTCTTGTCCCCGTAAAAGATCTGGAGATTAAAATCCCTTGCAGCTTCAGGAATAAAGGTTTCACGAATTAGGCCCAGCACCCTTTCTATTTGAAAATCCCCAGGGCCGTAGAAGAGATAAACCTTGCCTAATTGGCCACTCTTTAGCAGGTCCAGGACATGTTCAGGGGAGAGATCCGCCGGCATCAAAACCGTTCCATGGTCTTCAGATAGATTCTTTCTGCCAGTAGTTTGGCGAGCATTTTAGTCGCTCTTCTCTGGTTGTATGCTGTCTTCAGGGGATCCGAACTGACACTGAAGGATGCCTTTTCCTCTAACTTGTCATCGTTCCATATTACCTTTCCGGTAGTCCGATCTAACAGTTTGGCGGCTAATTTGATCTTCAACCAGCGGGAATTTGTTACCTCAAATGTGCCGTCCGTTATTTTATAACTCAGGGGTTCGGTCTTGATATCAAGCACTCTTCCAATCAGAACTACCTCTGCCTGGTCCTTTGAAACAAGAGGAACCTGGGAATGCTTGACAAATTCCTGGCGAATCATCATGGTAAAGTCGCCCTCAAAGCCTAAATTAGAGGAGGGGCTTGCCATTAAAGGTATGGCCAGGCTCGGGATGCTTATCCCTTTTGGCTGCCTCGTGTCCTGGAGATTATAACCGCACCCAGAGACAAAAAACAGGAACAGAAGGATGGAAACTGGAAACTGGAAACTGGAAACTGGAATGAATTTGTTATTTGCCATATTTATAGCGTTCAAAGAATTCGGGGTTCGGGATTCAAGGTTGCCTTATTGAAACTGCAAATTGACGATTTAAGGAAGTCCTCATATTAATTGAAAAAAACTGAGCGGAGCAATTCCACAAATATTCAATCCCGCGCATCGCGGGATCAGTAGTCAATATTCAATTTCACACCACCACGTTGACCAGTTTATTCTGGACGACAATAACTTTCT
>Ga0307425_1000340_pt1 | contig 29357 bp, 25 predicted proteins | sample SalMarWE160330MG_FD_202152 | JGI IMG/M metagenome (GOLD analysis project Ga0307425, IMG submission 202152) | Salt marsh sediment microbial communities from the Plum Island Ecosystem LTER, Massachusetts, United States - WE1603-30 | ecosystem: Environmental > Aquatic > Marine > Intertidal zone >...
TCCAGTACTTTTTCTCCACCTCTACGGCCCGTCAACCAATCGTGGACTAGGGCAACTTTGGGACTCTTCATCGAGCTTGATTATAAAAAGGCCCCTTCTTTTTGTCAATCAACCTAAGCATTCCGGCATCCGTGATCATATGAACAAAAGTTGCTTTATTGAGTGTCCCAATTGGTGATTGCGAAAACACTCTCAGTTTCCCCTGCAAGGAAACTTCGCTCGGTTCCGGGCTTCCCTCACATCTCCTCCCGGGAGATGCACCATGCCCGTCCAGCCCTTCACACGGTTTTCTGCGCCACACAATTGGGACGCTCGAATGTCACTCGTCACGGATTCAGGGATGCTTTCTCAATCGACAGAGAGTCTGAGATAGAGGTCCTGGGTCTTCTGGACCATTTGGGAGAGTGTGTACTGTTGGCGGACGGAATTCTTTAAGTTTTGCCCGAGTCTGGCGGCAAATTCTCTCTCTCGGAGCAATCGGATCACAGACTGGGCCAGTTGGTTGGAATCCATGACGGGAACGAGAAGCCCGGTCTCGCCGTGTTTGATAAGCTCTGTCACTCCCGCAATCTCGGTGGCGACGACCGGCTTTGCAAGAGCAGCGGCTTCCATCAGAGAGTATGGCAAGCCCTCCCAAAGTGACGGGAGAACGAAAACATCAAAGCGGGATAGAAGCGATGCAACATCTTTTCTCTCTCCCAACAGTTTGATTGTATCTTCCAGGCCGAGTTTTTTTTTGAGCTTTTGGAACTTATAGAACAGGGAGCCACCCCCAATAATCCATACCTTTGCGTCTGGAATGGCCTCCTTGATTCTCCCGGTGGCCTTGATGAGATAGGGCAATCCCTTCTGCCGGTGCAGGCGTGCGACGGTACCGACGATGGGTTCTGAAGAGTCAAACTCAAGCCCTTCCGTCTTTTCTACGCGGAGGGCCTCTGCTTCAAAGACATTAAAATCGATACCATTCTTGATCACGACCTGCTTGCTCTCGGGAACTAGCTGGAAGCGTCTGCCCATCTCTCGATCTGCATCTGAGACAAAAATGACCGCAGCTGAGAAGCGTGAGAGTTGCCGCTCCAAGTATATGAAAAGATACTTGAGGAAAAAATTCCTGTAATGGAGATAGTGGATGCCGTGAAGCGTGTGCACGACATGGAGCGGATGACCACATTTGCGTGCAGACCAACGCCCGTAAAAACCTGCGACGCCGCCATGTGTATGGAGAATGTCAAAATTTTGGGAGCTCAGGAGGGATACAAGGTCTTTCACAATGTGTTTTCGAAAACACTTGCTGAAGGCGATCGGATAATGGGGGATCCCTTCCTCCCTTAGAGCGTCGGCTAAGGGCCCTCCTCCACGTGAACAGACAGCAATATCAAACGTCTCGCGGTTTAAAAATCTGGCGAGAGAGAGCAGATTGATCTGTCCCCCTCCCAGAAAGGGCCTGTCAATCATCTGGAGGACTTTGATCTTTCTCATTTATCCCTCAAGAGTCTCCGTAGAACTCGTCTTTCGTTCATGTCCGGAGCACCTCTCAAATACCCGCATCCGAGGCCAAGGTTGAAGTTGACCCACAGATATAGGCGGAGAAGTGTAAGTGCTGTCCGGGAATTGTGCTTTTGATAAAAATACAGCTGGCTTTTTCTGTAAAAATAGCGACCGAAGAGCTTCAGCCCCTCAGTGCTGGCTCCCCCCACATGATAAATTCTTGCCCGGGGAAGATATTCCAGAACATACCCTTTTTCTCTGATCCTGACACAGAGGTCGATATCTTCAAAATAGAGAAAAAACTGCTCATCAAAAAAACCCACCTCATCCAGAACATCTCTCCGCGTAAGGAGGCAGGCCGCACTCAGCCATCCGACCTCTCGTTTATCGCCCCCTTTTTTAAGGCGCCACCGGTAGTAAGGGTTCAACGCCAGCTTTTGAAACACTTCGCGGAAAAAACTCACCTTTGTCCCAAAAGAGACCTGGATACTGTCCTTTTCGGATAAGAGTGCAGGTCCCACTCCGCCGATCCTGCGATTGGACTTCAACTCCTCCAGAAGATATTGAACGGCTTTGGGTTGCAAAATTGTATCTGTATTCAGGAGGAGGATATATTTCCCACGGCTTTCCCTTATCCCCTGATTGTTTCCCCTGGCAAAACCCACGTTCTCAGTGTTGGTGATGAGCCGCACTCGAGGAAAGTTCCTCCTGACCCATTCAGGACTTCCATCGGATGACTGGTTGTCCACCACAATGACCTCGAAAGGAATACCTTCCATAGTGTTGGTCAAGGAGGATAGACATTCTCCGAGATGTGTTCGGTCGTTGTGATTCACTAGAACAACAGAAAGCTCAGGCGCTTTCTCCGCGCTGTCCAATGCACTCCTCCATGGCACGTTCAATCTTTTTCACCTGGTCGATCAAGCCAAACCTTTCCCCAACAGTTCGATAACCCTCTTCGGCAACCTTTCTATAGGAGTCTCGATTATCGAGAAAGGACACGATCGCGTTTTCGATCTCTCCGATTTTCCCTGACTCCAAAAGGAAGCCGTTTTTTCCGTGAATGATGATCTCTGCGATCCCCCCTGATTTGGCTGCAATGACAGGGATTTTTACAGACATTGCTTCGATGACCGTTCTGCCGAAAGATTCTGTACGTGAAGCCACAAGCAGGCAATCCATCAAACACAGGGCGCTCAACACATCTCTCTGATAGCCGGCAAAAACCACGCGCTCCTCAAGACCCTCTCGCACACAAATCTCCTGCAACTCTTTGAAATACGCCTTTGATTTCACATCGCCGACGATCAAAAGCTTCAGCGACCCCCAGTCTTTTCCAATTCTGCTCAGGGCACGGATCACTTCTCGCTGTCCCTTCTCTTCGCAGACTTTGCCCACCATCCCGATCACAATGTCCCGTCTGTCCAAATCCCATTGATGCCGCAAGATTGTGATTGCGTCATCGTTCCTTTCGGAGATTTCGATGCCGTTGTAGACCAACTGCACATTCTCTTTGTCAAAAAAGAATGCTCCGCTCGCCTGGGAGTTCACCAGGATCCTGCATGAAAAGCGGCTGATGAACCGGGCTAACGCTTTTTGTCCCCATATCCAGCAGATTTGGGGGGCCTCTCCCCCAAGGATTTCATGAATGAACCAGACATGCGGAACGTGCGTAATTTTTGCGGCCAAGGCTCCGGTGAAAGACGCGCTGGAATTGCTGAACACAAGGTCGACCTGTTTGCGCCTAATCCAGCGCACTAGCCGGAAGAGGGCTCTCATGTTCCAGATCCAAGCGAGGGGCTGCTTCCACGTCTTCCCCCTCTCTGTAAGCCACCATTTTGCAGGAAAAAGGACAGCCTCAATCCCAAGTTTTTCTGCTTCTGCCAAAAGAAGGCCTGGCCTTGGCACGATCAAGAAAGGATAGAATTTCTGTTTGTCGATCCTCTCTAAAGTCTGGAGAAGCATGAGCTCCGCCCCGTTAAGCTCGGAAGTATGGGAGAGAAAACAAATTTTGTTCACTGGGCTCCCATCAGGGACCGATAGATGTTCAGCGTTTTCTCTGCGGTGGTTTTCCAGCTAAAATCCAAGACTCTTTTTTCCCCTTTCCTTACCAGGTCCCTTTTTAAATCTTCATTCCTTAGAACACTCATGATCTTTTCCGCCATGTCCATGGATTGATCCGGGTCGAAAAAGAGGGCGGCATCCTGACAAATCTCAGGGAGGGCAGAAACGCCGGAAGCAATAACCGGAGTCCGGGAACACATGGCTTCAAGAAGAGGCAATCCAAATCCTTCGCACAGGGACGGGAAGACAAACGCCGTGGCCGATCGGTAGATGCTCCTCAACTCACGATCTTTCAAATACCCTGTCAACCTTATCCATTGTTGGAGACCACACGCGTCTATCTCGGCTAACACGTTTGCGGAGTCTCTGCCTCTTCCCCCCACAAGGACAAGCGGGATCTTTCCGTATTGACTGTGGACTATCTTCAGGGCTCTGATCAAACGACCGATGTTCTTCCTGGGCTCGAGCGCGCCGACATAGAGCAGGAAGGACGACGGCAGTTTGAATCCGGACCTGATGCTGTCCAGCTCTTCCTGCGGGACATTTCGCCAGAAATCATGATCGATTCCCAGGTGGGTCACATGCACCTTATCCTTATTTATGGAAAACCTTTTCAAAACCTGCTCCTGAGTAAATCTGGAGATCGTGATAATCCCGTCCGCGTCTTGAAGGGACTGCTCAATTCTTGGCGTAAATACAGTTCTCGACTCATCGTCACTCAAGTGGGGGTGCTCCATGAAGCACAAATCATAAACAGTCACAACCTTTTTTCCACCAGAAGGCAAAGCTAGGGGTGTGGCTGAATGGGTCAAATCCAGACGCGTCCGAAAAAAAAGGTCCATTGATGGCCAGCTGAACTTATTCCAGAAATAATTGATCATCCTGACCGGGTAGCGAAAATCCTTGAATCTCATTTTCGCGAAAGGAGGGACCTTTTCAGGCTTGAACCGGTCTTTCCATGAAGACGAAAACAGAAAATACTCATTCTCTGGATCGATCTTTGACAGAGAGAACAGAAGGTTCTTGAAATAGATCCCGACGCCTGTTTCCTCCTTCAAAAAAGGGCGCACATCATAGCCTACCCGCATTTGGGGCTAATGTATTCTCTGCACGAGGAAAAGTCAAGGCTGGAAAGGCTTGCTTTGTCAGGTGTGCGGTGGTATGATTTTTCTCAATCGGAAAGATTTCATGAAGGATTTTGAAAGAATCTCCAGCCGGATCGATACCTTCCGTGATGAAATGATCGACTTGCAGATAGAACTGTGTGCGCTTCCCGCTATTTCTCCCTCCAGCGGCGGAGAGGGCGAGGCTGCAAAAGCCGAAGCTCTCCTTCGATACCTCAAGATAGGCGGATTCGAAAATATCGCTCCCATCAAAGCCCCTGACCTGGATTCTGAAGCTGGATACCGCCCCAATATTTTAGCCTACTACAGAGGAAAAAATTCCACAAAGACGATCTGGATTCTCAGCCATTTGGACGTTGTCCCTCCAGGAGAGTTATCCTTATGGAAAGGCAATCCTTTCAAGGCCTGGGTCGAGGAGGGAAAAATCTATGGGCGAGGGGTGGAAGACAACCAACAGGACATGGTGGCATCTCTTTTTGCCATAAAAGCACTCCAAGCAGAAGGATTAAAACCCAATTATGATGTGGGCATCGCGCTGGTCGCCGATGAGGAGACGGGAAATGACAAAGGGATCCATTATGTTTTGAAACATTCCAACCCCTTCCGCAAACAAGACCTTATCATCGTTCCCGATGCGGGAAATAGTGAGGGGACGATGATAGAGATCGCAGAGAAGAGCATCCTGTGGCTCAAGTTCAAGACCTATGGAAAGCAGGCGCACGGGTCCACGCCCGAGCGCGGCATCAACAGTTTTCGTGCGGCCTCGTTCTTGGTGACAGAATTGCATAAGCTCTACCAGGTCTTTGACCATAAAGACTTCATCTTCGATCCCCCGATATCCACTTTTGAACCCACAAAGAAAGAATCCAATGTTCCCAACATCAACACTATTCCCGGCGATGATGTGTTCTACATGGACAATCGCATTCTCCCACATTACAACCTGGAAGATGTGGAAAAACAGATCAAAATTGCCATGGAGAGGGTTAGAAGAGACTTTCAGGTGAGGATCGTTATGGAGCAGGAGCAGAGAGCACCCGCAGCCCCTCCCACATCTCCCGAAGCGCCTGTCGTTCAAGCCATTAGAAGGGGTGTCAAGAAAGTCTATCAAAAGGAAGCGAAGCCCATCGGAATAGGAGGCGGGACGCTGGCCAGCCCCCTTCGCTGGTCAGGTTTTGAAGCCGCCTGTTGGTCTAAGAATGAGGAAACGGCCCATCAACCCAATGAGTACTGCGTGATTGATAACATGGTGGGGGACACCAAAGTCTTTGCCCACATTTTCTTACAGCCATAACCATCAAATTTCGTTTGGGAGCAGCACGCATGAATGAATATATTCTCGTGATCTCGACCGTCCCCAGTGAAGCAGAGGGCAATGATATCGCTCAGAAGATCGTTACGGAAAGGCTTGCCGCTTGTGTGACAGTGAGCTCAGCAAATCAGTCATTCTATCGGTGGGAGGAACACATATCCCATGATCAGGAATTTATCCTGTTCATCAAAACCAGGGCCAGCCTCTTCTCAAATCTGGAAAAGAGGATAAAAGCCCTCCATTCGTACCAAGTCCCAGAAATAATCGCCCTCCCTATTCTTGCAGGGTCCAATGAATATTTGGACTGGATCTCACAAAACACGGGTTCGTGAAACGGTCGCTATCAAACCCCAAGAGTCCTTTCCTCAATACAACATGGTCCATGGTCCATCGCTTATTCCTGCTGTGTTCATCTCTGGATCATTGATCACAGATCAGTCCACAAGGCAGTGAGGGATACGATCAAAACATGTGCTGGGCGACTCGGATGGTGTTGAGATGGATAGCCACAGTATCAGCAACATCAAACGCATACCCGCCAGCTAGGAGGATGACCATCGGAATGTTGAGCTTACGCGCTTCTCCGATCACGATGGCCCCTCTCTCTTTAAGGCCCTCCATAGTTAGCGTCAACCCTCCCAATCGATCCTTTTCATAGGGATCGGCCGCAGCAAGATAAAAAATAATATCTGGATGAAACTCTTTATACAAACGGGGAAAGTGGGACTGAAGAGCGGGAAGGTATTTCTCGTCTCCCTCTCCTGACCACAATCCTATATCTAAAGAACTCTCCGGCTTATGGGCCGGATAGATATCCATCTGGTGGATCGAAAATGTGAACACGTCATCATTGTTCAAAAAAATAGCCGCTGTGCCGTTCCCTTGATGCACATCACAATCGACCACCATCGCCTTCCGGATGACTCCCTCATGCCTCAGTTTTTCGATCGCGACGGCCACATCATTCAGAACACAAAAACCCTCTCCATGGTCAGAGAACGCGTGGTGGAATCCGCCTCCGATATGAATGGCCATCCCCTTTTTGAGGGCTTCCTTTGCCGCAACAATAGTCCCCCCAACGTTAAGAAGCGCAAACTGGAAAAGTTCTGGCGAGTAGGGAAGCTCCAGGGCCAGCATCTCTGAATGTGAAAGCTTGCCCGTTCTCAGTTTTTTGATATATTTTGGGGAATGCACTCGAAGAACATCGTCTTCCTGAGCAGGATGAGGCTCTATGAAACTTTCTTTTTTTACTCCCCAAGATATCAGCCGTTCGTAGATAAGCCGGTATTTCTTCAGGGGAAACACATGGTTTCCGATGTCAATCATCCAGTAGGCATCACTGTAGACAAACTTGAACGGGAATCTTCGTCTTCGGAGGAGTCTCAAAAGTTTCCTGATGTTGACCATGCATGTATTACATATCAAAAAAAAGGGCAACGGTAAACACTATTCGTAGCGGCTTTGCAGCCGCCAAAGCAGGAAGCATCCTTAAATCCGTGATGATAGATGTCTCGAATGATCGGATTGGAGATTGCGAAAACACTTTCAGTTTCCCAAGCGAGGAAACTTCGTTCGGTTCCGGGCTTCCCTCACATCTCCCCCTGGGAGATGCACCGTGCCCGTCCAGCTCTTCACACGGTTTTCTCAACCACTCAATCTGAGCATACAATAACCTAAAAAAGCATTTATGCCATCACGGAAATAAAGATGCTTACGCCAAAGCGGAAAAAATTGAAACAATTCTTGAAGTGTGTTAAAAGATGAATGAATTTAAAGCTTCATTTTGATAATGCACACATAGATGCCACTACAGCGGGAGTTCCGATCGAGACGCAGCGTCGACCTGTAAGGCATAGGCCGTTTTTGTGAAAAATCTTTGTTTGGAAAGGAGTTTTGAATGGGCCTAAAAAAATTCATCATCAATCTTGCCCCAACTCCTCTCGTTAAGCTTTTCGCCGGTCCTTATGTTGCCGGAGACAGCATCCACTCCGCTGTGGAAACGGCGCACACGTTATGGAAAGAGCGGCACCTTTGCTCGACCATAGATCTTTTGGGAGAAGAGATCGAAGTCGATGAAGAAGTTCAGTACACGGTCGGGGTCTATGAGCGGCTTATCGATAGCCTTGGCGCGCAAGAGTTTGCCACGCTCTCTTTAAAGCCCACGCAACTGGGCAGTCACAGGGGAAAGGATAACTGTCGAGAGATCATTGAGGGGATTGTGGCCAAAGCGGAGCAGCGGGACATAAAGGTCACGCTCGATATGGAAGATCACACTCAGACCGACATGACTCTTGATATCTTCCGGGCTTTAATCAAAGACCATCCGACATTCGGAACGGTACTCCAATCCCGCCTCTTTCGGACAGACGAGGACATCCGATCCATTAGCGGTTTGAACGCCCGCATCCGCATCTGTATCGGCATCTATAACGAGCCGAAGGAGATCGCCCTCCAGAACAAAGCCGATATGAAGGCAAAACTCCTCGAACAGCTGGAAGTCTTGTTCAAAGAGGGGCATTATCCTGAAATCGCGAGTCATGACAAAGCTGTCATTAGGGAATCCGTCAACATCGCCGAACGTTTGAACATAAAAAAAGACCGGTACGAAGTGCAGATGCTCATGGGTGTGCCCATGCAGACTTTTCAAGACGAGCTTATCAGAGAAGGCCACTGCGTGCGGCTCTATGTCCCTTTTGCCGAGAAATGGAAGTACGCCACAGCGTACTGCAAAAGACGGCTGGATGCCAATCCGGCAATGGCTGCCTACATCCTGAAAAACATCCTGCACAAAACAATCGGCAGACGCTGATTCACGAAAGGTGCGAGTCGTAAAGCCTCAGCCCCTCTGGATCAATTTTCCATAGATTCTCGGTCTTTCAAACCTCATAGAACACATATTGCCGGCGTATTTCCTTAACGATCAAGACTTGAACATCACTGGATCAAGAGGGCTTGTTCTCTGAAAGTGTGACTTGAGCAGCAGCCAGACGGGCAATGGGAATTTGATAGGCAGAACAACTCACATAGTTCAGCCCGATCTTATGACAGAAATAGATCGACCGCGGGTCTCCTCCGTGTACGCCACAGATGCCCACCTTGAGATCGGGTTTTGTCTTCCGCCCTTTCTCCACGGCCCATCTCATCAATACTCCGACCCCAGGCACGTCCACAGTGGAAAAAGGATCGTCCTTCCAGAATCCATGGGCCAGATAGTAATTGATAAAACTGGCTCCATCATCTCGAGATATGCCAAAGGTCGTCTGAGTCAGGTCGTTGGTTCCGAAGGAGAAGAAATCCGCTTCCTTGGCCACTTCATCGGCCGTGATGGCGGCTCGTGGAATCTCGATCATGGTTCCGACGGTGTATTCCAATTCGACATTGTATTTTTTTATCGTCTCTTCAGCGATCCTTACGATGATCTGTTTTTGGTCGGCCAGTTCCTCCACGGACCCGATGAGAGGGACCATGATCTCGGGAAAGACTTTCCCCCCCTCCCCGGCCAGTTCACAGGCTGCCTCGAAGATCGCCTGTGCCTGCATCTCGATGATCTCCGGAAAGGTGATGCCCAAACGGCATCCTCTATGGCCGAGCATGGGATTGAACTCGGCAAGTGCTTTGACTCTTTCCAGCACTTTTTCGAGTTCCTTGATGTGTTCCTTGTCCTTAGAACCGGAAGCTTTGAGCTCTGTGAGCTCCACCATCAACTCCTCTTTCTTGGGCAAAAACTCATGGAGGGGCGGATCCAATGTGCGGATGGTCACTGGGAATCCCTTCAGCTCTTTGAACAACTCATAAAAATCCTTCTTCTGGAAGGGGAGCAACTGCTCGAGGCTTTTCCTCCGTTCTTCCTCAGTCTCTGCCATGATCATCTGTTTGATGATCGGAAGTCGCTCTCTCTCGAAAAACATGTGCTCCGTACGGGCCAACCCGATCCCCTCTGCGCCAAAGGAAAAGGCAGTCCGCGCATCCTTCGGGGTATCGGCATTTGCCCGGACTCTCAATTTCCGAACCTTATCCGCCCAAGAAAGAAGCTTGTTGAAGTACTGGAAGGTCACGGATTCCTCGGGCGCCAATTCTCCACAGACAACCTGGAGGACTTCCGAGGGCCTTGTGGCGATCTCCCCGTGGAGCACTTCACCGGAACTTCCGTCAATGGAGATCCAATCGCCCTCTTTAACCTTCTGGTCACCGACTTGGAAATATCCTTCTTCTTCATTGGGCTTAATAGCGCCGCATCCAACAATAGAGGGCTTGCCCATCTGTCTGCCCACAATGGCTGCGTGGGAGGTCATACCCCCCGTGGCGGTCAAGATTCCCTGGGCGGCACTCATCCCGTGGATATCATCGGGGGAAGTTTCGTCTCTGACGAGAAGAACACGCTTACCCGCCTCTTTCCAAGAAACCGCTTTATCTGCTGTGAAGACCACCTGTCCCGTGGCTGCGCCCGGAGATGCGGCAAGTCCCTTGGCCAGCATCTCATGTTTGCTTTTTTCTGCCACATCGAAGACAGGATGCAGAAGCTGGTCCAAGGCCTCAGGCTCGACCAAAAAGAGCGCCTTCTCTTGCTCGATCAATCCCTCTTCGACCATATCCACGGCGATCCTCACCGCAGCCCAACCCGTCCTTTTTCCGTTACGTGTCTGGAGCATGTAGAGCTTTTTCTCCTGAATGGTGAACTCAAAGTCCTGCACATCTTCGTAGTGCCTCTCCAAGCGCGTGGTAATCTCTTCCAATTCTCTGGAGGCTTCAGGCATTTTTTCTTTAAGATCCTTTATTGGAGACGGCGTTCTTATGCCTGCCACAACATCTTCGCCCTGTGCGTTGTACAGGAATTCCCCGTAGAGCTCCTTATCCCCGGTGGCAGGATTCCGCGTGAAACCGACACCCGTGGCGGAATCCTCACCGAAATTGCCGAACACCATCATCTGGACATTCACCGCTGTTCCCAGGTCATGGGAGATATGATTCAATCGGCGGTAAGTGATTGCCCGCGGGTTGTCCCAGGATTTGAACACAGCGGAGATCGCCATGAAGAGCTGCGTTTTAACATCTTGCGGAAAATCCCTCCCTGTCTGATCTTTAACCCGCTTTTTATAAGCTGCAATAACCTCTTCAAGGTTCTCTTCAGAGAGTTCAAAGTCGTTTGTGATGTTGTTTCGACTTTTAATTGCTTTGAGGATTTCTTCAAAACTCTTTTTGGATATTTCCAAAACAACATCCCCAAACATTTGGATCAGCCGTCGGTAGCAATCCAGGGCAAACCGCCTGTCTCCGCTTTTTTGCGCCAATCCTTCGACAGCCTGGTCATTAAGACCCAAGTTCAGTATCGTATCCATCATCCCGGGCATTGAAAATTTGGCTCCGGAACGCACGGAAACGAGAAGGGGATTCTCTATATCTCCGAATTTCTGGCCTGCTGCATCTTCCAGCTTCGCCAGATTGTCAAGGATCTCTTTCTCTATTCCAGCTGGAATCTGATTTCCTGATTGGAGGAAAAGGTTACAGACATCCGTGGATACCGTAAAACCAGGAGGTACCGGGATCCCGATCCCAGCCATCTCCGCCAGATTCGCACCCTTTCCACCGAGGGAATCTCTCATGTCCTTGTTGCCTTCGACATTTCCAGGCGCGAAAGAATACACATATTTTTTATCGTTCATTCTCTTCTCCTGAATAACGCTAAAGAATTAAACATGAAATATACATGCAACACTTCCAAAATTCAAGCTTCTTCACATTCTGGGTAGCCCTTCCAAATCCGTGATGGGAGCCATTCGACTGTCCAAATCGGTGATTGCGAAAACACTCTCAGTTTCCCCAGCGAGGAAACTTCGCTCGGTTCCGGGCTTCCCTCACATCTCCCCCATGGAGATGTGCCATGCCCGTCCAGCCCTCCACATGGAGTTATCCACCACACAATTGCGGACACTCGGATATCCCCTCGGATATCATTAATCAGGGATTTGGAAATGCTACCCACATTCTGCATCTTCTATTTTCGCCGGTGTGCTGAAAAACAACTGGAATGAGAACAAACATCGATCAAACACAGGAATCTTTCAAATGAAAAAACCTCTAACCAACTCTTAAACACACAGCTTGGAAGGATAAAGCTTCCGCGAGAGACGAAATGATCTGCGTTCCGGTCTCAGGGAGATGCGGATTCATGGTTCTGTTTCAGAGACGAAACAAAGATATTCAAAGTGAGATACAAAAGGATTGAATCTGTGAGCAGGAGAAGAAAGTCCACGCGTCGGCCCAAGGAGCCAAAACACCCGCACTCCACATCAATCCTCCTCAAAATGGTGGCAGTGATCAACACCAGAAAGGCCACCAATAGACCCGAAAGGACCAAAGAACTTGTGGTGCGAAATATTCCGAGAATCACAAGAACGCCGCATAAGATTTCAATCCAGGGAAGGACAATGGCTATCACAAATGATATATCCCGGGAGAAAACACGGTAGTTGGCAATATCCTGCGCAAATTCCAGAGGGCCCAAGATCTTCAGAAGGCCTGCCCAGATGAAGACCCCTCCAACCACGAGACGAAACACCCACAGGACAGTCTTATGACAGATCATTTTTCTTAGATGAGGGAAGCCCAGCGGTTATCCATTCGTTCCATCCTCCGAAGAACACACGGATATCTTCAAACCCCTGTTCCGCAAGAGCCTTTGCAAGAAAGATGCTGGATTGACACTCATTTCCGTCACAGTACACGACCAGGGTCCCATCGCGGGGAAAGGATAACTGTCCGTGTACAGTTCTCTCTCCCCCCTCAAAAGGAATGTTGATGGCGTCCAAAATGTGTCCCTCGAGAAATTTCACTTCCGCTCTGCTGTCGAGAAAGAGCACATCGCCTCTCATGAATAGGTCCTCTGCTTCGGCGAGGCCGATAAACTGTATAGAGGGAAAATCTTTGGGTGAAAGAAAACTTTGATTGAAATCTCCGTTAAGGTATTGTTTGACCAGAGACAAATTCGCAGACACCCCGATAACAACACTCAAACAGACAATCACCCCCAACTGAAAAACGAATGCTTTGAACCTCATCGATCTCGATATCTCATCGGCCGTTTCGTACAAACGACTTCTCCGACAGTGAAAACCCGTGTCCTGGGATCAGGGAAAAAGAGAGAGATATTTGGACAGCCCTGCCTTGAACACCTTAATGGCTCGTTTCAGGTCAGGCTCTTTCAGCACATAGGCGATGCGAATCTCATCCTTGCCGCGGCCGGGTGTGGAATAAAATCCTTGAGCGGGGGCCACCATGACCGTTTCCCGATCGAGCTCGAAATCCGTCAACATCCAGCGGACAAAGTGCTCGCAATCTCTGATGGGAAGCCTGACGATGATGTAGAAGGCGCCCTGAGGTTTGTGCATCACAATACCTGGAATGTCTTTGAAGCCATCGTAGAGAACATCGCGTCTTCTCTGGTATTCCTCCCGAGTCGCCTGGAAATAATCTCGCTCCATCCTATAGGCTGCCAGAGCACCCTTTTGTTCGATCGATGGTGGGCACAGCCTTGCCTGAGCGAATTTGAGGACCGCCTGGTAAATATCTGAATTTCGTGTCAGAACCGCACCCACTCGAGCCCCACAGCAACTGAACCGCTTGGAGATGCTATCCACAACAATGACCCGGTCTTTGATGTTCTCGTATTCCAAAAGGCTTTTGTGTTTCGCTCCATCATAGACAAATTCCTTGTAGACCTCATCCCCGATCAGGAACAGGTCATGCTTCTCCGCCAAATCGATGACGCGCTGGAGTTCTTCATCGGTGTACACCGTCCCGGTAGGATTATTCGGAGAACAGAGCAGGATCGCCCGGGTTTTTGGAGTGATTTTCGCTTCGATCGCGTCGGCGGCCGGCAGACGGAATCCGTCTTCGACATGTAAGGGCAAAGGCACGATCCCGACGTTGGCGCAGACCGCATATCCATTGTAATTCGTGTAAAAAGGCTCGGGGATGATGATTTCCTCTCCAGGGTCCGCCACCACACTGAAGGAAAAATGAATGGCTTCAGACCCGCCGATGGTGATGATCACATTCTCAGAGTTCAGAGGAATGTTGTAACCGACAAAATAATCGGCTATGGCTTGCCTCAGATCTAGGAATCCCTGTGCAGGTCCGTAGCTGAGAACTTCCTCGCCGAAATTCTTGATGGCTTCCCAAACGGGTTCAGGAGTTGTGATATCGGGCTGTCCGATGTTGATGAAATACACATGGATGCCCCGCTGGATGGCATCATCCGCATAAGGCTTCAGCTTTCTTATCGGTGACTCCTGGATAGCTTGGCCTCTTTTGGATATATTCATATGAGCGCCTCCAAGTCTACAAACCTTACCTGAATGATTCAACTGAAAAAAATTATTCCAGAATGGTCTGGAGTTGTCAAAGTTTTTGTTGCCATGGAAAACATTATCTGATATTTTTCTTAACGATATTTTGAAACAGATATGAGAAAGGACTCCCTGGCCAGGATCACACGCAAAGAAAGCTGGAACAATTATTTCCTCCTCTCTTTTGAGTCTCCGGAGATCGTGCAAGAGGCCCAGCCCGGTCAATTTCTCATGGTGCGCATCAACACGGACACTTCCCCCCTGCTGCGCCGCCCTTTCAGCCTATTCTCTGCGGAAGACCAGAGCGGCGAAATCTTCTTCCAAATCACTGGGCTGGGCACGCGACTGCTCAGTGAAAAACGAGAAGGGGATTTTATCGACATCATCGGCCCCCTCGGTAAGGGGTTCACTGTAGACAAAGACATCCATCAGATTCCATTCGCTCTCATCGGGGGCGGACGGGGCATCGCTCCTCTCTATTTCCTTGCCCAAAAACTCAGCAGAGCGGGTGGCGTTGTTCGAGTTTATTATGGGGGTAAATCCACAGGAGACCTCCCCGTCAGAGAAAGATTCAGCAATGTGGACTTGTCGCTGACATGCACAACAGAAGATGGCTCTTTGGGAACCCGGGGGCAAATCACCGAAGCCTTTGAAGCAGATCTCGATAAAGACCTCTCTGTGAGCCGGATCTATGCCTGCGGTCCAGAGCTGATGCTCCGAAAGATCGCGGAGATAGCCGCCGCACAGGCTATCCCTGCTGAGATCTCCCTCGAATCAGTGATGGGGTGCGGGTTCGGCGCGTGCTGGGGGTGTGTAAAAAAAATACGAAAGGACGAAGGGATCGGCTGGCACAAGGTCTGCGAGGAAGGGCCGGTGCTTAATGCTGAGGATGTTTTCTGGGAGTGAAAGGATCATGATTGATCTTTCCGTTGAGATCGGCAGTCTTAAACTTAAAAATCCTGTTCTTGCTGCCAGCGGCACTTTCGGCTACGGTCTGGAATTCACCCCGTTTATGGACCTCAATAAACTGGGCGGTTTTGTGGTCAAAGGCCTCTACTTTTCTCCCCGGGAGGGAAATCCTCCGCCCAGGCTGGTGGAGACCGCAAGCGGTCTCATTAACGCCATAGGCCTGCAGGGCATCGGGGTCAAACGCTTCTGCACAGAGGTCCTTCCTCAACTCCAGGCCTTTCAGACAGCTCTGATCATCAATGTCTGCGGGGCGAACGAAGAGGAATATGCCTCTGTTGTTGAGTACTTGAACGCATACGAAGGGATATCCGCTTATGAGCTCAATATCTCCTGTCCGAATGTGGAGAAAGGCGGTTTATGCCCCGCACTGAAACCCGACTCGACATACTCGGTCGTCAAGCTTGTCAAAACAACAAGTTCTCGCCCCCTCATTGCAAAGCTGTCCCCCAATGTGTCGGATATCGTGGAGATCGCACAAAGCGCCGAGGAGGCGGGCGCTGATGCTGTTTCTTTAGTCAATACATTCCTGGCCATGGCCGTGGATGTGGACACCCGGCGGCCCAAACTGGCCAATGTCTTTGGCGGTCTCAGCGGTCCGGCTATAAAGCCCATCGCTCTGAGGATGGTTTTCCAGGTTGCCAGCCACATCAACATCCCTGTGATCGGCATCGGCGGCATCATGTCGAGTGAAGACACCCTCGAGTATCTCATCTGCGGGGCCAAAGCCGTTGAGGTCGGCACGTCGAACTTCATCGATCCTGAGGTCTGTCTCACGATCGTCGAGGATCTGGATCGGTACTGCCAAACGCATGGGATATCACGCATCGAAGACATCATAGGGACATTGGAATTATAAATCCGGACTCCGCAAAAATGGGGGATCGAAAACGGGGTCGGAGCAGGTGAAATGAGCACAACTGAATTGGCAAAAAAGATCATCATCGCCCTGGATGTGGATTCGGAAGAGGAGGCCCTGCTGCTTACGGAACAACTTCCCGAAGCAGAGATATTCAAAGTGGGATTGAAGCTGTTCACTGCAAGGGGTCCCACACTTTTTGCAAAACTTAAGGATCAAAACAAAAAAGTCTTTCTCGACCTCAAGCTTCACGACATCCCCAACACCGTCTCAGGCGCCGTCAGCGTGGCAACACGACATGGCATCCACATGATGACCCTGCATGCCTCAGGAGGCAAGGAAATGATGATGAGGGCAGTGGATGCAGCATCCGAAGAAGCGGCAAGACTGGGGATCGAGCGGCCCATTCTTGTCGGCGTCACTGTACTAACCAGCCTCAAAGCGGAGCATTTGCAAACCATCGGTATGGCAGCGGATACGGAGGCACAAGTGCTGAAACTCGCGCAGTTGGCGTTGGAGGCAGGCCTTGACGGGGTTGTCTGTTCTCCCCAAGAAATTGAGCTCGTCAAAGGGGAGTGCGGAAGGAAGTTTTTGGTGGTTGCGCCTGGGATTCGGCCGGCCTGGGCAGCCGCAAACGATCAAAAGAGGATTTTGACACCGTCACAAGCCATTCGCAAAGGTGCGGATTATATCGTTATCGGAAGGCCCATCATCAAAGACCCAAATCCGCAGAATGCATTCCGGAAAATCTGCGAAGAGCTCAGCCAGCCTTAGACGCTGCTCACAGCTCCCACAAGAAAAATGCCGCCCAGGATCATATTCACCACAAAAATGATCACGATTGCGATCACAAGGCTTACGAGAAAGTAAGCGAGCACTTTGTCCTGGGGAGTTTCCATAAGTGTGGCCGAAAATCCAAGATAAAGAATATAAAGACCGTAGAGACTTCCCAGAATAGCTAAAAATCCAAGGACAGGGATGAGATGGAAAATCCCCGCTACCCATGCGGCAGTCATGCTGAAAACAGACAGCTTCATCGCATTGATCTGATTTTGTTTGGATCCGAACGTGGAGGCCAAAGCATTGATGATAATCCCTAAAACATATGCGCCAACGAGAGCACCGATATACAAGAACAGGGCAAAAAAGAACGCTCTTCCAATCCCATATCTGACTGCGCCTCTGAATGGTATGCGGTGTCCGATCATAGCCAATCCGATGAATTGAGCAATGGAAGGAATGGCCGCCAGAATCATCGCATAAGACGTAAACAGTTGGGAAACGGAGGTGCTCTCCTCCTTGATTTTAACCCACTCGTCTTTGGGCTTTAACAGAATTCCTTGAACTCGTGATACTATATCCATCCGGTTCCTCCTTCAATCCTAGTCTGAGAAGACTATAGTATTTTTATTGATCCGTGTCAATTTCCTTGAGCTTTGTGTAATCATCCTTATTTCCGTGATAAGGGCATTAGATGCAAAAAAGAGGGAGTCACTGTCCTTATGAGTCGGATGGTGGTGGGTTGGGGGGTCTTCGACGAATATGGACTGTGACGAACCCCTGCTATTATCATTTGACTTGAGAGCATCACGGAAATAAGGATGCTTCCGAGCTTTGTTTAAACCTTCCCCCAATCGTCATGATATGAGAATCTTCAACTCTAGAGCGAGATCCAAATGTGGATAAAAAAACGATTGGAGGCGCGGGTCGGATTCGAACCGACGAATCGAGGTTTTGCAGACCTCTCCCTTAGCCACTTGGGTACCGCGCCATCTTTCTTTTCGTGAGCATTCGAAAAAAGATTGTAAATGAAAATGAAGTTTTTGTCTAGCCGGAGCTTCCTGGCATCTTAGGCAAGCCTATGCCAGTATATCTGCATTCCTGTGTATCGTCAAAGGGTCTAACTCAAGCGAGGATATCGCAGAGCTGGGAAGCATTTCCAAATCCGTGATCGAATGGACACAAGTGGCATTATTGAGCGTCCCAATTGTGTGGTGGAGAAAACCGTGAGAAGGGCTCCATGCGGGCATGGCACATCTCACAAGGGAGATGTGAGGGAAGCCCTGATCCGAGGCCTTGTCCGTCTGAGCCATATGGTGGTGGGTGGGAGGGTCTTTGGCGAAGACGGATTGGGACTCGAATCAGAAAATCAAATTCACTGGATCCGCAGCAGTTTGGGAACAGGTCCGTACTCTGTATGTTTTCGCAATCACCAATTGGGACAGTCGGGTAGCAGTCATCACAGATTTGAAAATACTTACTCAGATCTGATTTTCTTTGATTGTGCGTTCCGATTTTCTTATAATATTAGGTTTGAAAAGGTGCGAATTCTCAAAGACCTCTAATTTTGCAAGGTCGAAGCACTTTCCATGCAAAGCCGATCAGAGTATAATGGACTTCAGTCATGGATAATCTCAAACTGAGTTCACTGGAAAACAAAAATTTTGAGCGCACTGTTGTGTCTGTCGGAGATCAGCAGATAGGTTCGGGTTTTACTATCATCGCAGGTCCCTGCACCGTGGAGACCGAGGACCAAACGCTCGCTGTGGCACGCGCCGTAAAAGAAGCGGGTGCCCACATCTTAAGAGGAGGGGCTTTCAAGCCCAGGACATCCCCGTACTCATTCCAAGGTTTGGGGCCCGAAGGTCTCAAGATCCTAGCCCTTGCACGAAAGGAAACCGGCCTGCCAGTGGTCACAGAGATCATGGACACACGCCATATCGCGATGGTCAGTGAATATGCGGATATGTTCCAGATCGGCTCGAGAAACATGCAGAATTTTACTCTGCTCAAGGAAGTGGGGAGAACCGATAAACCCGTACTGCTGAAAAGAGGAATGAACGCCACCCTCGAAGAATGGATCAACTGTGCAGAGTATATTCTCTCCGAGGGAAACCCCAATGTGGTGTTGTGTGAAAGGGGGATCCGCACATTCGAGACCTACACCCGAAACACCCTGGACCTGAGCATCATTCCTGCAATGAAGGAAATCACCCACCTTCCCGTGATCGTCGATCCCTCCCATGCCACTGGCCGGGCCAGTCTTGTGGAGAGGATGTGCCTCGCTGCCGTCGCTGCAGGCAGTGACGGCCTCATGGTTGAAGTCCATCCTGATCCGCCTGAAGCCCTCTGCGATCAGGAACAACTTCTCACACTGGAAGAATTTAGTGGACTGGTGAAAAAGATATACAAAATGCACGAAGCGATGAGCACCATCCTGACTTCTTCCTCCTAGAGAGAAACAGGAGTGGATATTTCTGAAATACAAGGGCAGGCTGGGATCTCCAAGATCTTTGTCGGCGAGAGCATCAAAAATCTTCCCCGATACCTTCCTCCCACTCAGTGCATCATCATCACGGATACGAACATCAAAAATCTCTATTTTCATCTCTTCCCGAACTTTGAACTCATAGAACTGAAAAGCGGTGAACGGTCCAAAAACCTCGAAACCGTCAAACACATCTATACCAAACTCCTTGCGTGTGAGGCAGACCGTTCGACCTTTATTGTGGGCATTGGAGGCGGTGCTGTCTGCGACCTCACCGGCTTTGCATCTTCGACCTACATGAGAGGATTGGATTTCGGATTCGTCGCGACATCTCTCCTTGCTCAAGTGGATGCCAGTATAGGCGGGAAAAACGCGGTCAATTTCCAAGGATACAAGAACATCGTAGGAACATTCAATCAGCCTCGCTTTGTGATCTGTGATTTAGAATTGCTCAAGACTCTCCCGCAGGAAGAGATCCTCAATGGGCTGGCGGAAGTTATCAAACACGCCCTCATAGGGGACTCCGGCCTTTTTTCCTTTTTGGAACATCACCACGAACAAGCATGGACCGGCGATCGGGCCTATTTCCAAAAGGTTGTGCGAGATTCCATCGCTGTCAAAGCCGCTGTCGTGGAAAAGGATGAACGGGAGACCGGAGAGCGCCGCGTCCTCAATTTCGGCCACACTCTTGGCCATGCCATCGAAAAAACCACAGATCTCTCCCACGGCTATGCGGTTAGCCTGGGAATGGTCTTTGCCATCCGATACTCGAAAAAGAAAAAAATGCTCGGCGAGGAAGAATCCGCGAGGATCCTCTCCCTTTTAGAAAAAATGAGACTCCCGATAGCGAGTGCATTCGACAAATCAAAAGCTCTGGCAGCTATAAAAAAGGACAAAAAGAGAGAGGCCGGCCGCATACACTTTGTTTTCCTCAAAAGCATCGGCGTTCCTGTTGTCGAAAAAATCACTTTTGATGAACTGGGGGCTTCTGTCCATGATCTGTGTTAGCATCGCAGAACGTGATTTCAACCGATGCAAAGAGGCCCTGATGGATTCTAGGTTCGCAGAACTCCGGATCGACCAAACGGATTTTACCGAAGCCGAGATCCAGAAACTCTTTGCTCTTCCGGTGGATATCATCGCCACCTGCCGCCCGGGTACAAGGAGTGATCCAGAGAGAGAGTCCCGCATCCTTGCAGCCATATCCGCCGGGGCTGCATACGTGGATATCGAACTTGAGGCGGATCAGGGCTATCATACATCAATTTTGGAAACTGCCCGAAAACACGATTGCAAGATCATTGTGTCCCATCACAATACCGATTTCACGCCGCCGAATGACGAATTGGAGGACATCCTCGACCGATGCTTCGAACGGGGAGCGGACATCGCCAAACTGGCGTGCCGTGTCCACTCTTCCGTCGATTGTGCCCGCATTTTAGCCCTCTACCAAAACACAAAAAACATCATCGCTTTCGGTCTCGGCAAAAAGGGAACGTTCACGCGTGTGTCCTCTCTCTTCCTCGGAGCCCCATTCACATACGCAGCCCTCGCTGCCGGGAAAGAGACTGCAGACGGCCAGCCCGACAGGCACCACCTGGAACGCATTCTGGACGCCCTGCGATGATAGAGACAACGAAGATCTTTGCGGTCACAGGAAAGCCCGTATTGCACAGTAAGAGTCCCATCCTCTTTAATTCGCTTTTCCAAAAGGATAAGGAGAATGCTGTGTATATCCGGGTCTCGGCGGAGCAGGCTTCTGAATCCCTCACCTTTTTTAAGGAAATCGGCTTGTCCGGGATGAATGTCACTTCTCCCTTCAAACAGAGCATTATGCACATGTTGGACTCAACCGATGACACAGCGGCCGCGATCGGCGCAGTGAACACAGTGGTCCAGGACAAGGGAACCCTGAAAGGCTTTAACACCGATCATCTTGGAGTCATCTCATCGTTCAATCAGCATGCCCTGCGATTGAGAGGACGCCGCTGCCTCGTGTTGGGGGCCGGTGGCGCTGGAAAGGCTGCTGTGTTCGGACTCGTTAAGGAAGGGGCGGACGTGACAGTGGTGAACAGGACTTACGGCAAAGCTGTACAAACGGCAAAAACGATGGCTTGCAGAGCTGCGCCCTTGGATGACTTAAAATCTCTTCTTGAAGCAACGGACATAGTGCTATCCGCACTTGCTCCGCGAGTCAATCCCGTCCACAGAGAGTGGCTGCGCCCCTCACACGTCGTCTTCGACGCAAATTATCCTCTTTCCCCTTTGAGTGAAATGGCTTTATCTCGCGGCTGCACAGTCATTAGGGGTGATGAGTGGCTTCTCAACCAGGCAGTTCCTGTTTATAACCTGTTCACGGGAAAGGTCGCCGACAGGATGCTCATGAAAGACACCCTTTCTGATGACTTTAAATCCGAGAGGATTTGTGACAAGATATCCCTGATCGGTTTCATGGGATGCGGAAAAACCACCGTTGGCCGGATACTCGCGAAAGAGTTGCAATATTCTTTTAAGGACATCGATACCTTGATCGAGGAGCGTGAGGGACAGACCATTGCTCAAATATTCCGCACCCAAGGTGAACAGTATTTTCGCTCCAAAGAGAAGACCATACTCTCTGAGATCCAAACAGACAAGAACGTTGTTTATGCCTGTGGAGGCGGGATCGTCCAGGATTCCGCCAACCGGAAAACTCTGGCCCAGAACTCACTGGTGGTTTGGCTCTATTCCCCGCTCGAAACCATTCATCAAAGGATCACCCCGGGCTCAAGGCCTCTCCTGAATGGTGATGGGCAAGGCGAAAAGCCCGGTATCCTGTTCACTCAAAGAATCCCCTACTATGCGAAGACCACAGATCTGGTGGTGATCAATAACACATCCCCAGAGAAAACAGCAGAGAGAATTCATGAAGAAATGCATAAATCCTTCGCTGATTGAGGGAGAGATATTCGCTCCTCCTTCAAAAAGCGTTATGCAGAGGATGACAGCAGCAGCCCTTTTAGCTGAGGGGAAAACCACAGAGATCTTGAATCCTTCCTCCAGCGCAGATTGCCTGGCTTCCTTAAACGTGGCCCAAACGCTGGGGGCAGAAGTCACTTTTCAAAAGGACCGGGTTGTTATTCGAGGGGGATTAGCTCCTTCCGTCAAGGAATGTTCCTGTGGTGAGTCCGGGCTGTGTGCCCGAATGTTCACTCCGATCGCTTCTCTTTGGCCAGGTGAGCTCATTCTTCATGGCGAAGGAACCCTTCTGTCCAGACCGATGGGCATGATGGAGGCCCCTCTGCGAGACCTGGGTGTCTGCTGCACGACCCATAATGGATACCCCCCCATAACAGTTCACGGGCCATTGCAGGGGGGAAAAACCGAAGTGGACGGATCGATCAGTTCCCAGTTTCTGACCGGTCTGCTAATGGCATTACCCGTGGCGGAAGGGGATTCCGAACTCCTGGTCCAGAACCTCACGAGCGCTTCCTACCTCGACATGACCTTAAAAGTGCTCGACTCCTGTGGCATCCTCATCCAACGCGAAAGTGATATCCGGTTTTTTATTCAGGGAAACCAAACATATTTTCCCCGAGCATTCACTGTGGAAGGCGACTGGAGTGGTGCGGCATTCATACTCGTGGCCGCAGCCGTGGGAGGTCAGGTCTCTGTCAAAGGCCTTGACGTTCAATCTCCCCAGCCGGACCGAAAAATTCTCGAGATCCTCCGTGACGCCGGAGCGGTCCTTCGCGCTCAACCAGATGTTGTTTACGTCCGGAAAGCGGAGTTGCGATCATTTGAGTTTGATGTCACAGACTGTCCGGACCTTGTGCCTCCTCTCGTCGCTCTAGCGTGTTCTTGTCAGGGAAAGAGTCTCCTCCGTGGTGTTGAACGGCTTCGATACAAGGAGAGTGACAGACTTTCTGTGCTCCAACAAGAACTGTCAAAAATGGCGATCGACGCGAGGATTCAAGATGGAGCCCTCGAGATCCGAGGAGGAAAAATCCAGGGCGGAGTGGTCGATTCCCACACAGACCACCGGATCGCCATGGCCTTGGCCGTTCTGGCGATCAATGCCGAGCAACCGGTCACCGTAGAAAATGCCGACTGTGTGAATAAATCTTATCCCGAATTTTTTGAGGATTTAGCCTCAATAGGAGGAAAAATCGATGAATAGTTTTGGCCGGATCTTTCGCGTCAGTATCTATGGAGAATCTCACGGGCCTTCCCTGGGTATCATTGTGGACGGATGTCCTTCCGGTATCCTCCTTGAAGAAAAAGACCTCGAGCCAGATATCCAGAGGCGGAACCCTCCACTCGAGGGGACCACCCCCCGGAAGGAAGACGACCGACCCCAACTGTTGAGCGGAGTGTACGGAGGAAAAACCACAGGATCACCCATCCACATGATGTTTGCGAACACAAACATCGACTCGGGTGTTTATGAAGCCTTCAAGGATGTTCCCCGGCCTGGTCATGCGGACTATACCGCCAGGAAAAAATTCGGAGATTTCCATGACACCAGAGGAGGTGGCCACTTTTCGGGCCGTCTGACACTCGGGATCGTAGCCGCAGGGGTCGTCGCAAAAAAAATGATAGCCCCCATCTCCATCCAGGCAAGACTCACAGAAGCTGGAGGGAGCACCCATATTCAGGAGGCCATCAAAAGGGCACAGAAAGCAAAAAATTCTATCGGCGGTATCGTGGAAGGTAAAGCGGTCGGAGTGCCTGTGGGTTTGGGAGAGCCTTTCTTTGACTCTGTGGAATCTGTGCTGAGTCATATCCTCTTCTCTATCCCGGCTATAAAGGGAGTTGAATTCGGTTCCGGTTTCCGTTCGGTACAGATGACCGGAGAGGAACACAACGATCGGATCATCGACAAGGACGGGACAACAGAATCGAATCACTCTGGAGGCATCAACGGCGGTATCACAAACGGCAATCCCCTCCTGTTCCGCGTGGCTGTAAAGCCCACAGCCAGCATTCCGCAAATGCAACGAACGATCAACCTCAAAACTGGACAACTCACCGATCTGGAGATTCAAGGACGGCACGATACCTGTATCGCTCTAAGGATGCCTGTGATCGTAGAAGCCGCAACAGCCATAGTCCTGGCAGACTTAATGCTGCTGGAGCAGCGAACCCCCCGGATCGAACCATCATCTTAAAATCCATGCGTTAAGGATGTGACATCATTCATCACGGTTTTGGATAGGCAAACGAAGATACTTCAGCGAGTTGTAGGAAACCGCTAATCTGACTATAATAAAACCATGATTGCACGTGCAGAACCTGGAATCTGCGATAAAATTTTCTTGAGCGCTCTGCCACGCAGGAGCGGAACCTTCCAAGAACAACTCGAGGACTGTCTGAATGTTTTGGCTAAAAAAGCGGGTGATGCGAGCCAGGAACTACCGAACGTCCTTATGATGACCTTCTTTATCCGTGCCAAGGATAACAGAGCCTATTTTCAAAAAAAAGAACTGGGTTTAGCCAAAATCCAAGAGTTCTATGGATCAAATTTTCCGCCCGCGAGCTTCGTAGCCCAATACCCCGAAGATGGAAGAGAAGTGGCTCTGGATGCCATTGTCCTCTCGCATCCCGGCAATGGAATTCCCCGTTACAAAAACTGTGAAGGTATCCGTTACACGGTTGTTCAGTCTCCGCAGTTCACCGAAGTCTATGCTGCAGGACTTTCGGCCAGTCACAAACAGTCAGACACCGCAAGACAGTGCAGAGAAACTTTTGAAATTTTGAAGAAACTATTGCACACCGAGAATATGGATCTTTCTCACATTATCCGGCAGTGGAACTACCTTGAAAAATTCTTGGACATTCAAACCGGAAAGCATGGGGGCCGGCAGAATTACCAAATATTCAACGACATCCGGTCGGCCTATTACGCTCAAGCAGAATTCCCGCACGGATACCCGGCTTCCACTGGAATCGGTATGTTCGCCGGTGGAGTTGTCCTCGAATGTATCGCCATAAAGCCCTCCTCCGAGGTCCTCATCAGGCCCCTGTCCAACCCACTTCAAAAAGATGCTCATGCCTATTCCCAGGAGGTCCTGGTGGGGGATGCCAGCAAGAGCCTTGAAATAAAATCCCCTCCTCTATTCGAGCGGGCAAAAATCATCGCCCAAGGGAGTTCAGGGATCATTTTCGTTTCAGGGACTGCTGCGGTCAGAGGACAGAACACGGTCTCCGAAGAGGATATCCGGAACCAAACCGCGGCCACGATCAAAAATATCAATACACTCATATCCGCGGAAAATGTGTTATCTGCAGGAGTGGATATCGGCGTGAACTCTTTCCCACTCTCTCAATTCAGGGCCTATGTGAAAAGAGATCGAGATCTCCCTGCAGTTAAGAAAATATGTGAAAACCACTTCGGTAACGCCGCTTCGCAGTATGTGATATCGGATGTCTGCCGGGAGGCGTTGCTGGTGGAGATAGAGGGAGCTGTTTGTGTTCCTATCCAAGGAATCCAAAACCCCAAAGGTGGATAGAATGAAAAGTTATCATGGATACCGATTGATCGTTTTTGCTCTGCTTTTCGGTCTGATAGGATTTGTTGTAAAAGGGCCGGCCAATCCGCAGCAGTCGAACAGCGAGCGCATACTCAAAGCTTGGGATAAAAATCGCCCGACCGAGGGGTTGGCCATCGAATATCCCCGCACTGGGACTTTGTTCCCTCCGGAAATCATCGCCCCGACTTTTCTATGGAAAGACAAAACAGGCAACGCTGATTCCTGGCTGGTCGTGGCAGAGATCGAAAATGAACCAAGGATCGTTTCTCCGGTGGTCACGCGACAGGAGTGGAGGCCTTCACATGAGCAGTGGGCTGTCATGAAGAGGCTCTCTCTCGGAAAAGACATGCGCATCACTGTACTGGGAATCAGAGGAAACGATCCCGACAATATCGTTGTGCAGGATCACGTTTCCATCGGGATTTCCCGGGATGAGGTGGGCGCATCCATTTTTTACAGGGACGTCCCCTTGCCATTTGAGTTCGCCTACAAAAACCTCGACACCATTCGCTGGCGGTTGGGCGATGTGGCTTCGGAGAGTCCGACAACAATCATTTTGAAAGACCTTCCTCTCTGCGGCAACTGTCACTCCTTCACTCCCGACGGAAAGACATTGGCCATGGATGTGGACTATGCCAACGATAAAGGTTCCTATGTCATCACTTCTCTGGAAAAAAACACCGTCCTGACGCCGGAAAAGATCATCACCTGGAGCGATTACAGAAAAGAAGATGGAGATTTGACCTTTGGTCTGCTTTCTCAAATTTCTCCAGATGGGCGTTATGCACTGAGCACAGTGAAGGATCGCTCCATATTTGTGCCCATAGACGATCTGACCATTTCCCAGTTGTTTTTTCCTCTCAAAGGCATCATCGCTGTTTATGACCGTGATCAGGATAAATTTTGGTCACTTCCTGGAGCAGACAACGCCGAGTATTGCCAGAGCAATCCCAACTGGTCTCCCGACGGCGAATATATCGTCTTTGCCAGGGCTCCAATGTATCACTCCAAAGTCGCCGAATCTTTCAAGCAGGCCGTTCTCCCCACTTCTGTGGCTGCCGAATTCATCGAGGGCCGTCGCGGCTACAAATACGACCTCTACCGCATCCCGTTCAATAATGGAAAGGGCGGGAAAGCCGAACCGATTCCAGGTGCCTCCGACAACGGGAAAAGCAATTATTTCCCCCGTATCTCCCCGGATAACCAGTGGATCGTCTATTGTCAGGCGGATAACTTCATGCTGCTCCAGCCCGACAGCACACTGTACATCATACCTGCCGAAGGCGGAACGCCCAGACGGATGAACTGCAATCTCTCTCTTATGAATTCCTGGCACTCCTGGTCTCCCAACGGCAGATGGCTGATCTTTGCCTCCAAACATCGAGGTCCATACACGCAGCTGTACATGACTCATATCGATGAAAATGGAAACGATACGCCTGCCGTTCTGCTGGAGAATTTTGTCCTCGAGGAAAGAGCCATCAACATTCCCGAATTCGTGAACATCCCAAAAAGCGAATGGGCCTCTCTGGTTGATGAATTCACCCAGGCGGGAAATTACTACCTGCGGATCGGAGAGGATAAGTTTTTCATGCAAGATTACGAGGGCGCCATTACCGCTTACAATACGGCTCTGGAGCAGAATCCTGACGATCCAGATATTTTGATCAAACGCGGTGAAGCCAAATCCAGACTCAAAGACTTCACGGGCGCTCTCAGAGATATGGATCGAGCCCTCAATATCAATTCCAGACAGCCGATTGCATATAAAAAGCGTGCAGATGTCAAATTCGATAGGGGAGATTTCAAGGCTGCATTGGCTGATTATGATGAAGCCATCCGCCTCAATCCCCAGTATTGGGAGGCCTATGACAGACGGGGCAACGCCAAAATTCAAACAGGAGACGCAGGTGGTGCCCTGGAGGATGTTAACAGGGCCATCGAGTTGAAATCGGATGAAAGCGCCCTCTACGGCAATCGTGCACTCGTAAAAACACTGTTGAAGGATTATCAAGGCGCGCTCGAAGATTGCGAGACTGCCATGGAACTGAACCCAGGGCACGCGCCATATCATAAAGCCAGGGGAGATATTAAACTCGCACTGGGCGACACACAGGGTGCGATCGCGGATTACACAAGAGCCCTAGAGATAAAGCCTGACTTTGCGGAGGCTTTTGAGGGAAGAGCTGGGGTGTTTTACGCAACCAAAAATTTTTCCGAGGCCTTAAAGGACCTGGATCAAGCGATAAAAATCAAACCCGATAACTTCGAGCTCTACAGCAAACGGGGCGATATCAGATATGAATCCAAAGACATCCAGGGAGCCATAGGCGATTACGACCGGTCTATAGGGCTTAATCCCGATTTTGCGTTGAACTATTTCAAGCGCGGTATGGTCAAGATCGTCACGGGAAACAGAGAAGAGGGATGTGAGGACTTGAATAAAGCCGACCAACTCGGCTTCAGAGGAGCATTGGAACAGATCAAAAAGTACTGTAACAAGTAAAAGCGATATATGAAAAGAAAAATCCGTCTGACTTCCTGTTTGTCGCTGGCTTGCTTTTTTCTTTTCGGCATACTCGCTGTTCCTCTTACGATATCCGGAGAGGCGGAAACAGAGGCCCGTCAAAATCTCCTTCTCATCACCATCGACACACTCAGGCCTGACAGGTTGAGCTGTTATGATAGCACTCATGTTCAAACCCCGAATATCGACCACCTTGCGCGGAAAGGGACACTGTTTTTCAGAGCATTTGCCAATACTCCAACGACCCTGCCATCCCATGCGAGTATTCTCTTGGGAATAACTCCGCTCCAACATGGAATCCACGACAATTATAATTTTGTCGTTCATAAGGAACTGTTGACTCTTGCTGAACACCTTAAAACTTTTGGTTACTCTACAGGAGCCATTATAGGAGCCCATCCACTTGACTCAAGATTCGGCCTTGATCAGGGTTTCGACACATACGATGACGATTACGACAAACTGAGCTCACAAAAGTTTGCCCAGGGAGAAAGGCGGGCCCATGACGTCGCTAAAAAGGCAATTGAATGGTTGAAAAGCCAAAAATCCCCCTGGTTTTTGTGGACGCATTTTTATGACCCGCATGAGCCTTATAATCCACCAGAGCCTTTCAAGGAAGAATACAGAGACAGGCCATATGATGGGGAGGTCGCTTCTGTGGATTCAGAGCTGGGAAAGCTGCTGGATTATATGAAGACCTATAACTTGTTCAAAAACAGCCTGATCGTCTTGACTTCAGATCATGGAGAATCTCTGGAAGAACACGGAGAGAGAACGCACGGTTATTTTGCGTACAACTCGACCATATGGGTGCCTTTGATCATTACCGCACCCAATGGAGGCCAAAAGGTCGTGGAGCAACACGTCAGCCACGTCGATATATTTCCAACAG
>Ga0307425_1000344_pt1 | contig 29294 bp, 32 predicted proteins | sample SalMarWE160330MG_FD_202152 | JGI IMG/M metagenome (GOLD analysis project Ga0307425, IMG submission 202152) | Salt marsh sediment microbial communities from the Plum Island Ecosystem LTER, Massachusetts, United States - WE1603-30 | ecosystem: Environmental > Aquatic > Marine > Intertidal zone >...
GAAGGTCTTCCCATGGCTATGATCGAAGCCATGAGTTGCGGATTACCGGTTGTGATTTTTGACGATGCAGATATCGGCGATATCGTTCGTAACGGAGAAAACGGGATTCTATTGGACCTAGGGGATGTGGAGGGATTTGCCGCTGCTGTGAAGCAACTGCTAGATAATGATGATTTGCATAAACGGTTATGTGAGGGGGCCTTGGCAATAAAAAGGGAATGCAAAAATGAGTATTCACTGGAGGGAATCATGGGGATTTGGAAGCAGGTCCTGACAAGGTGTGAAGGATGAAGGGGGGCCGCAATGAAACAAGAGGGTTTCCTGCCAGGATGCAGTCGTTCAGAAGGTTGATGAAGCAAGGAATTGAAAAATGAGTGGCAAAGAGACCAACGCCGCTACCAAACAGATGAGATCAAATGTCGCTCCTGGACACTCTGTTGTGTTCGAGGCAAAATCCGGTTGGCGATTCATAGATTTCCATGAACTGTGGGAATATCGAGATCTCTTCTATTTTCTGATCTGGCGCAACATCAAAGTGCGCTATGCCCAATCTGTTCTGGGCGTGGGCTGGGCCATCATCCAACCTGTCTTTTCCATGATCGTCTTCACCATAGTCTTCGGCAAGTTGGCTAAAATCGGATCTGAGGGCGTGCCTTATGCGATTTTTAGCTATACGGCTCTGGTGCCGTGGACGTATTTTTCCAATGCCCTTACTCAATCCGGCGCCAGCCTCGTTGGTGCTTCTGGAATGATCAGCAAAGTCTATTTCCCTCGTCTCATTATACCCATGTCGCCGGTGTTGGATAAGCTGGTTGATTTTGGGATTTCCCTCATACTACTTGTTGGTCTGATGGTTTGGTTTAAGATCGCACCGACCATTTGGGTTTTGACATTGCCGTTGCTCATTCTACTGATGATGCTGACCGCTGCTGGACTGGGTATGTGGCTAACCGCCTTGGCAGTCCAGTACCGTGACGTCAATTATGGGATGAAATTTGCCGTTCAACTTTTGATGTATGCATCGCCGGTGGTCTATCCGGCCAGTCTGGTTCCGGATCAATTCAGGCTGTTGTATGGACTCAATCCAATGGCCGGTGTGATTGAGGGGTTCCGGGCCGCTTTACTGGGGACACGTCCCATGCCTTGGGATTTGATCGCGGTAGGCAGTGTTACAGCTCTCGTGGTGGCTGTCAGTGGCGCGTTCTATTTTCGCCGCACGGAAAGAGTCTTTGCCGACGTTGTATAGGAGGAAGAGGGAATATGTCTGAGATTGCCGTCCGTGTAGAAAACGTGTCCAAACGCTACCGGATCGGTATGAAAAATGAGATGCCCGACAGTTTCGTCGGTGCCATGGTTGACTTTATCAAACGGCCCTTAACAAACCTGAAACGTCTCCAGAAGCTTTCTTCCTTTGATCAGCATAGTGATGACTGTGACGATATTATATGGGCACTTAGAGACGTCTCTTTTGAGGTGAAGCGAGGGGAAGTCGTCGGCATCATTGGCAGAAACGGGTCGGGGAAGAGCACACTCCTTAAGATCATCTCTCGGGTTACAGAGCCGACCAAAGGCCGAGGAGAGACCAAGGGGCGCATCGGATCACTTTTGGAGGTTGGAACAGGGTTTCATCCTGAGTTGACAGGTCGAGAAAATATCTACCTTAATGGTGCCATCCTCGGCATGAAGAAGGCTGAGATTGATCACAAGTTTGACGAGATAGTGGACTTTTCTGGAGTCGAAAAATTTATTGATACACCAGTGAAGCGATATTCCAGTGGAATGAGGGTCCGGTTGGCCTTTGCAGTGGCTGCCCACGTGGAGCCAGAAATCCTCCTTATTGACGAAGTTCTGGCTGTTGGAGATGCTGCTTTCCAGAAGAGGTGCCTGGGAAAGATGGAGGATGTGGCGTCAGAAGGTCGGACTATAATATTTGTGAGCCATAACATGACTGCTGTACAGAGTTTGTGCGGGCGAGTAATATGGCTTGATGATGGAAGGGTTATAGAGGAAGGAGGGTCCGACCTGGTAGTGTCTAACTACTTACAGGCGTCCTTCAAGACATTAACAGAACGATTGTGGGATGACATTACTATCGCCCCAGGAAACGATCGTGTGCGGTTGCACCTGGCCCGAATACGGCCAGAGAAGGGATCTCCATTAGATCGAATCAGCATTCGAACCCCGCTGTTGATGGAATTTGAATACTGGAACTTGGAGCCAGCTGCTCACCTGAATTTGAGTGTATGCTTGTACAACGAAACAGGGGTTATGGTTTTCAACACTGCCCCAGTTCACGAACGTATGTGGCAAGGCCGCCCTTTTCCAGTAGGCCTGTTTCGGAGCCAGTGTCGTATTCCGGGTGACTTGCTCAACGACGGGATGCATCGGGTTCAGTTATCTGTTGTTAAAGACCAAGGTGTCCATATCTTTCGCGAAGATGAGGTCTTGGTTTTCGAAGTGCAGGACTCCATGGAAGAGAGAGGCTTTTGGCACGGCAAGTGGCCTGGTGCTGTACGACCCAACATAGAGTGGTGCACCGAATTACTTAAAATCAATGAGTGAAGTCTTTCAGAGATGGCGGGCCTTGCTAATTGGCGGCGAAAGAATCCAATCCTTTATAGGAATAAACGAAAAGGCGTAGCAGAGATGTTTCACATTGAAGTCACTACATACTGCAATCAATTGTGCATTTTTTGTTACAGAAACGTTGTGGAAAAAAAGATGGCTGCGGGGCAAACAATCCCAGAACATGAGAAGTTAAATCAGCACATGGACTTTGACCTATTTCAATCCCTTGTCATCAAAATTCGGAACTTTTCCGAAAAAAACAATATCCCCAAAAATATCATCGTGCATGGTCTAGGAGAGCCAGTCCTGTGGCCCCACTACAAAAAGGGGATCCAGATGTGCAGGGACCTCGGGTTTGAAACTCAGCTCTTTACGAATGGCCTTTTTTTGACGAAAGAATGGTGCCACTTTTTACTGGAGAACATCACAGAGAAGCTGAAGGTGTCCGTCAATGGCCTTACTGGCGAAACCCTTGAGGCCGTGACAAAGACGAGGCGTTCGCGCAGGACCATAGATAACTGCAGAATGCTTGTCAGGGTTGCAAGGGAGAAAAAGACCCGGCCCAGACAGATCATTTTTGGGTTTGTCAAATGCAAGGAAAACGAGCACGAAGTGGAGGAATTTAGGAAGCTTTGGGAGAAGGACAGAGACATTGTGGATGTTATGACTCCGAATGCGATTAATTTTGACGTTGAAAAAGCAACAGCCTCACCTGATGTCAGAGGGGTTTGTCCGGCTGGGATTGGACCAGCTAGGCTTAGAGTCGTAATTGATGGAACCCTTCACCCTTGTTGCCATACAAACGAGTTGGTTTTAGGAGACCTTAAGAAACAATCTATTGATGAATGTTTGGAAGGTCCCATGTTCAAGAAGCTACTGAGCCTGAACCAGCAAGGAAGGCTTGGAATGGAGCCAATCTGCAATGTGACATGCCTTGCCGGGTCGAGAAAGTATTCGGAAGGACGTCAAAGAAGGGGTGGCTTAAGGCGTGCATTCCGAGGTCTCCATAGAGCATGTGACATTTTTCGATGAGGTTGAGACCGATCGATGGATCTGGTCGGCAGAGAGTCAAAAAATCGTGAAAAGAATCCTTCCCCCAATTATCTTATCCGTGTTTTCTCCCCTTAGGATTTGCAGAAGGGCGACTCGCAGATTTTTGGATGCCCAGCCTGAACCTTTGAAGGAAGCAATCCTAGCTCTGTGGAGCGAAATCCAGATTGTTAGAATAACTCATAAGAGTAGGACGGAGTTCAGAAAACTAAATGGTATGAAAGGGCTGAAGGTGCACCTGGGTTGCGGCAGAGACATCAAACCTGGGTGGGTGAACGTTGATCTTAGGCCAAAAGCTTTGTTGCAGAAAGACCTTAATGAGTATGCGGACACGATTTTTGTCCAACACGATCTTCGAATGGGACTGCCACTCGACGAAAACAGTTGTGACTTTATCTATTCTTCTCATTATTTTGAACACATGTCCTATCAGGATGGATTAAGGTTGATGTATGATTGTTATCGAACATTGGAACCAGGCGGAAGGTTCCGAATTGTTCTACCCAATATGAAGGAACTGTTCAGTCGTTATCTTGAAGGAGACGCCAAGTATTTTGAATTGATAGACATCTACAGATATTACCCGGAAATGGAACCGGAGACTCGGACTCTAATAGACTATCTTAACCATGCCGCCTATCAACTTGGACAACATAAGATTATGTATGATGAAGAAAAGGTGACGCAAGTCTTACGTAGTATTGGCTTTAACTCTGTCGCGGTGACGGCATTTATGGATGATGTTGATTCAGATAGGCCACTGCGAAGACAATATTCCTTTTATGTAGAAGCTGCCAAATAATCCTTTATGTGTCTTGAAGATGCATTACGAATGAATCCATTATCCGCTCCTACCGGAACCCTAGAGTATAAAAGCCGATGCCCATAGAAACTTAGGCGCGAGAGTAGAAAGCCGGTGGGTAGCCCTTGAAGGTTGTTTGGTTGGGAGTTCTCTGTACACTTTTGTCAACACCGTCGGAATTACTCCGGAGGCCCGAAATTCGTGTGATTAAAGGGGGAGCTTAGTGTTAAGAAAAAGGGAACTGCGATCTGACGAAAGGGCAATTGTTCAGAAATCGTTGAAAGAGGATTCATGAAATGTCTTGTTTGTGAAAGCGAGATGTTTCCATATGTTGTGAAAGACTTTTCTAAAGTATGCGGGCTTGGCAAAGTCGATTACTCGTGCTGTGAGGGATGGGGTCTGGCAGTGGCAAAAAATATTTACGAAATGTCTGGTTAGGCATGGTGCGATTTGAATCATCGATACCATTCGTCTTCCCATGGAAGCGAGTTTTGCGAGGATGATCCACATTGGGTTTCTAGACTAGATGCGCAGGCTGGTGTCCTTTTTACACTGGGTGAGGAGAGAATTCTGAATACAGAACGGGCCTAAATTGACTATGGATGCGGCGATGGTAAGCTATTAGACATTTTGGGTGAATGTGGACTCCCGGTCCTTCGCTTCGATCATTTCATGGGCAAGGAACAAGATGGTTATGTAAGTAAAAAGAGCCTCTCGGACAGATACATTGTTGTGATCAACACATCTGTTTTCGAACATGCTCGAGAAATTGAAACACTTGATGAAATTGCGGAATTGGTAGACGAGGACGGCGTGCCGGCCTTGCACGTTCTGGTGCCAGAGTCTGTTCCAAGAGACCCTCCCTGGTTCTACCTGCTCCCAGTTCACTGCACTCTACCAATAAGAGTATGCAGATTCTCTTAGGGCGATGGGGTTTTGCGGTTTCTGTCTAGCATGTCCCATCACGCATCTGGTTTTGGTTTCGTCGCGATACCCGGACTGTTCGGGATTTTGTCAAATGGCAACTTCGCCAGGCCCATGAAGATTACCACATCGAACAAGGGTTCATGGATTATTGGAAATGATTTAAAATTCATGAGGCGATTTTCAAAAATCATTCGAAGTAAGGCGTCAGTGGCGAGACAGAACAAAATGGCATGGTTGCTCTTTTCTGGTTGGCATTGTTTGGGTGGGCTGTCAGGTACCGAATACACGTTACTAAGGAGAACATTTCATACCAGACATTAAAATCGCAAAAATGGCAATAACAGCAAAATCTAAGTTTTTACATGTCGGGTGGGTTTTGTACTCCTCAGTAAAGTCAATAAGGAGTTCGCGTTCTTTCATCTTGAACGTTTCTGAAGGATGGTGTGCACAGCCAATTGAGGTGGGAATTACATGGGACAGGGAAAAGTAGTGATCATAGGTGCCGGTGGGTTCGCAAGGGAAGTATTAGACGTATTTGACGCCATCAATGCTGTTGAAACGCGCTTCAAGGTCCTTGGATTTATCGTCGACCCTCAGTACGGAAGAGCCGGAGAGTATGTCAACGGCAAACCAATATTGGGAGGCTTTGACTGGCTTGCCAAGAAGGCACAAGATGTGAAAGCAATATGCAGTGTAGGGGCCTCGGAACACCGATTTGGATTAGTCAAACGAGCGGAGGAAACGGGTGTCCGTTTCTGCAGTGCGGTTCACCCAAGGGCTGTCCTGACAACTTGGGTGAAGATTGGATATGGCAGTGTCATCACAGCTGGTTGCATTTTGACGAATCAGATTCAAATAGGAAATCATGTCCACATTAATCTGAATTGTACAGTTGGGCACGATGCCGTGATTGAGGATTTCGTGACTTTGGCTCCAGGTGTCAACATTTCTGGCAGGGTGGTCCTTCAGCAAGGGTGTTATGTCGGGACGGGCGCCAATATTATCGAAGATAGAGAGATCGGTGCATGGTCTATCGTTGGGGCTGGAGCCACCATTGTGAAAGATGTGCCGGGAAATGTTACAGTGGTCGGGAGTCCAGGAAAAGTGATCAAGAGTAGGCTTGAGGGATGGCACCTGGCACGGAATAACCATTGAGGAGGTTTTGTGCTTTCTGAATTTGTGAGAAAAGTCAAGTCATTTGCCCTAGCCCGTGTTCTGATGACTGCTATAGAGTTGGACCTCTTTCGCCACATTCAAAAAAAGTCCTTGTGCAGAGAGGATCTATTGGATCGATTAGGTGTGGCAGACAGTCCAATTCTAGATGCGTTTTTTGAGGTGTTGGTAAATTTTAAAATTCTATCGAAGGAGGGCGGGAGGCTGGCCCTTGCACCTTTGGCTAAATCGGTCCTACCCGCTTATGAGAGCATAAGAAGTTGGAACAGAGAAATGGAGTTATTCTACGCGTCGTTGGCTGATCTGCCTCAACTTCTAAGAACCGGGCGAGCCGATAATTCTGCTCTCTCGAATTACTGGGCCTATAAGAAGGCTGCTAGCAGAAAAGAGCTCAGTACAAATGAAGTTGGTGACTATTCCTCTGTGATGGATGCTTCACAGGAACAGTTGAGCAAAACAATATTGGATACATATGACTTTTCTGGTCATGAACGCATCATTGAGTTTGGAGGTGGATATGGTCGACTGGCAATAGCACTGGTTGAAAAATATGGACATCTAAAAATTACCGTTGCGGACCTCCCCGCAGTGTGCGACAGAACACGCAGTTTTGTTGATGATGCCGGGCTTGGAGAAAGAGTTAAATGCCTTCCGGTGGATTTCTTCACAGACGGGTTACCTAGCCAATCTGCTGATGCCTTAATGTTTGTCAGAGTTTTGCACGACTGGAATGATAATGACGTCATTCAGCTCCTTGAAAGAACGAAAACGTGTCTCAAATCAAGGGGGACAGCACTCATTATTGAACCCATGATCGATGATAGCGAAGCAGTGAACCCTAGCTCTGTTTTGTCCTCCCTAATGGTTTCGCTACTTGGCGGCAGACGAAGAAGTGTCCAAGAGTATATTGGCATGTTGAAGTCTGCAGGCTATGGAGAGTCTAGTTGTCTGGATTGCGGACTATCTATTTACAGAATAGTCTTCGCACGTCTTGAGGAATCAGCTGTCTGACATGTGGAGCTCGTAGTGAAAACTGCTCTCTCCGATCTAGCCATATTTGGAGGGACTCCTGCATTTGCCAAGCCGTTACACGTTGGTCGTCCGAATCTTGGCAATCGGGAGGTATTCCTAAGAAGACTGAAACAGCTGTTGGATACCCGATGGCTTACCAATAGAGGTCCATTTGTTCAAGAATTCGAACAGCGAGTCGCCGATTTTCTGAAAGTCAAACACTGTGTTGCTATGTGCAACGGAACTGTTGCGTTGGAGATTGCTATTCGGGCTCTCGGTCTTTCTGGAGAGGTTATTGTACCAGCATTCACTTTTGTTGCAACGGCCCATGCGCTTAAATGGCAGGAGATCACGCCGGTCTTTTGTGACATTTCCCCAAAGACACGAACTATTGATCCCTCGCAGGTGGAGCGGATGATTACGCCGAAAACTACGGGTGTCATAGGCGTCCACACATGGGGAATCCCTTGCGACATAGAAGCACTAGACAGAGTGGCGCGCAGACACAAGCTGACACTTCTGTTTGACGCCGCCCATGCCTTCGGATGCTCCTATAAAGGGACCTTAATTGGAGGTTTCGGCAACGCCGAGGTTTTGAGTTTCCACGCAACGAAGGTATTGAATACGTTTGAAGGCGGAGCGGTTGTGACGAATGACGATGAACTGGCTGGTAAGATGAGATTGATGAAGAATTTTGGTTTCTCTGGTTATGATAACGTTATCTACATCGGTACCAACGGCAAAATGAATGAAGTGTGTGCGGCTATGGGACTCACCGGGCTGGAAGATCTGGACGGCTTTGTTGCAAGTAATCGGCGGAACTATACGCAATACAACGCGGAACTGAAAGGAGTACCTGGGGTCCAACTTCTAACATACGACGAAGCAGAAAAATGCAATTACCAATATGTTGTGGTGGAAATCGACGAGGCAGTCACGCATGTTAGTCGGGACCAGTTTGTCCGGGTCCTTCACGCAGAAAACGTGTTGGCTCGGCGATACTTCCATCCGGCGTGTCATCGGATGGAACCCTACCGATCTTACCTCCCCCGTGCTGGTCTTCTCCTGCCCGAAACCGAGAGGCTGTCCAGACGTGTGTTGTGTTTGCCGACGGGCACAGCAATTGGTGTCCGCGAAACAGGTGCAATCTGCCAATTCATAAGGCTGATTATTAAACATGGGCAGGAGGTCGCTTTGAGGCTACACTCCGATCAGGCCCAGAACAAGGAAGGGGAAGCGGTTAGCGGACGAACCATATGAAGCCTACCATCATCGTGTTTTCTGGTATTCGTGGAACATCTCCAGTCTGGGGGCTGGGCAGTCTGGCGCGAGCATTTGAGAGGCTGGGCTACAGGACAGTCACGATGGCATCAGATGACCCTGGAATTAAAGAGAAGATCAGAACTCTCGTTTCCGAAGAGGATGTCAGATTCATCCTTTCCCATAATTTGACGGGATGGAATATCAAATACGAGTCTGGGGGAAAGCGCCACTTTTTCTACGACTTCTTTGACAAATGGCTGGTATCAGTGATCGATACGCCACTTAACAAGATAGATCGCATCAAGCATGGGGGACATAAGAAAATCTTGTTGTTCCCAGATGGGTCTTTCTTACCATTGCTGAAGAAGGTGGCCCCAAACGGGATAGTTAGTGAACATTTGCCCATATGGGTCGTGGATGACCATCTTATTGACAGTGGAAGAAAGCATTGGAGCAAGGATGTTGGTGCCCGAAAAATAGATATCTTATGGGTTGGCAGGGTTGGTGCTAATACTGCATTCATGAAGCGTACCGCCAACATGCTTAAAAGAATAGCAACGCGCAATGTATTGAAGAAGGCGTTGTATTCTCAGAACAAACAAATCCACGATCTCTTTATTGATGCACGAAGCAGAAGCTGGTTACTCCGGAATATTGCGCCATTTAAGGCCCCCTACTCTATCGAATCACTCTATTTCCTTTGGGGTCTGTCCAATCTTGTTAGAGAAAAAAGGCGGATGAGGGTTTTGGAGGAGTTGGCATCTTTACCAGAAAGCGTGAAACTTGTTGTCGTGTCCAATAAGTCAGAGAACCTTCGGGGGATGTTCAAGTCAAGAGTTCAACTCCTGCCATTTCAGGAATGGCCAAGAGTCGTTGAACTGATGCGGGAGGCAAAGATCGTCATCAATGTCCAACCCTTTCATATCTATGGTTCGCATGAACGTTTGATGACTGCTATGGCCCATGGGGCTGCCGTGGCCACAGACAGGAACCCTTATCTGGAAGAGCGGTTCGAAGACGGCCAAGATCTGATCTTCTACGAGTTCACAAAAGGCCATCTGCGTAAGAAACTCATGGATTATTTGGAGAATATTGACCACCTCAGGTCAGTGGCACAACAAGGGGCAGAAAAGGTTCTTAAGGAAGATCTGGCCATTCATCGGGCACAGGATATCATTGCGTTGGTGAAGCGGATATCGTCTGGTGAAGCGGGGAGACGAGAGACATAAAGCAGAAATGCAGTGGGGGAAACTAGGCGTGCAGGTTGTCAGGGTCACATTGTTTAACCACGTTTTCAAAAGGCAATGCGGAATTGAAAATGCGTCGGTTGGTGACACCAAAATGGAGAAGGTATGCTGACGTCAGTTCAAGTCGGAACGTTCTGCATTGGCCATGCTCAGCCTGTTTTCATCATCGCTGAGGCGGGGGTGAATCACAATGGTGACATTGATGTGGCCTTGCGTCTTGTGCGGGAAGCCAAGCGGGTTGGTGCCGACTGTGTGAAGTTTCAGACCTTCAAGGCAGAACGGGTGGTCACAGCAGAAGCCCCAAAGGCTGGCTATCAGCTCAAGACTACGAGCCCTAAGGAGTCTCAGGTTGAGATGCTCAGAAAACTGGAATTGGATGAGTCTGCGTACCATCGGCTGTTGGATACATGCCTTAAGGAAAATATTCTTTTCTTGTCCACACCTTACAATTTAGAAGATGTAGACTTTCTGGATGGCCTCGGGGCGCAGGCATTCAAGATCGCTTCGAGCCAGGCCGTGGAACCCTATTTTCTTGAATACGTCGCCAAGAGGGGAAAACCGATTTTGCTTTCCACGGGGATGTGTACCCTTGCCGAGGTGGATCGGGCTGTCCATATGGTTCGGGGAGCGGGCAACGATCAGATCGTGATTCTTCAGTGCACAACAAACTACCCCTCGGCCATCGAGGATTGCAACCTCCGTTCAATGGTTACCATGCGTGATGCCCTTGATGTTCTGGTGGGCTACTCTGACCACACTGAAGGGTTGACCGCCGCGACTGCCTCTGTTGCTTTGGGCGCATGCGTTGTGGAGAGACATTTTACCCTAGACAAAAGCTTATCTGGGCCGGATCATTCAAGTTCCTCAGATCCTGAGGAGTTTGCCGCCTTGGTGAGGCAAATCCGTGAAGCCGAATTGGCTCTGGGCTCAAGTGTGAAATACCCTTCTGATATTGAGCGAAAGAACGCTGTTGGCATGCGACGCAGCATTGTTGCAAAAGAGAGAATTCCATATGGACAAGTCATATCAGAGGAAATGGTTACCTTTAAGCGTCCAGCTACGGGGTTGAGACCGAATCTGCTGCCTGAACTCGTGGGCCGGATTGCAACATGTGATATCGAACCGGATCAGATGTTATCTTGGGAGATGGTTGGTGCGAAACAGGCAGATTAGCATCTTTGAACTGGCAGCCCATCATGGTGAAAAGCTTTCTCGAATGCTGTCTTCAGATAGGCCAGAATATGGACAATACTTCCATCCGTTTTCTTTTACACCTGGCTCCCTGAATGCGCTCCTATCTGCTGCTCAACAAGATCAGTATTGGGGAATAAGGTGTGGAGAAAGCCTTGCTGGCTTTTTCATGCTGCGAGGATGGGATGAAGGGTTTGACCGCCCTGCATTCGGTGTCTACATCGCCGAAGCGTTCAGCCATCAAGGTCTGTCTAAGCTGGCTTTTCAGTATGCCTTGAGTTGGTGCCGACTGAATAATGTAGAGGTAGTCATGCTCAAAGTCCACCCTGAAAATACGCATGCCCGGCAGGTCTATGAGCAGGAAGGATTCGAGTTCCTTGGGATGTGTCCAGAAACTGGGCACCGCATTCTTGAGAAACGATTGGATTAGGCTGTGGAAGCGTACATATCGACGGGCGCCTTTTGTTTCAACGAGTTGACCAAAATCATTGATTTTAGCATCAACCACGGCATTGACCACATCGAATTGAGTTCTGGAATTGCCTATCAGCCAAATCTGCTTAACCAAGTTAGAGACACCAATAAGACCCGGATAAACTACCTAATCCATAACTATTTCCCCCCTCCGGAAGAGCCGTTTGTATTGAATTTAGCGTCGCCTGACCGGCAGACTCGAAAACGCAGTCTGGAGTTATGTCATAGAGCCATAGACCTGACCAGCACGCTGGGGGGTCCGTTTTACAGTGTGCACAGTGGCTTTGCGTTCGATATGCCGCCGGACTTTTTGGGCAACCCCAGAGCCCAGAGACAAATATCGAAGAACGCCTGCATTCCTTATGATCAAGCTTATGACATCTTTGCAGAAAACGTCATCAACTTGACGAGAGATGCCGGGTCTAAAGGAGTGCAATTTCTGATTGAGAATAACGTTGTCTCACCCTTCTATATCAACGACCATAATCGCAGGGCATTACTAATGGCTTCTGCTGATGAGATCGTGCAGCTAATAACTGATGTCGACGATTCAAATCTTGGGGTCTTGGTAGACGTAGGACACGTGAACGTGACTGCTAATGCCCTTGGTTTCCGTCGGGAGCAATTCATAGACACATTGGCTCCGCACATCGGCGGATTCCATCTGAGCGATAATAACGGCCGGACCGATCAGAATCTTCCATTCGGTAAGGATGCGTGGTTTCTGCCCCTGTTAAGAGATTTCCTGAATGTTCCTATTGTCATCGAAGCCTATCACCTGTCCTGGACACAGATGGAACGACTATATCAAATCTTGGATGTTTTGGCGGCTTGATGTTCTGCCCTGACCGGAGGTTTCCGTATGCCCAGAAACGTCAGTGCCAATCTACTTGGCACGTCAGCAACACTGAGGGATGTCCTCACCGTACTGAATAAGGGTGTCTTTGGAGTCGTGTTTATTGTCGATGACGACGGTGTCATGCAGGGCCTGTTCACGGATGGAGACGTAAGGAGGGCTCTGCTTGCCGGGCAGTCGCTTTCCCACCCGGCAGAGCGTGCCATGAATCGCAATTTTGTTGCCGGTAGCACCGAATTGAGTCGGCGAGACAACATTCGCTTATTGACCGAAACTGTACGCCACTTGCCGATCCTTGACAAACAGGGCCGGCCGGTGGATATGATCTCCTGGGCTCAAATTTGGCGTCTCCCAGTGATGGAACCTTCACTGGGTGGAAATGAGTTGAAATATGTAAGTGATTGTGTCGTCTCCAACTGGATTTCCTCTCAGGGCGAGTATGTCAGGCGATTTGAACAAGTATTTCGGCAGTATGTGCCGGTTGACTTTGCCCTGAGCACCACCAATGGCACAGCAGCATTGCATCTTGCATTGGCGGGACTTGGGATCGGCCCCGGTGACGAAGTCATCGTGCCGGATTTGACCTTTGGAGCGTGTGCCAACGCTGTCATTCATTGTGGGGCTAAACCTGCCTTTGTGGATGTCGATTTGAACACATGGACTGCCGATCCGTCGGCGATTGAGGTCAAGATCACAGAACGAACCAGAGCTATCATGCCCGTCCATCTATATGGCCACCCCTGCGATATGGGTCCTGTCCGAGACATCGCCGCCCGTCACAACCTGTTCATCATTGAGGATTGTGCCGAGGCTCTAGGGGCAGAGCACGAGGGGCGCAAGGTGGGCAGCATGGGAGACGCCGGTTGTTTCAGTTTCTTTGCCAATAAGGTCATCACAACAGGTGAAGGTGGGATGGTCACCACGAACGACCGGCGCCTATATGAGAAAATGCTCAGTTTGCGCGATCACGGCATGTCGAAGGAAAATCGTTATTGGCACCTCTATCCAGGTTTCAACTATCGGATGACGAATCTGCAGGCTGCTATCGGGCTTGCTCAGATGGAACGTATTGAGGATTTCCTGGAATACCGATTGAGGGTTGTAAACCGGTACAACCAACACCTGCGCGACGTCAAGGGCATCATCCTCCCGCCTTCTGCTGAATGGGCGAAGAATGTCTGCTGGCTCTATTCCATCGTGGTCAACGAGCAAGAAACCGGCGTTGAACGCGATACGATTGCTGCAGGACTGGCCGAGCGAGGCATTGAAACACGCCCTTTTTTCTACCCATTGCATGTTCAACCGCCATATCGATCAAGTGAGACAGACTTGTATCCCGTTACTGAGTGGCTGGCGCTCCGTGGGCTCAGCTTGCCGACAGCTAACGATATCCCGCTCGAAGAGGTGGACCGAGTCTGCAATACCATCAAGACAATTGTCAGTGATGCACGCCTGGTGCAACAACATATGACACGTGCGTAAGCTGGACCCGGGAGGAGTGCACTGGTGAACAAGACAATCTGTGTCATACCGGCCAGGGGCGGATCCAAACGAATTCCGCGCAAAAACCTGCTTCGCTTGGCCGGTAAACCTCTATTGGCCTATTCCATCGAAGCAGCAACAGGAGCGGGAGTTTTCGAAGATGTCGTTGTTTCCTCTGACGACGAAGAGATACTGGCTTTGGCAGACTCATTGGGCGTTGTCCCCGACCGCCGACCTGAACGGTTGAGTGGAGACGAAATACATTTTGTGGAGGTCATAGAAGAATATCTACTGCGACCCGAGGTTAGACAAGAGTATCAAAATATTTCATGTATGTTGCCCACCTGCCCATTCCGCACAGTCCATGACGTGTATGTGGCTCATGAGCTGTTCGTCCGACAGGCTCCTGACGTATCTCTGATTGCAGTAACAGAATACGATTTTCCACCACAGCTTGCCCTGGACCTGGCTGAAGATGAAATGACCCTTTCTATGAGAGATCCTGATACCTACCGTCGCACGACACGCAGCCAGTCTCTGGGTAAGGCCTATCATCCCAACGGGGCTATCTACCTGGCCACGGTTGAAGGCTTCCTTCGTGAACAGACGTTTTTTGCCGATCCGATAATAGGTTATGTGATACCCCCGAGTCGCTCTTTCGACATCGACTATCCTCACCAGTTTTGGATAGCGGAATGCATGATGAAAGAACTGGAGAAAGACCAATGAGGTGATGTCCGCATGCCTTCTAAGCTGAAAGAGAAATTTCTTCAAGAAGTAAGGGGACCGATTTTTCCTATTCCAACCCCATTTACTAAACAGGGTGATATACACTACGAAGGCATTGAGAAATATGTACGTTTTCTCTTGGGGAAAAAAGTCCGGGTACTTATGGTGACAGTGGGCACTAGCCGGTTCGATGTTCTGACGGTCGATGAGATGAAGAAGGTCAACGAGAGGGTTGTCAGGGCTGCTGGGCGAAGAGCTATTACCATAATGACTACGCCCACAAATGGTCCCACCTCTCAAAGCGTTGACTTCGCCAGACACGCTGAAAACATGGGTGCCGACGGCATCCTGGCTGTTTATCCGGAACGATACTACACAGATGATGACTTGTTTCATTTCTTTGAGGACATAGCCAGTGCCTGTTCCATCGGCATTTTGATTCACCTCATGCCTATCCGGGCCGGACGTTCCGGCGTTGCACCGCAAGTGCAGTATTCTCCTGAGCTGGTGGAGCGAATTGCTGCCATTGACAATGTGGTCGGTATCAAGGAAGAGAGCCACGACCAAGGGCTCGCTTACAAATATAACCGTCTAATAGGCGATCAGATTGTTGTCATCGGCGGGGCCGGAGGAATGCGCGCATTCTTAACAGCATATGAATGGGGACAGCCGGCGTACCTGGTGGGCGTTGGGAATGTTGTACCGGAGATTGAATTGGAATTCTTTTCTGCCCTGGAAAGAGGTGACTATGAAAGAGCACGTCGGATTGTCTTTGAAAAGGAGGAACCTTTTTTCGAGGCCGCAGTGGAAGTTGGTTGGCATCTTGCGCTGAAGGAAGCCATGGAGTCCAAAGGGTTGATGGAAGCCTGGGAACGACGGCCCATGGCGAGGCTTTCTGACCATGATCAGAAGCTAATCCATGAGAAGGCATCTTCTCTTTGAGATGGCAATGGAATCACACACCCAACACCTTGTTGGGAGGAGCTTCAATCAGGATGGGAAGAATGCAATGCGTGAAACAATCAGAATAGGTGAGAAGCTCATAGGTAGCTCTGAATCCGTCTACGTTATCGCCGAAATGGCCTGCGCTCACGACGGGGATGTCGACAAGGCCAAGGGACTGATTGACGCTGCGGTTTCCGCTAAGGCTGATGCTATCCAGCTGCAATTCTTTTCGAGAAAAGACCTAATGACGCCTTCCCACGAAGCCTATAATTTGCTTGGAACGCTTGAGTTTTCCCAACAAGAATGGAAAGAAATCTATCAATATGTAAGACGAAAGGACATTCAGATCTTTGCTTGTGCTTATGATGTGCCCAGCGCTGAACTGGTCATTCAGCTGGGTGTCGACGGCATCAAGCTCAACTCATCTGATCTCTCCAACCCCGATCTTTTGGAAATAGTAGCGCGGTCAGGCCTCCCATGCACCATAGGTACAGGCGCGTCCACGACTGAAGAGATTGCCGAGGCGGTGGAGACTTGCCTGAGAAACGGTGGAGACCAAATTATTCTGATGCACGGGGTTCAGAACTTCCCGACGGCAATCGAGCATGCCCAGATCAATAGAATCAGAATGTTAAAAGCCCTTTTTCCTTTCCCGGTAGGGTACCAGGACCACACTGATGCTTCACACCCGTTTAGCAGAGTGGTCGATTTGCTGGCCATAGGCGCTGGGGCATGTGTAATTGAAAAACACATTACCCTGGATCGTTCCGAGAAAGGCACTGATCACCAGGCGGCATTGGAACCAATGGAATTGAAAAAATTTGTCCAGACAATCAAGAAAGCGGAGCGTGCTATGGGGTCCAACAGGATATTGCCGTTGAGTCAAAACGAGAAGAACTACCGAAAGTTCCAGAAAAAGAGTATTGTTTCGGGCTGTGAAATCAAAAAGGGACAATTAGTGACAAAAGAAATGATACGATTTATGCGCTCTGAACCGGGATTGTCGCCTCATCAGGCAGACAAGATTGTTGGCAGAGCCACGAAAAGAAATATTAGACAATTTGAAAACATCCTGCCTGAAGACCTTGAATAGAGACCCCCTGACCAACCTACCTTTGGAACAGAATTAGCATTCTACATGTTGTCTGTGAGTCTAGCGACAAGGCTCTGTCTCATGTGATTGCTTTGGCTTTCAGAAGAGCAATTCACGAGAATCAGAAAATGGTTTTCGGTGGCTTATAGGGCCGATTTATGGAAAATCTTAAGAAAGGGCTGAGAAGGCGATTGAAAATCTGGTGGAACGGACTGGGTGTGCTTCGTCCCTGTCGAGGAATGAAAGATAACAACATTGTGCACCTGCAAACCGTGCAAGTCGACCACATGGGTAGTCTGGTGACGTAGGAATGAAAGTTCTTTATATTGCCCGCGAGCCTAATGTTGCAACGCTGTTCGTCCCAATCGCAACGGCCTTCAAGAAAATGTACCCTCACAGTGAGCATGTTTTAATTGATCCCTCCCGTGTATTTCCAAAAAGCAGACTTGAAGGTACGGTCTCGCCTGCAGAGCATTTCCTTCGGCACGGTTTTAAAGCGGAGATCCTTGATTTCTATGATTTTGACGATCTGACCAGCCTGGATGAAAAGCACAAGCTCTACCTTTTTCATATGAGGCTATTTGAGCACCGCCGGCCGTCTGCTATTGTAGTCCCCCATGAGATGGGACCGTCATTTTTTGCTGTCCAGGCTGCAAGGCTTATGGAAATACCAAGCTGTCATGTCCAACACGGCATCTGGGGACCGATGAAATACGACGGGTATTATGACCTTCCAGAATATGTCCCCAAGAAAACAGACCAACAGCATCCTTCGGGCAGTTTCTTACTAAGGAAACAATTGCAAATCCTGTCAGCCGAATACGATCTTATCAAACAAGCATCGGCATTTTTGAAACAGCGATTGGCTTCTATGACGGAAAAGAAGGCTAGCCAGGCACGTAAATTGAAGATTCCGGAGGAACTCTTGCCATATCGAAACCAGTTGATCGACCCCCAAGATGCCTATCCCATCCATGCAGATCATATGCTGGTCTACGGCCCTTACTACAAGAGACAACTGAGGGAAAAGAGACCTGATGTGGACGAGGACAAAATCCATGTGATTGGCTATTTGAGAGGGGATACATTTTACAACAAACCTCTTGATTCACAGGAGACAGTCTATGAAAGATATGGATTGAAAATGGATGGTCGCCTTGCGTTATATTTCTATTCCCCTTTTCAGGAACTCCCACAATATTACCAAGTGCAATACCATCCGAACGATGCATTGACGGATGCGATTGGCATGCTGAAACAGATGGACAACAGAATGAATGTTCTTGTGCTCCTTCATCCAAATCTGCGGTTTGAGCATTACCGGAACGAAATCACACAGCTCGTTAGGAAAAATAGGTTCGACAGAATAGTGGTAGATAGAGCCCACGACGATCATTTTTCGCTCTTCAGACTGGCATCCGTTGTCATTGGGGTCAAGTCAGGTGCACTATATGAAGCCATGTTGGCCCACGTGCCTGTGGTAGCCCAAACCTACGTGCTTTCCAAGATTCATGATCCTCAACACATAGAGGGGGGGGCTGTGGCTGCCGTTCTGTCGTCTAGGCACCTGGGTGTACAGATAGAAAGAGTGCTAACAGACAATACGTTTCAGGAAAGAATGTATGATAACCAGGAGATGGTCTGCCGTGATGTTTTGGGACCGTTTGATGGGAAGTGTGGGGAACGAGCAGCGGCTGTTCTAGCAAACTTGATTAGAAAAGCTGACAGCTTTGCTAGGCCTGACAAGAATATTGGTGAACGAGCTCCATGAACTGCTGGTCAAAGCCTCTTTGCCTTCTATTGTTCCTTTTCAGGCTACAGGGACATTCACGATTCTCAATGGCGGAAAGCATTTTGACGATTTGAAGGAACTGTCTTTTTCACTTTCTGGTGACTCGTTCAGTCATGTAAGGTCCTGGGGTAAATGAAGAGATTTCCTTTTGTGTCGGTTGTAGTCCCAACTCTGAGTTCTCCAGAGCGCACCAGAAAATGTATTGAGGCATTACTTGTACAGAGTTATCCGAAAGACCGGTATGAAGTGATAGTCATTGACAACGGTTCTACTGACCATACGCCCAGTATAATCCAAAAATATCCCGTCATATGCCTAAAGGAAGACGGCTTTAGGAGTCCATATGCAGCTAGGAATAGAGGTGTTAGGCACGGGCGGGGCGAAATCATCGCCATGACGGATGTGAATTGCACACCCGTGCCCACATGGCTGGAGGAAGGGGTTAAGTCGATGCGAATGGAGGGCGCAGATCTTGTTGGGGGAAAGGTCACCTTCACTTTTTCGGCAAAGAGGACAGCGGCAGAATGTTTCGATTCGGTCAGCAATGTGAAGATGAAAAGCAGCATTGAAAAGCGTGGGGTTGCCAAAGGCGGAAACTTGTTTGTCCACAGAAGGGTTTTTGAAAGCCTCGGTTTGTTTCCAGATCGCCTGCGGTCAGGGGGGGACGTATTGTGGACAGAGAAGGCCACAAAGGCGGGTTTTAAGCTCATCTATTCGCCAGGAGCCAATGCCTTCTATCCGGCCCGAACGCTGTTGCCGCTGCTGAAAAAGAGCTGTCGAGTTGGAAAAGGACAGATGGCCCTTTGGCTTGAACAGGCGCCTTCATTCTTATCGATTATAATAAGCGTGATTCGAGGTTTTCGTCCCCCGAAGTATTCCTTCATAGGCCGAATCGTCCGGGAAAGAGGGACAAAAGAGATGCTGAAAAGGTTACCAGCTATTTGGGGTGTGAGCTGGATGTGTTCAATTGCGTCCAACATGGGTCGCACGTCTTGTGTCCTTCGGAGGATTCTTTAGAAAAATGACTGGAATCATATGGGTATCTATGCCAGTCGAGAACTGAGGTGTGAAAGCTTGAATTGGCTATGGCATAATGAGAGATTTTTCGATGGCCACGACCAGATGATGAATGAGCACACTCAAGACGCACTGACTCTTACATCAAGAATTTATGAAGCGACAAGGCTGCCGCGGTCCTTGCTTGAGGGAGTCCGACTGGTTTGGAATTGAGGAAGGTCCAGCCGCCTGAAATGCACGCATTTGTTTCCGCAATTGTACCGGTTTTCAACAATGCGGCAGGAATCCGCAACGTTCTAGACGCGCTTGTTGCCCAGTCTTATCCAAGACGTTTGTATGAAATTGTGGTGGCTGACAATGGTTCCATTGATGGCACACAGAAACTCGTCAAACAGTATTGCGAGGCCTATCCGAACCTGGTGCGCATGGTGGTCGAAGACAATATGCAGAGCTCATATGCGGCACGCAATAGGGGCCTGCGATCGGCGCGTGGTGAAATAGTGGCCTTTCTGGACTCTGATTGTATACCAGAAACCCATTGGATAAAATCAGGCGTAAGGGCGCTGCTTGAAACACCCGCATCATGCGGTGGTGGCGCCTTGGTCTTTTTTTTTAAATCAGAGCAGCCCAACATCTATGAAAGATTCGACTCTCTCCGAAAACTCAACCAGAAGGTTTATATTGAGAAGGCTGGCTTTGCTGCCACAGCGAATTTTTTCATCCGTCGAGAACTGTTTGAGGAATACGGCCTATTTCGGTCCGATCTGATATCCGGCGGCGACTACGAATTCGGGAGACGTCTCACCAACGCGGGTGAAAAAATGATTTTTATCCCGAAGGCCGTTGTTCGGCATCCAGCCCGCCGGTCCTTTCGGGCTATTTTGAAGAAGTCCAAACGGGTTGCTAAGGGACAGAGACAACTTGAGAGACTGAAACTCTTGGAACATGGAAGAATTTCCCTTCGGACTCTAATCCCGGTGAAAGATGGACCTGCATTGGAAGGCGTCGTCTCCAATCGGGCGCAACGTTTGAGGATGATACTGCTGGCCAATTTTATGAAATACTTCAATCTGATCCACCGAATTTGAGACAGGCATGAAAGATTGGCATGGATCGAAGGCGTTGGATTTCATGGCGCAAAGAGTCCTGGGGGCCATGTAACAGGTCATTTTGCTGCGGAGAAAATGGCGGGGCAAGAGTGCGGCGGGGCACATGTCACAAGATGTGATGGCGCTTACCCGTTTTGTTGGCAAATGGAAAAAGGGTATTGCAGCTTTCTTCCTTCATCGTTGATTTGGCAGGCCATGTACTGAGACGGCCTGAACAATATTTTTCGCCTGGTCACAACGGTCCTTACCATGACCGGGAAACCCCTATTCGTAACCTTGGCCACTGGCTGATAACCTTTGCAAGATGCCACGCTTGGACAGGAGAAGAAAGGTTTCGTGAAAAGGTCACTGAACTGGGAGATTGTCTTTGTTCAGACCAGTTCAGACCCTACGGGCACTCGTTCCACCATCGCAATGAACCAAGCAAAGATGGGTGCAACGGGCTAATAGGGCAAGCGTGGACATTTGAAGCATTGGCTGCCGCCGACAGCTGTTGCCAGGACACTTCATACGGGGAAACGGCTGCCCGCGTGTTTTTTCGTCACCCTTTTAGCCAGCAACATGGGCTGTGGCATGTGGTTGATATTGACGGGACGGAACTGGCCATGGACATGGCCTTTAATCACCAGCTGTGGTTTGCGGCATGTGCGTCTATGATAAGGGTGAAAAGGGAAATTCATCCCCTGATTGAAGGCCGAGTCAGGTTGTTTCTTAACAAGATTTGGGAGAATTTGAGAATCCTTGAAGATGGGCTGGTTTTTCATACGATCGAATGGCTATGGGAGCGACGGTTCGATCAGTCCTTGGCTTCCCAAAGGGGTTTGAGAAGGCGTTTGAGCGCCTTCTTCAAATCCTTTGGCAGCAGGGGGACTTCTGAGAATAGTTACCGAGAAGGTTTTCGGGAAGAGGCCATCCAAAAAATAACCTACAAGTCCATCGGGTACCACGCCTTCAACATGTATGCCTTTGCTCTTTTGAAGCAGCAGCTCCCGGAGCACCCATTCTGGGAATCATCAAAGTTCCGTACGGCTGTAGATTATATGTTACGAAAAGAGTACTGGAAAGCCTTGGATGACAACAAATACGGTTATCCTTACAATCCACCGGGATTCGAGGTGCCCTTTGCCTTGCACGTTCTCAAGGATATGAACCCAAAGGTGTTCAGGAGGCTGACTGAACAGGTCGTCAATGATCAGCTGAAAAGATGTTACGATGCGGGAAAGCGTGTGATGGCCAGGAATACGGAAGACGTGTTGACGCACAGTGCGAGGCTTTATGAAATAACCAGACTACCGAAGGATATTCTCAAAGCGATTCAAGTAGTTCATTGAGAGGAGCCACGTTGGTCTTTGTGGCTTGTTCCCGCCTTTTGAGCTCTGCCTGTGTTTCTGGTCGGCAGAGAGGGCAAAGTGTTTGGCCAAAAATGGCAGGCCGTTTCCATAGGGTAAAAAGAGGCAGATTAATCTTGTGAAACATTTCGTGGAACACGGCAGACGTATTCTATTTGCCGGAGTCAATTTGCTCGGGCCTAAACGGTTCGAATGTCCGGTTTGCGGATGGAGAGGTTTCAGCTTCTTGACATCCAAAAGAAAACTTGGGCCTGACATGAGGAGATGCCCTGCTTGCGGTTCCAAGGAGAGGCACAGACATCAGTTCTGTGCCTTCCGGTATTGGAAGCTCGGCGAAGTGCTTCGAAATGCAAGGGTCCTGCACATGGCCCCCGAAGGGCGTTTTGTCCACCTCTTCAGAGAAACGCGTGTGTATCTCCGAGCAGATCTGAATCCATGGAATCAGGCCATGCCTGTAGATGTTTGCACCGATATGACGGAAGCGGGATTCAAATCGGGTTTCTTTGATTTTGTGTATGCTTCACATGTGCTTGAACATATTGAAAACGTGGACCAGGCCATAAGGGAAATATACCGTGTGCTCAATTCCAGAGGGCGAGCCTTGCTAGATGTCCCCGTTTACGGGAGTAATACAGTGAAGCTCGTGGAGAGGGACCACGACGGACATTTGTGGCACCCGGGCACGGATGACTGGTTCAAGAGATATGAAAAGGCCGGATTCGATGTTGATTTTTTTCCGTCACAGCGGGTCCACAGGCGGTACGGTGTGGGATCCAGATCTCCTGTAACCATATGTCAGAAGGTGAGCTAGATGTATCAGGTATCTGTGATCATCCCAACACGAAATCGCTCGGCTCTCCTCAAACGTGCGCTCACCAGCGTTTTGACACAGACTTTTGAGGACCTAGAGTGTCTTGTCGTGGATGACGCCTCTACGGATGGAACCCGAGAGGTTGTTGCCGGATTCAAGGATAAAAGATTGGTCTATTTGCGTCACGATACCAAGAGACATGCTTCAGCTTCTCGGAATACGGGCATTGCCAGTGGAAAGGGGGATTTCATCGCCTTCTTGGACGACGACGATGAGTGGCTTCCCCGGAAGCTGGAGAAACAAGTATCGCACTTGTCGAATCTTCCCCCCAGGGTAGGCATGGTCTATTGTTGGATGGATTACGTGGCTCACGGGAAAATTGTTAGGGAATATCGTCCGTCACTGAAAGGAGACATATTCAGAGAGACATTGGACAAACAACCCATTGGGAACTCATCCACACTTCTTGTGAGACGCAATGTGATAGACCATGTTGGAATGTTCGACGAAACCCTTCCTCGCGGTAATGACGGGGACTTCATTCGTCGGGTGTGCCGCAAGTATCTTGTCGACCTCGTGCCAGAGGTTCTTGTTTATGTGCACGTGGGGCACGGAGGAAGGATTTCGGGCAGTTCTGCACAAGACTTACACAATGTCATCACAGGAGGGGAGACCAAGCTACGAAAATTCGGATGGGAGTTGAGAAAACTGCCCGAGGCGCACACAAATATCCTGTTAAAACTGGCTGTTACGTATCAGGTGTTGGGGAACAATCGTCAAGCCCTGTCCTGCATTTGGAGAGCAGCTAGCATCAGAGCCTGCAAGATCCGAGTATGTCGCACTGGAATCTATTTAGTTGTGAGAGCGATGAGAAATCGACTGAAAAAGACTGGTCGGGGACTGTACGATTCATTACCTGTGTCGGCAATAGAGCCCATTAAAAGAATTCGCCATAAGTCTAGTTACTTGCTTGGAGTAAAGCTCCCTATATTGAGGCGACATCTTCATGAGAACTGGGCCACCCTCAGCCGAGTGGGACGACGTAGTGAGGCCAATCGTCCACGTGTTGTTTACATAACCGGAATGCCTCGCACAGGAACCAGTCTAGCAAAGAACTACATGGGTGCCCACAGGGGACTCGAGGTCATGAGGTTCCAACGGTACGGTTTTGTGCATGCTTGGCAATTCTCAAGGAGAACGGAAAACATCGTGGTGGATAAGGCCACACATTATATCCACAGTGTTTGGAAGATCTATCGTGCCTATGGGAATTCTGTCGCTTTCTACTGTCTGATTAGGGATCCCAGAGATGAACTGGCGAGCCTCCTTGAGACTGATAAACACCGAGAGGTTTACAGAGACCAACGTTTTTGGAAACAGTGGGCCAGGACTTATGAGAGATACTTGGAATTTGCTGCATTTCAAGGAAGCCCCAGCCTGTGCTATCTCATCCGTTACGAGGATTTTGTACTATGGCCTATAGCCGCAAAGATCCATTTTCTGAAGTGGTTGGGCTTGGTGCCTGATACCGAGACCATAAGGCCTGATTATGGGATCATCCACGAGGATGACACTCAGGACTGGAAACTGAAAGACAGACGAACAATCACAGCTAACTCGGTTGGTCGCTGGAAAAAGGCCCTCGGGGAAAGCCACCAGGCCTTATTTGAACAATGGAAGCGGATAGACCGGGTAGCTTCCCTCATGGAACGCTTTGGCTATGGGGAAGAAGGGTGTACTGGTCAGTCTGCAAGCATGTGCGGATTGACAATTTTTCACGACGAGGCGTTGTAAAAAGGAAGATGAGCCACGGGGAAGGACCGTTAGTGACGGCTGTAGTTACAACGTTTGACCGCCCTGCAATGGCTAAAAGGGCAGTCCAAAGCGTTTTGGCGCAGACCTACAGGCCTATTGAGATCATCGTCGTGGAAGATGGGTCCGAGAGTGGGATCGACAGGTGGTTGAAAGGCGGAAGCCTGACCTGCATCCAATACATGCGCCATGAAGACAACAAAGGACTGGCTGCCTCAAGGAACACTGGACTGCGCAGTGCGCAGGGTAAGTACGTGGCCTACCTCGATGATGATGATGAATGGCTGCCAGAAAAGCTCGCGAAACAGGTTCGTCTGTTCGAAACGAAAGGTGAGTTTTGCGCCGTCGTTTATTGTGGCGCTACCATCCTTTCCCCCCAAGGCGAGATGATTGGGGAAAATCGCCCACGACTGAATGGAGACATCCGCACAGCAATTCGTGAAAGTGGCCTTTTGACCATCCCTTCCAGTTGCCTCTTTCTTAAAGCGGCCCTAGAGCAGGTGGCTGGATACGACGAGACATTGTGTTCCCATGTGGATCATGACATATGGCTCCGATTGGCTAGACAGGGATATGCCGCAGGATATGTGGACGACTGCCTGGTCAAGATACACCAGCATCATGAGCAGAAGATGACAGATGACGCCCCCTCCAGAGTTCAGGCCACACGGCTCTTCTGCAGTAAATGGGAGGATTATCTCGAGACTTGGTTCGGACGGTGGGAGACGCAAAGATACTGTTCCCGGTTCAAGGGTAGGGTGATGGCCATGTTGGGCTGGGCTTTCCTAGGCAAGGGGAAAAGGGGTCAGGGAGTAAAGTACTTCTTACTGGCGCTCCGCTATGATTGGAAAAAGCGGAACTATTATGAGGGCCTTGCGGCTTCTATCATTGGCTCAGGTCTGTGGGCAAATTTTCTGAAGACTTGGAAACGGTTTAAGCACTCGAAGGCGTGAAAAGGGGGAAAGCCCCCCTGCCGAAAACATGCTAGACGCCTTTGTCAGTAAAGGCACGCGACATTCCTTAAATCGAAAAAGACTGGCGGGTAGGAATGGTCTATTGGAATCCTTGATCTGAAAAGGATATAGGAAAGGAAGACTTGTGAAAATCGGGGTGGTTATTCCGACACATAATCGCAAAGAGGCCCTTAGAAGAGTCCTTGTGCAGCTAGACGGCCAACAACTAGATGACACGACTGAAATGATCATAGTCATCGTTGTAGATGGTTCTTCAGACGGAACGCTTAAGATGCTTCGCACTGATTTTCCAGATGTCCATGTAGTTGAGGGTAATGGAACGTGGTGGTACACAAAGAGTATGAATATAGGTTTCAAATATCTGCAAGGGCATGAAGTGGAATGCGTGCTCACATTGAATGACGACTGCGAAATGGAGAGACACTATGTCAAGTCTCTTATTCATGCGAAGCAAGAGGTGAATGGGGAGAGCATCATCGGTTCCATCGGGTTTACGTCAGGCAACCCGCATCGCATATTCTTTTCAGGTGTAAAGAGAGTGGACTGGCGTATGTATAGGTCTGATGTTTATCACGAGTTTCTGACACTCTGTGATCCAACGACGCTGACAGGACTACATCCATCTGTTCTCCTTCCAGGGAGGGGGATGTTCATCCCCACAAAAATACTCGAGAGCCTAAATTACTTTGATGAAAGTTTTCCACAATACGGATCTGACGATGACTTCTGTTTGAGAGCTATAGCACAGAATGCAAAAGTGTATGTGTCATGGGATTCACGTATTTTCAGTGAACCAGGAGGGACAGGTAGCGGCTCCTACTTTGTGAGACAACCATTCCTGTTATTCCTCCAGAGTTTCGTGAATAAGTATAGCCGGACCTACATCAAAAAGGAAGTCATAAGGCTATGGCGACATGGAGACAGGCTCTTCTTTCCCGTCGCCTTAGCAATAATGATAAGAAAGCATTTCACGGGCTATTTCTTTGGGCCGAAGGTATAGGACAGGGCGGGTTGGCAGTCGGAAAAAGGGCAATAGTGTGAGAGCGCCGGCTTCAGACCAATTGGAATAGCTCCTAAGAGATTACGAATAGACTAAGGGAAAAGGACTCTAGGGACTTCTGAGTAGTCTGAATAGCTTTGCCAGCCGCGGCATTGGGTGGCTGGGACCAAATTCTGAAAGATTACAATGAAAGTGGCGCACATCAACTGCCTCTTGGGAAAACGCGGGGTTCTGGGTGTTGAGAAGAAGCTTGGAGAGCAGGCTAAAGCGGCGGCAGAACTGGGCCTTGACATGGACATTCTTTACTTCAACTTCAGTCGCCAGTTGGACAACGAAAGACTTCTGTTCTACAGCCGCGGGGAAGGAATTTGTAGAGAGCTATTGTCGATGTTGTTCAGATATGCATGCGTGTCCGAATATATTGACGCAGACAAATATGATCTGATGGTGTTGAGGTATTCTGGAGCCGATTTTTCCATGTTTCGGGATTTCCTGTGGAACAATGCCGCCAGAATCATTACTGAACACCATGCAAAAGAAGTACCTGAAGCCTTGATGTATAATACAACGTTGCCGCAAAAGCTGATTACCCTTTTCATGGAACGGTTTCTCGGCCCCTCCATCATAAGAAAATGCGCCGGCCTCATAGCCAACTGTGAGGAAGTTAAAGCGTATGAGCTTAGGCGGGCTGGATGTGCTATCCCTTCGACTGTAGTCACAGACGGGGTTTCAGTTGAGGACGTTCCCTTTTCGGGTCATGCTCCATACACAGGGAATGAACTGAGTCTTCTCTGTATTGCGGCATTCTTTGACCGTTGGCAAGGCCTGGATAGAGTCTTAAGAGGCCTACAGGATTACACGTCACAGCGTCCCTTGTTGCATCTCAAGGTGGTGGGAGATGTTTCGGCTGAAGATTACCATTCAGCGCGTCCGCTCGTTGACAAAAAGAATGTCAAAGTGGAGTTTCTGGGGAAACTATACGGACCAAGACTAGAAGAAGTGTTTGGGAATACCCATCTGGCCTTTAGCCCGCTTGCCTGGTTTCGAAAAAAGATAAATGAGGGTTGTGCTCTTAAAACAAGAGAATATCTGGCTCGCGGTTTGCCGTTCATTATCGGCCACGGCGATCCCGATCTTGATGACGCGGAAAATTACTTCCTGTCGATCCCGCCGGATAACAGCCCGGTGGACATGCACCATGTCGTCGAATTCGCGGAACAAGTCTTGAAGACCAGGGGCGTTTCGAAGGCCATGCGTGAGCTTGCCGAGACGAGAGTTGACTGGAAGATTAAGATGCTGCAAATGTGGGACTTCCTGAAATCCGTTTCCAAAGGTGAGAATTCAGGCAACCTGTAATTTGTGCCGCGTCTTGTTACCTAACCGTGAACAACTACCTGCCTGCTGATGAATTCCGAGCAGAAACCTCCGAGTTGCAGAGACAATCCGCGTGTGATTCTGTCGATTCGGCACTACCACCCTGATGGCGGGGGTGCCGAGGTGCTGGCCCATCGCTTGGCCGTTCACCTGGTGCGCCAAGGGTTAGATCTTACCGTACTGACAGGTCGCTACGGAAGGACAAGGCGACGGGAGAAGATGGACGGAGTGCCGGTTTTGCGCCACTTTGTTGGCGTTTATGTTCCGGCTCTTCATGAGGTATGCTACCTCTTGTCTTTGGCCCGGACACTGTTGGGCCGGAGAGATGACTACGATGTAATCCACGTGTTTCAGACCAACCTTTCAGCCTGTGTGGCCGTGCTCATTGGAAAGCGACTGGGGAAAAAGATAGTGATGACCTGTCACAATTCGGGGGAGCAGGGCGATATTGCCACGTTGTCGTCGCTTCCGGGTGGAGGTCGGCTGCTTCGGCTTGTATGCGAGAACGTGGATGGGGCAACAGGCGTGAGCAAGGACGTGATTCATCAAATGCTCGCGGTCGGATTCAGCCGAAACAGGACATGGTATGTGCCTAACGGAGTCCCCCATCCCCTTCCAGGCCGCACAAAGCGGGCTTCCATGCGAAGGAGATTAGGCATGGGAAAAGGACAGATATGCGCCGTATTTGTGGGAAGATTGGCCGTTGAAAAGGCACTGGGTTTGCTGATTGATGCGTGGGGCGACATCATCCAAACATATCCCGGGGCCAAGCTTGTTCTGGTGGGTCATGGAAAAAGGCAAGAGCTGCTGGAAAAACAGGCTAGGAAAATGGGCGTGGGTGAGGCCGTGGCGTTTGCAGGAAAAGTGGATGACGTCGAGTCATACCTTTGTGCTGCGGATCTATTTGTCCTTCCATCCGTTACGGAGGGGATGTCCATGGCACTGCTGGAGGCCATGGCAGTGGGATTGCCGATTGTCGCCTCTCGGGTCGGTGGGACGGTGGATGTGATTGTGGACAAAAAAAACGGCCTGTTGTTCGAGTCCGGAGACAAAAAGGGATTAATACGTTGTATTACCGCTTTGATCGCGTCGAAAGAGCTCAGGGCTGAGCTTGGGAGGGCAGCACGGAAAGATTTTTCAGAGAAATTCAGTATCGAAGTGACTGCTGACCGTTATCTTCATATCTATGAAGCACTTGCGAATTTATAAAGACGTATTGAAACGATGAAAAAGGAATATCTCTCT